>Ga0056131_1000457_pt1 | contig 10236 bp, 8 predicted proteins | sample WorMetLIZISLAND1_2_FD_67480 | JGI IMG/M metagenome (GOLD analysis project Ga0056131, IMG submission 67480) | Marine gutless worms symbiont microbial communities from Max Planck institute for Marine Microbiology, Germany - Olavius clavatus LIZARD... ...
AATAGATACGTCGGTGATAGCTGGTGGGCTCAGCTCTAAAATTTCCCTGTCACAAACCTACAGTGATGCCTCTGGTTTTGTGAGCTGTCGACTGTAGCCCATATCGAGATAATAATGTCATTTGTATGTTCATTAACATTCGTGTACAACTGTGGACTTTGCAGATATCACCGAAGCTGCTGTGGTGGCGTTTGGTGATGGTGGCGCGTCGGCGGTTCTGATGTCAGATATTCTGATAAATGAAACGACCAGTCGAACCTCAGTTTGTCTGTCGCTACATTTCAGCATCAGTTCACCGGTAGTCAATCTGACCGTTGCAGTGTCGTCGTCTCCAGAGAATATTACTACTTCGACTCAAGTCACAGCTCAATGGTGTCGGTCTGCACGCCGATGTTTCTGGCAAGAAACCGTATTGGTTGGTTCTGGCGAAAGATTGTTTATTACTGCCAGCAAATTCCGCGCCACCCGAGGAGTAGTAGCGTTTGCTTCCCTCCAAGACGTATCGCTGACACCAGGCAGCTGCTTATCAGATGACACTGAGAGTAAGTTTTTGTCAGGGGAAATTACGTTACTTTGAATTCTGTACAAACAGGTGTTGTGTTGATGGAGAAGATTTAACTGACTAAAACAAAACTGACAATAAGCCCAGGTAGGTGTATGTAATGACACCAATGACACCTGCGACGCTGACTTATCATCACTTTTGGGTTTGATATAATTAGTAGCTGGCTTTTAATGATGTGTTTATAGGCAGATAGAGCAACTCATGTTGCATACTGTCCCGCACTACAGTCTATTTGCTGTGTATGAATAATGTGTGAACTGTGCAAGACTGTGTTAGCGATGATCTGTCGATTTGCGAAACCTTTCAATAACGTTGAATAATGATAACTCTACAGATCAGTCAAAGTGATACAAAGTTTTCTAATTCCACTGCCTGGGAAAATAAACTAATGGCTAAATGGCTACTTCGCCCTCAAAGCTGTTGTTACAATTTGTTAAGAGATCCTGCTTCTTACCAAATAGTTGACAAAATATTTAAGAACAATGTGCTGCTTTTATGTTACTAAATAAAGTTGATTGATTAATTGATTTTCCTCTCTTCCTGACTGGAGTGGCACAGCATAGCGCAATTACAGTAAGTTACATGATCTCTTTACAAATGAGAGAATTTCGATTATACCGTTGTATTTAGTAGGAAAATTTAGATGAAGTGTTCATTTTCGAGAACTGATTGACGACTGTTATCATTATTCGTATTTACTGTCTTATCATATTGTTACTCGATTTTATTGTCCAGCAACGGATGCCAAATCAGAGTTCGTTCCGCACAGCGAAGAGTCTACTTTTTGCATGGAAGAATATATCAAGATTATTTACGAAGAAACAGAAGGTTCTGATTACGTTTATAAGTTGTAGATGCACGTCGAAGTTGCAATTCTGTTACGTTAATTCAAGGCACAAACAAACATAGTAATCAGAACAAGTTCATTGCATACCACTATTTAAAACTGTGCTCTAAATTTTCTTTTCGTTATTCTCTATCTGAATCTCGTCAACCGTTAACTTTTATGCCATTCTATTCTAGGACAAAAGTTATTTAACCTCCTGTCTTTATGTAATTTCTATTACAGCAACTAAGATAGTTAGAGGTCTTCAGAGACAATCTGTTTTTGGCAGAACCTGGGTGGTATATTCTACGTAAACTATGTATTTATTTGACAGATAAGACCATGGCAGAATGGAATCAAATACTCAGTCAAGAGCAGCAACACTTTATACTAGAGTAAGCAATTTATTGTCTATTGCTTTTATGTTTCGAAAATATGTGAAGTCATTGGCGTCATCATTGTTCATTGATCATTGTTACAAGTTGTCCCACTGCATATTACCGGTATGCGCTATGTGTCTTTTACTTTAATGCATTGCCTTCCTGTTTATTAATATGTAAACGTATTTTATTTTCTTTATTTTACTTTGTCGTAGTGTGATTGTATCTGGATTGCTTTGAGTTTGACCAGCATGTAAGAGGTATTTGTGCCCTTTGCTGTGTATTTCATTAAAAAATGCACAACAGTTCGTACGTATGTTTTGTAAAATTGTCTTATTTCCATATTCTCATTTTTATGTTTGTGTTTTTTGGATTGTTCGTAAATAATGTATGAATCGTGTAAGATGGTGTTATATCGACGATCTATTGATTAACAAAACTTCAGTAACGATAAATACTGGTATCTCCACAGATCAGGCAAGCTGATACAAAATTTTCCAATTCCACTGTCTTGGAAAATAAACTAAAGGCTATAAATGGCTACTTCACCCTCAAAGCTACTTGTTCAGAGATCGTGCTTTTTACCAAATTATTGGCAAAATATCTAAGAATAATGTACATCATTTCCACCGCACTTTCCTTACCGATTACTGGATTAGCGCTTATCAAATTTTTCAAGCGGATTGGCCTTTTAGTTCAGTTAGTTTTTTTATTGCACGTGTCTTATGAGACATAAAGCGGATCTTACAGGTTACAATTACTGTTTAACGTTATTATCAGCAGAATCATTCTGTTGGTTTGTGATGATTAAAGATTATCATTATGTAATGTATTCTGTTAACAGATGCAAGTTTGCGGGGAAGAATTGTTCAACGCAGATGCTGAAGGAGATATTCACAGATATGGGTCGCTGCTATGTGTTCAACAATGACCCGAATAATCGACAATTTAGCAACGCTTCTGGTCGGTGAGATGTTAGATTTTCGATAACATGTCAGTAAACTGTGGCAGTAGTGGGTGGTCAGGGTGCAGGTGCCAGATTGGGGTGGACTCGAAATCGATGGGTTGAGATGAGGGTATGGTTCCCGATCGTTATGTTGTCGTGCAACGATTCCGGATTTTTGTTACCAAACAGTGTATTTTGGTACCGGCCACTGCGGTGTTGCAATGAGACTATGAAGGTAATCGCGGATCTGGCGAAGTGTAACAGCAATCTGTCACCCTGTTTATGTCTAAAGCCCTGTCCACACTGGAGACTACAGTCGCCGAATTCGGCGACTTTCACCGAAAACGGCGACTGTCGCCGAATTCAGCGACAGTCGCCGTTTTGCATTCGAATTCGGCGACAAATTGTCACCGTTTCCGGCGACTATAGTCGCCGAATTCGGCGACTATAAGGACTTAAATACTTCTGTCACGCTTAAGAGCTACTTCAAAATATCCCCCATATTCCTAAAGTCCTGTCCACACTGGCGACTACAGTCGCCGAATTCGGCGAGAGTCGCCGTTTTCGGCAACAGTCGCCGAATTCGGGGACTGTTGTCGAATTCGGCGACAAATTGTCGCCGTTTCCGGCGACTATAGTCGCCAAAATCGGCGACTATATCTCCAGTGTGGACGGGGCTTAACAGAAGCAGTGTCTCATTTTTCTGACTCATGGTGTATAACTGTAGTGAATGTCGTATGACCGTTTGATAACGCGTGTATCAGTCTATACGCTGGTGGTCTTATTACAACAGGAGCGAATCTCGGACTGTCGTTAACTGTTAACTTGGAACAATACGAAGACTTGGCCGGTCATGACGATCAGGCTGGCGTTATGGTTTGTATAATAACTCTTTTTGCCTGCTGTAGCTGTATATTAGCCCGTTTGTGCATGGGGGTCTTATTTCTTATTTGACCCGGCCATCAGATATGCATCGACGTCATCTGTATTAATGACTGTAGCCAAAGGTGTCTACTATAGACCAGTGAATACGCGATGACTAGAATTATTATCTACTCCTCTATAAAACCGCCGTATAGAAATGTAGAACAGTCCCAGCACACCAAAGGATATTATGGGTGATAATTGAGATAACACGTGGTTTCCTCGCACGTAATCGTTTATATGTTGAGAGATGGGTCATTGGCATTCATGTGATGTAGGGATCGAGAAAGGTTTTAGCGAGTCACGTGAAAATTACCAACAGAGACAGCATTAAGAGAAATCAGCAACTATACCAGTAGGCCTACTCGAAATATTAGATTACTTACTGCGTTAATCAATCATCTTTATTTGAACTAGGTAACGAAACCCATACGACTAGTCATAGTAACTTTGGACCTAGCCCCAGGTTGTACCATTTCGTAGATATTGCAGGTTTTTGTGCTCCTGACCCACCCTTCCATCTAAAATTAACAATCAACCTGGCACAATCAACCAGTTCAAGTTGGCACTGGTGATGTTCACCATCCACACACATCAGTGTCCAGACTACCTGACCGATTCTGTACACCCCTACAGCAACAACGATTCAGCACGCTATCGGCTCCGCTCGGCGACCGGCACTAACTACGCTGTTCCACGCACGAGGACGAAATTTGGCGACAGAGCTTTCTCTGTGGCCGGGCCAGTCGTGTGGAACAGTTTGCCAGCGGCAGTTCGTCACGCGGACAGTCTACACTCTTTTAAACGGAGTCTCAAATCGCACTTTTTTAGCTTGTGTTTTAGTGTTTTAATGATTGACAAAGTAATGCCTTTCAGGTCCGGTTTCGCGCATGGAGGGCACTAAACTCCCTCTACTTACTTACTTACGTACTTAACCTATTGCTGGTAGTCTACCAGTATTTGTTGTATGTATATCGAAGATTATGCATAATAGTATTAAAACTGGGGAACTTAAATATATTAATTCACGTGTGTAGATAGCTATGCACGAACCGGGAGATCAAGTTATCGTAGCTGACAATGGACTGGCTGTGGCACCGGGTCTACATACTCTGTTCGACGTGGGCTATACCGTCGTAAGCAATAAAAAATATTTTGACTTCCAGTGTTTCTTTACGAATTTATCGAAGACGGTATTACTGAAATTACCGGACTGTAATCCACGTACCTTTGTATTTATTTATTCATTTAGTTAAGTCTTATCATGGCTTAACAGCCCTGGTCTTACGAGTTATTTTTACCTATTTTGTTAATTTCTGTACATAGTTGTTTTTACTCAAAACGTTTAAGGCATGGCCTTTTTGTGCTGATGTGCCGTTAAGAAACTACTCATTCACTCACGATAAGAATTTACAGTGCTGCAATGATACGAGTTTTGATACAAACTGCAAACCAGGGCACTTTGGATGCAGAACTTTCTAAAGACCTACAACATTTGTTGGCTTTGGTGTCTGACATTAGTAAAGGTCGGTTCAGAATGTTATTCCATGTTTGCTGTGTAACAATATTTGTTTAAATACGCTCCAAAATTACGTTAGAATAATCTCTCCTGCTGTTAAATTATTGAAATTATCAGCCTAGCACAGGGTTCATTTTTTAAGTCGCACCTTGTATGTGTACGGATATGTTTACTTTTGTTTAGCTGAACATTGCTTGAATCTGTAGACAAAGAGTCTACCATCAGCTCACGGTTGCGACGATACAAAAACACTCGATTACTACGACACTTACTCGATCTCGAAATGTCGCCTGGAATGCCAAGCCAAATCACTTCATCAGGAATGCGGATGCATTGAACCACATATGTCCGGTATTTTGTCAATCATATAACGGGTTTTCTTTTAGGAACGGACAGCATACTGTAAGTTGTAACGTTAATACTTTAAGCGCGATTCGTCATCCTTGGCAAAATAAGATGATATTGATTTATGGACTTTTGTATATTCAGTGCGGTGTAAGTTGGTAAAAACAAAGAACCTAACTATTCATATACAGTATATAATGCATTCGTATACTTTCGGTTAAAAAGTTGACCACGTTTCTGGAGGAAAGCATTGATAGCATTTCGCAAGTTTTATCACCTGTGTGAGCAGCGTGACCAACTGCCTGGAGACCTGGATCAGCTCCGGCCTCAACCCTAATATCGAGTATGCGATTTACGTTTATCTTTTTGGTTATCCTACGTGCTGGCTGTTTTTACTTTATTAAATCGAAACCTACTATGTTTATTTAGGTGTTTCTATCTGCAGCTTGGAGAGTGAGTTCACTTGTATCAAAGAATGGAAAAGTGAGTTTTTACGCTGTACTGATTGAATCTTTATGAAATGTTGATATCCTGTTGGTCGTCGTCATTGGTTCAGAAAGTTATGTTTTATCGTAACTGCGTCAACTGCGTCATTATTCCTTCACCTCTACAATCATCAGGAAATCTGCTATTAAATATTGATTCCCAAACGCTCCTCTGTATTAGGTCTACATGTCAAATATTGATGTCAGACTCAGAAGCTAGCATGTCGTGTGCCCCGAGGCACTTTCTTGGTGAAAAATGAACTTCAGTTTCTTAAGTTGCGCGCCCGTCGGTGCCGACGCATGGACGAGTAAGTGGTTATGTGATACGTGACGTGGCCTGATAATGGACTGTATAACAATTATAATATAAATAATTATGTGGCATTGACAATGGTCGAGAAGACTCACTAGGAAGTACGAACTGGCTTTTTCCAACAAATGCTTACTGGTTAAAAGATAGGCCTACTTTGTGAAAGTTTAATGTTCAACTGTACAACTTTTTATTTAATCGAAATAATTTGCACGGTGTTATATGTTAATTTCAGTTGATGATGATAAACTAGCACGCTGTTAATTTATTTTTTTCTTACTTATTTGTTCTCAGTCCATCAGTCCCTTCCGCTGTTGGCTGGACGTCAGTAAGGGCACCTGCTTTATAAAACCTGCTGCAGCAATCCTTAGAATTCTTGAAAATCTAGCCAAATCCGGAATAACTCTATAGATAAGCTGGCTGTTTAAATCAAAGGAACTCTGTGTGTGATTTCTGAGTGAGAATGACAGTTTCATTACATGTATTTCGTGAAGCTGATGACAGGGTCATGAATAGTGAATACAATAAAATGTTGCAGAGAACACGAGCGACATATCGAAATGCCCCTGTCCTCCGTCGTGCCTCCAGGTGACATACGATGCTACGGTGTCTGGATCGATGCTGTCGGATATGTTCATTCATTCACTGTTGGCTCGCAGCTCTGGGTCCGACATCCGAAACCGCTATCTCGACGCAATCGACGTACACAGCCGCGTCGAGACCGAGTCGATGGTGACGATGCGGCAGTTGGTCGGCCTTGAATGCACCTACCAGACCCTCAGCGACGTCATCGACGACGAACTGCTGAACCCGTCCACGTCGATAGTCGGCGACATCTACAACGCCGTCGACGGCATTGTCCAGCTGACACACGACAGCGTCTATCGGTTTCACACGCAGCTGTTGCAGCCCTTCACCGACACCTATGAGAAAAAGGTCGACTTCTTTGTCCGCCGCATCGTCAACCAAGCAAATGAATTCTTGGCGCATCATGCCAGCAGTGGCGTCGGACAATTTATCGACGCTGACGTTGTCGAGAGTGCGACGACATTTTGTCAATACTTCGTTAAATTCTGGACGTGGTTCAGAGACGACTACGATGATCCGTTCAAGGCATGGACGTACTTCGACCGAAAGATATGCAACTACGAGCTTCTCCGTATGTGCAGGAGATTTCCCAGAACAGACATAGAACATCACATGCCAGAGCAGACGAAGGTCTGGATCAAATGTATGACGGAATTCAGAGAGTTCCTGGATGATGTCGAATCGTGGTTGAAAACACGGGCAACGCTGAACTCCAGCCTTCCTCTAAGATCGATCAGCTACGACGTTACACTGGCGAAATTGAGGAACAACACGAAACATCTTCAGAAAACGACTGACAGCTTCAGACTTCACAAGATCACCAAGGTATGGGCGAACTGGATCGGAAGTTGTTTCGCATTTCAGAACGCCGTTTGTATGATTCTGTCATACACATTTAAGTGCATAAAAATATCCCGCTTGTTGTTTCTTGACTTTAAACATTGTTCGTACACTTTTAAAAGAAATGATTTCACTACGTTCTATTGGTTACCGGTATTCTGTTATATTTTTTCGGAAGACTCATTTGACTTAGCAGAACTTTGACAAATTTAGACGTAGTTTCGTAATTTTTGACGTGAACCATCCTGATACTTCAGTGTACTAAAACAATTAGAAAATTTAGTCCAGCACTGCAGCATCGTTACGTGGAGATGACGTCATATCTTACGTCATCAAAAATGCCATTTACAGACAAAGATGGACATTTAGTGAAAGCTTTCCAATAAGAAAAAAACATGACACTGCAAGTCAACTGTTAAAAGAATTTGCGAACAGAAACTGGAGTCGTCGTTGATTAAAGCACTTTCGGAAATGATAAATTTTGTTCTGTTTAGTGTAACAGATCACAAGGCTAAATTTCTAAGTTTTCTAAGTTCTAAATACACTCTAGGTACCTCTACACAATTAATTTACCCACAATGCACCGTTCCTCATTATGCGAGGCATGCCCGGGCCGGAATCCCTTAGCTCCGCCCCCACTTCCGATGGAAACCTACTATCGAACTGGTATTGGCTTTTTCTAGGCCTTTGCGGTACAGAAATCCCCAGAAACACCCCTTTTTACCGCTCGGAAACCGAGTTAGACTCGTCTAACACCCCTGGGCGGCAAAACTTGGTATCGTCCTTTGGTATATAAGGAGGCCCCGGTTTTCAGTCAGTGTCCATTCGGATCGCGACCAGCAAGTCGTGCACATCATGCAAGTCAGACTTCTGCTATTCGAAACAACTTCAAACTATTACAACTATCCGAACTTTCGAACATCAGAGTTCGATCAAGGTCATCAAAGTTCGATCAAGGTCATAATCAAGGTCATCGACAGTTCGATCAAGGTCAACCGAACTTCAAACAGTTATCGAACAGCCTTTCGAACAACTTTTGGGTTCAAGGTCAAAAGGTCGTCAGGAGTCTAATAGGAAGTCGACCTATGGTTTCGAACTTCGAACAGCAATCGAACAGTCATCGAACAAGTCAACCAAAAGTCCGTAATCTTCAGTTGGAGCTCACCTCTACATAACCGGATTCACGCCCCACCATGGGAAACGGTACTTCTACTGGCCAGGGAAACTACAGTTACACCTTCTACTGGCCAGGGAAACTACAGTTACACGACCTATGGTTCACGAGATGTGGGAAGGTCGGTCGAACAGGGACAGCACTGGCCATCCCAGCTAGCCGAGGTGTCCAACACAAAGAAATCGAACTCGCTGTTCTCGTCCGACCAAAAACCTCACATTAGTGGTGGACGTCGCCCAACCTGATAATGCCGTCATTCTCACTGTTCGTGATATTTCGTGTCAAAAATTACGTATATCTGTGTCTAAATTTGTTAAAGTTATGCAGTGACAACTGTAGACTCTTTTTCCAGACACGGTGAGTATATGATACTGTTTGATGCAGACTGAAATAGCTAACACGTTTCACAGTGATCTGTTACCACTGCGCATAGCAATCGACAACATCAAAACAGACGTACTCAACTCCGTGCAGCAGCAACTGATGACCGTCATCTCTGACTACAGGTCAGAGTGTTAATGTTACTGTTAATACTGTTATAGCCTTTGATGTAACCCCCTCCAGAGCAGTTCCTTAAGCCCAAACTCCATTACTTCGATTTGTCGTGGATTTGTTGTACAATTATTGTACAACAAATCCACAAGTTTGGGCTTTTGAGATGCTCTCATCTGCAACAAGACCACCACTCGTTGAAACAAGAGGGTATTCAGCGCTCACTTGAAACAGTCCAAATGCCACGACAAGTTCGCTTACTTGTGATCTGGGTCTCTCACCTTCTGCCTCTTAGTGGCACGGTATGGTTTGTGTGCGTAAAAACAAGTTTGACAACAGAGCGTTGAAGTCACCGAATTCTGCACTACCGTTCTGTTACCATACAGTGAAGTTAAAACTAATATGTTCTCTCCGCCGCGATGTTAATGCAACTTAACTTTGCCGACAACCGTTAAGAACGACAATCGGAGAGGACAAAGTGGCTGCGAAAACCGGAAATACGCGTATCTCTCTCTCTTTCTCTCTCTCTCTCTCTCTATCTCTGGAGACTGGAAATATCAGAAATAGCATCGCAGTTGCAACGGCAGATTTATGATTGTCGACCATGGTGAACAGGAAAAAAAACTTTTCGCTGGCAGATACTGTGCTCTATACCGGAAATGGTAATGTGGTCGCCAAAACCTTAAACATCTTTATCTATGGAACAATTCCCGCCACAAATCTCATTTTCGACAATCGTAAGCTCGATAAAAGTATGGCCAAGGGTTCTCGTGGGATTGCTGCTATAGTTTTTTTTACAAGCGACGACCAACGAACGGAAATAGAAATGCAGCGGTTTCGGC
>Ga0056131_1000458_pt1 | contig 10235 bp, 8 predicted proteins | sample WorMetLIZISLAND1_2_FD_67480 | JGI IMG/M metagenome (GOLD analysis project Ga0056131, IMG submission 67480) | Marine gutless worms symbiont microbial communities from Max Planck institute for Marine Microbiology, Germany - Olavius clavatus LIZARD... ...
GTATAATATGATGTATTATTTCAGGTAGTTGTGTTTGACTTTGAAAATCTTCCACATCATGCTATTTTGAAACCAGTGCCAAATATAGTCGGCCAATAAGAACTAATAAATGAATTAAGGTTTTACTTTAATTTTATTTTTATATTTTTTTCTTTTAGACTGCATGCTCACATATGGTGATGTTGATACATTCAGGTCGGTTGTGATCGAAGCAGCAGTCTGTGTTCAATCTGTCGCTCTCGTGGACATGAGTCACTGATATGTGACTGTCTTTCAGTGCCTTTAAGAACTGCCGCTTTTGATGCTGTCATCTGTATAGCAGTTATTCATCACTTGTCAACAGAGGTGAAGTGTGTTTATTTTAAAAATTACATTTTTGAAATTTGTATGTAATATGTCATCAGTTCTGTGTTAACAGATAACGATAATTTTTGTTATTTAGGCACACTAAAATCTATTTGATGTTGATGATGATAACACTGTATAACTTACCATTTAGATTGATATTTGGATGAGCAATTTTGTCTATTTTGTCTGTTTTTGTGATTTGTAAATCAGTAAAAATGACTGGCACTGAGATGTATGGAACAGTCTGAATTATAATGGATTGTGCAGTTTTGAAACACATGTGATTTTAGAGTTAATTTCTTTCACACTGCAGTTATTGTCAAAAATATGCATACAAGGTTTTGTTATTGTCAGCTACAATACAATACAATACAATAATGGGATTTATAGAGCGCTATTTACGAAGCGTGTACTGAATAACTACTGAATAACATGTATGATGTTTTGTACAGAATGATAGTTTTTGTTATTCCTAGTGCTGTTAAATATGAACATTTTTGTTTGCGAAATGCAAACAGGAATATGGAAATACTAAATGTACAAAGCATGTGAAATTGTGCAAAAGTTATGAAAATGTCAAAAACAACCACTAAACAATGTTTTGTGATGTCGTGATTTACAGTTGCGGAGATTGGTGGCGTTGGGTGAAGTTGCTCGGCTTCTGCGTGTCGGTGGTCAGGCTCTTGTCTATGTGTGGGCTGTGGAACAGGAGAAAGACAGTGTCAAATCCAAATACCTACGTCCATCTAAAACATCCGCCAGCGCCAGTTCTGAACTTGCAGTATCGCCAACAGCTGGAGAGACTACAGATTTACCAGTTCATGTAAATGGAACAGCTTTCAAGGCACAAGATATATTGGTGCCATGGCACTTGAAGAAAAATCTCCAAGATGTCAAACCACGGGATCAGGAACTGATGGCTGATAGCAGCACAGCAGTGGCAGCGGATGATTCTAGCGAGACCAAAAATCCACAGATTCTGCACCGTTATTATCATACATTTGTCAACGGAGAGTTGCAGCAACTTTGTGAGAAGGTTTCTGGTGTGAGAGTTGTAAATAGTTACTACGATCAAGGCAACTGGTGTGTCATATTTGAAAAAAACAATGGATGTTGAAGTCTAAATTTACATCTAAATGTTGAGATTTTGTGATCAGTGAAACTTGTGCAGTTATCTGTGTTGACTTTTAAAATCCACTATGCCTAACTATTATACTAACTATTATACTTATGGGACAGTCATACAAGTGTATGCTGATGTCAGATGCAGTCGTTTGCAAAAAGTGTTTGGGAGTATTTTGCAAATAATGCAGCAGATGCCAAAGAACATGTTTTCTCAACAAAAACACATTTGGCATTCAGTGTAGCAAAAACAACACATCTCATCAAGTGATTTCATCTTTAAATCTTAATTGTGCACATTAATATCGCAAGGACGGGGCACCTAGGGCAGCTTCCTCAAATCTTGATCCAGAGATCTGTGCATCTGATGAATTCTGAACAGAACTAAGGAGTATGTCAGACTGGAGTCCTCTGACAATGAATGTCTCGCACATGCCACTGGGAAGATTTTCAGCAGCATAAAATTGATCATATAGCGCAGCTTATGGAACTTCATTTCCATATTCCAACCTGTGCTTCACCCCATACCTCATTGAGAGACGTTCATTCTCCAAACCCCTTAGGCTTTTAACAGTGTTGTGTCCTGGGTTTGGACCTAGGCATTTTTTCGAATTCTGAAAAATGTCCACTGAAAACTGCTTTGAGATAGATTTACTGAGTGAATACTCTCGTAACCAGTGTGGATTAGTGGGTTATCGGCGCCTAGGGTGGTCTGCTCAACAGTCGTGAGATGCCTGATTCCCCCTTTATCACCGCCATTTTTGCCGTCCCCTCCTGATTTCCGCTTAGGGTGCCGCCCTCGCTATGCCACTGTTCTTAGCTGCATGTACAAACATAAAAATCATTTTGTGGCGTAAAGTATTATACAAAATCAGTTATATGTGCACAGTAACTAGCGAAATTTATCGCAAATAGGTGTAAAATCGAGGCTATTTTAGTTACAATAAACCGTGAATTGCAAATATTATAGTAGAACGCGAGAATAGGATTACGGACTTCTCAAGACTTTAAGAACTCCAAGCCTTGAAACATCAAATAACTTGAAATAAGGTTACGACAGTCTGGTGTCCAATCAAGCACTGGCGAAAATTTTTATCAGTGGTTATTCATTGTCTGAGCTGCAGCCAGCACCCTGAGTATGAGTGAGAATTTGAGCAATAATTCGATATATATGTGTTAAGAAGATGCGGGCAAATACCGGTAGGCACAGTGTGCCTGCGTCCGCCAATCTCATTTGACTTGACTTGACTTGCATTCGAGTAACGTTACGTTAGAATGATGTAAACATTGTAATTTAGATATTCTATGGCAGGACGAGAAAATTATTGAAAGTATATTACGGGTTTTAGTGAATAAACGTTGAAAAACTGATCAAGCGCTGAAAATATTGATGCTATCATGTAAATGTTACCGAGTTTTGTTGCAGTATGAGGATTTCCTACGTAATTTATGAAGGACATTAATTCACAATAGCGAAAATGCAATCCAGCTAACACTACGACATGAAAACAATCGTATCGATGTTGAAGACGCAGGCTTGAAGCCTCTATGTCCACCCCTTTATAACATACTTTGATACAATTATTAATCAATTTTGACTCATACTTCTATTTCCGGTTCCAGTAATATAATTCATCAAAAGTTATAGTACACTTCTTGATTAAATTACAACATTACAGTGTAGTAGAATTAAATTGAACGAGACTATACACAGGGCCGGCCCTGTGCTCATCGATACTAAAATGACTATACACAGGGCCGGCCCTGTGTATAGTCATTTTAGTCACAGCTTTATCGCACGCGAGTGCCGCAGACGCCTGCGACTAGTCGACAAACTAGCGGGACCGAGTGGAAACATAGGGTTTGGGTGGGGTAAACTACAAAATTGACTCAGCCCTGTGTTTGACACAGGGCCGGCCCTGTGTATAGTCGTTTTTGTTTGACACAGGGCTGGCCCTGTGTATAGTCATTTTTGCGAACTTTGACACAGGGCCGGCCCTGTGTATAGACACTTCGAATTAAATTTCAGGCTAATTGGGCTGGCATTGGTGAACTGTTGACAGAATATTATCTAAATATGTTTTGATGCATTACATAAAACTAGTATGATGTACTTTAATACCGTAGACTTGCAGATAACGTCAAGAAGATTATTGTTTTTTGTAGGTCCGGTTCTACAGATATCAACAATGTGGCAAATGAACCTGCGAGTATCTCATCAGTAGATGATTCAGTTTCACAGAAGTCATGTTCAGCAAGTGCAGAAGGTGATGTGGAAAATTTGGCCGTATCATCTTCAGAAGCACCTAAGAAAACAGAAATACCTATGCCTTCTGGCCCCAAAACCAGGCAAGCTACGACATTACTGAACTAGAGACTTGCTTTTGTTTCCAACTGAATTATGATACGTGGGAGTCAAGTTCAGTTTGAATGGCGTTGTGTTGCATTGATACTAATGGTTTGCAATATCACCAAGTCTGAAGCTGAGACTGGTTATATTTGTATGTTGTTCATTGCATGTTTTTTTGTTTTATTTCAATTAAGCTTGTCACATTCTCTTTTTATGGTGTTATTTGTAAGTTCAGCAAAATTTGTATTGGCAGTGTTTGAATTTACATTTTTGAGATAAATGAAATGATAGGCTTTCTGCTGTCAAATTATTGTAGGTATGAATGGTATCAAACAGAAACTCACGTGGTTGTTTCTGTTCTCGTGAAAAATGTGAAGAAAGAAGATTTAAAATGCGACATCCAAGAATCAAGTGTAAGTGTTCAGCAGTTGATGTGAAGTACTTAGTCTGTTTATGGTTGGTTAAATATTTGAAGATGGGTCGTCATTTTGTATCATTGCAGAATGTGCACTTGATATTCACATAGTTTACTGTCTTGGTTGCACTGTTACTGTAGTCTGTCTAATTTGTGTGTGTGTTGTTTGGTTGCAAAGCTGAGTCTAACAATCCGGTTGCCGACCTCCAGTGAATATAGCCTGGAACTAGATCTAGCTCGCTCTGTTGTACCAGAACAAAGTCAAGTCAAGATTCTTACTTCTCGGGTATTGATTAATATCTCTGTTGACTGTGTATCATGATCTGTTCTAATCTATCTTATCTAAAACATTTTTGTAGTGCCATAGCCACATCGAGAGCATGAATCAGAAGCACTACGATGGTGCCGAACCGTCCTAGATGCGGTAGGCTACAGATAAAAGCTCAGCTTTGATTCTGGATTTAAACAACCAAGAGTATTGGCAGTTTTAGTGTTTGCAGGCAGTTTATTCCAAACGGCTAGAGCAGCAACAAAGAAGGAGCATAAAGCAAATGGTGTAGAAGCAGACGGTTGGTGTAGAAGATGAGCTGTGGATGACCGAAGTGTTCTGGTGGGCTGATATTCTTGTTGAAGGTCGCTGAGGTGTGCCAGTTTGTCGAACTGCTTTGCTTTGATAATGTCACTGATGTGAAAAGGATTGGAGCCATGGCCAAGAACTATGTTCCAAGGCCAGCAACAAAGCTATAGGCTGTTCAAAGTTCAAACACAACTCATATTTGCTGAGAATTATGGTTTAGTCAGTAATCTACTAGCATCGAGTGTGAAAAACTGCTATAGACTGGCAGTGGAACAAGACACTATAAAGTGACTGTTAAAGGGATTGAAGAGTGTACCAATACTAAACTGTTTGCATCAAGGCAAAAGCCTCGACTTTCAAGACCAGTGCCAACGAACGTTACTAGCTCTGTGTGGGATTTGGTATGCCAGCTGCTGCTTTTTCTCCTCAGCCTGTGTGAGTTAATTATAGAGAATTCTGTAGGCTACATTTTGGAGCTGAGTGATCTGCCAGTGCAAAACATTTGACGGTGGCTAATTTTGGTCACTAACTGCATATGAACGTGAGATACAGTGGAAGTATTTATGTAACAGCTGTGCTAATTGAAATTTTGCATACTTTCATTTTACCGATTTTGCCACATTCATAATGATGCTTAAATTGTAATAGCTTTGACATATTCACTGCCAGAGATGAGACTTCTCATTCCAATACAGTCTATTCCTTGCTCAGTTATGAGTTGCTTTATCCTGTCTGCATATAGCAGCTGTGACTTACAGGCCTACTAGTTATTTATTGTCTGGCACTGAATTTGTTAAATTTTCCCATATTGCATTTGATGTTAGTCTACTAGTTTGTAGGTGTTTTTTTGCTAATAATAATCATCTTATTTGCTCTTTGCACATTCTCTGTTGTGGGTGCACTGTGCTCCGTGTTGGACACATTCAGGTAGAGATAAAGCTCAAGAAACTGGAAGGTTGGAGGTGGGAAAAGTTGGAAGGTGATGGCAGTGCAAATGCCGTGAAACAGTTTAATCCTGGTAAGTCACAGTCAGTTTTATGTAAACAATGACACCTGGAGGAATAGTAGTGATGATAGTTATGAATCCATAACAACAAGGAAGCAACAGTCTACCTATAGGAACTTGTCCAACATGTCAGTGAAATAGTCAGCTGCTCCAACGTCCACTCCTTCTACAGTAGCACCTTCGTCAAACCACCCACTCAAACCCACTTTGAGCATTCTCTGTTGCAAGACCAGGAGACTGGAATGCACTGTTAACTGAACTAAGAATGATCGAATCCAAAGACACTTTCAAGAATTGCCTCAAGACAAACTAGTCTGTGTTAAACTTGCATTTTTACAGTAACATTACGCTTACAGATCTTCTTACTGCAAGTTTTGGTCATTACTGTCTTATTGTATGTTATTGTATATGTACTGTATGATGGGTACTTGTGCACATTGTCACTGTGTAGATCCATGTGTATTGTGTACCATGGTTGTACTGTGTTACTGGACAGTTTGTAACTGACAGCCTACAAGTGCCCTGTTATTGTTATTATTATTAGTACTATTATTATAGTTGAAGCACTGTTTTATGCACATGCAGTGATGCGGTAGTTTGTTGACGATGCTAGGCCAGTCATCTGGTGACAATGTGCACAAGTACCCATCGTCGAGTCACTACCATCACAACTGGGATGCACTGGAAGCACAGATGAAAGCCGAGGAGAAGGACGAGAAGCTTGACGGAGACGCAGCACTCAATAAACTCTTTCAACAGATCTACACTGACGGCAGTGATGAGACACGCCGGGCTATGAATAAATCGTTTGTGAGTAGTTTTGTGCTGTTATCTTATAGACCACGGAAGACATGTTTGTGATTGGCTGGTTAAACAGGTGCTTGTTGGTTTGAAGATGTGTGTATGTTACTGCATGTTACATATTGTTCTTCAAGCATTGAACAGTCTCTCAGTTCTGCATGAACTGTCGTTGCTATTGAGTAAATCCGTCATTGACTTTTGCCACATGTCAGGTGTACTGTAGCATGTCGTTGGCTAAAGGACTGTGTTTTACGTTTCTTGACAACTGTTACCACAGTTGATTCGAACTCGTGGTGTTCGTTATGCAGAATTTCTGCTAGACTGTCAGTACAATTATAAGTGCCAGCTAAAAAACTGGAAATCATTTTTATGTGCATTCGGCTTCATTGTTGAACTTCCTTAGTGCTTTGCCGTCGTTTGTTTGGTGACATGAAGAGTATCCGGACCATAAAAACTTACGCTTCAAACCTCTTGGGATTGCAGTTAATGAAAGTGGGTGGGGTACGTCATGGACAACACCACTGGCCTACTTCAAAAGAAATGTGTGAAGAGTTTTGTCCTGTCCCGTGAGGACACACAGGATAAGAATGAATGGATATTGAGAATCAAGGAACTGGCTTAGCCAGGTTTACCTGCAAAATGGCCGTTAAAATGATGTATGTATATGAATTCCTGTTCGTCTAGAAGAATTGGCACTGTATTGATTTGTTTCATCGTCATCATTGGCAAAGCCTTCTGTGTCACACCTATCATGTGACTGTGTGATTATACATTTTATGATGTTTGTTTTAAATTTGCAGCAAGAATCCGGTGGCACGGTTCTGAGTACCAACTGGAAAGACATTGAGAAACAGAAGACAGAGTGCAAGCCTCCGGATGGAATGGAGTTCAAGAAGTGGGAATTTTGATTTGCTTGTAAATGGATTCACTGTCACTGTATCGTCAATGCCCATTGCAGCCAATTTTGTCAGTTTTATTCCGAAAATTGCAGATAATTTTTCTCCTGTGTTTTTGTTTGTGTTGTTTTTTTGATAGCTTTGCATGTTTGTTATCTGTTGTCTTACTTGGTTGTCTTTTTCGTCGGCTTAGAAGCCTCTTGGCTTTGCCCATAATTTCCTGTTATGTTATGTATGTTTAAATAATATCATAAATGATAAATAGAAATAACTGGTTGTGCTGTTAAAAATTTTTAACAGCTGTCTATGTCTTCATTGACCTATAGTGTGTCGGGTGGGGCGTTAACCTCTGGTCACTCTAATTCATTTACATAAAATAATGAGTGTATATTATTTTATGCATGCTGGGAGCTCACTGTGACAGACTATCACATTTTCACAAAGTTGGTATATGCCAAGTATGTTGCTGACACTGCTGTGATGTTTGTTCAAAAATGTATAATGTATGATGACCCACTTGTAATGACTCTATCCATGTTACGGCGTGTTAGAAATTGTCGGCGCTATTACTATTACTTCAACCTGCTGAGATAGCTGATCGAGATCACACTGCATTCATTTACACAGTTGAAAGTTGTACCATTCTGTAGTTAGATATTCAACAATAACAATGCCATTTAATCATCCACATCAATAGCAGCGATTAAGTCACTTATCTTGTGAAATTTTGGGGGATGGGGAGTTTGCTTGTGGGTTGTACCGTCGTTTTGTAAGGAAAGCACTTCCTATTTATTATACAATACACCTTTGCTGTATTTTTTTAGCTATAGTGCACAGAGTCACAGACAGATGGACAGACGACATCATGATGCCAATAGCCAATATTGCATGCAGTACATTTGGCTAATAAAGCTATAGAGTTAATTATTTATTTCAGCAACAAAGTGAATGCTAATAATATTCCTTAGTTATGCATGCACAGCAATGTTATCTACAGAGTAAGTAGATTTAAGATGCCTGATGTATTCATTAATTCAGATTTCTGTACTCGTGTTAAGCGGCTCGCACATGTGAAATGAAACTGAAATAAACTATTTTTGTTTCAGTGTTGTTTCAGTTCTATTTCAGTTTCATTTCACAAGTGCTAACCGCTTATATATGTTTATTTCGAAAACGTGAAGGAAAGCACCGTGTCAGGCATTTTGCTAGATATGTGTTCCTGCTCTGTGATTTGTTCTATTCTTGAATATTTGTGACCTGTATCACATGATGGTTTGACCAAGAAATCGTTGACTGTGTACATAAACACTAAACTTGGCATAGATTAGCATGACTACTGTAATGGTATGATCATACAGAACATACTCAGAGCAATTAAAGGTCTAAAATACCCCTCCGTTATTTGGTGCTGCCTGTTAAAAGTGTCTAGCAGTGAAAAGAGTTTATGGCCTGCTTCTCCAGCAAAATTTGTCATTGCTGTGAATGAGATTTTTTCCCAGTGAGTCTTGAATTTTTAGTGCATTTTCACATTTTGAGAAATGTATTATAAAATAGATTAAGCAGAATAATAAAATTCCAGTAGTCTAGCATTTTGTAAATTACAGATCCAATTCAGTTTTGTCTGGTTGATCAATGTTGAATATCTTGCGTCACCAATATGGCAAACCTCTGATTGTTATCTACTAAAGAGTGGATGAGATTATTTTATATTGCTAGTAGCATAGCTACAGTGTACTTTCTCAGTCTGTTTTTGGCAGTTTACAATTGAACATTTATACCATTAAAGAGACAATGTTGTTAATTTACCTCTTTTAGTCACGATGACTAAAAATTTTTACACCATGTTTCTCACGATCACAGTTACAATAAATGCAAGTTGATTGGGTGGCCTGTCAAAACTGGGACCATCAACACCCAGGGTTATGGTATTCATTTAGTCCACTCCCGGATTTGATGTTAATTTTTGACAGGGAACCATTAATCACACACATGGTGTGTATGTACATAATCTGCAATGTAACTAAACTTTCCTTTTCCTCATTCTCTCAGCTGATCTATTTATACATGGGTCAAGTAATTATTTTCACGGTCACCACTCTCACTGTTCATCAGTAAGATCTTGCATCATTTTGCATGCCAGATTTAAAAGTTAAAACATACATTTTCTAAAATATTTTACCATATTTACACAGATGCCACGTAATGCTCAACCTTTTTTGAGAAAAAAACTCATCGCTCGTACTTAGAAGACAGCTTTTGTATGCGCGTTATGTATTTATGTTGCTATGGAACAATGAAGCACTCACTCTATCCGAATGTTTTGTGCGCTGAAAACATTCTATAAAGTTCAATCCGCAATTTAAATTGGCGAAATAGGACCTCATGAATATTCAATCTCGAATCCCGGAGTAATTTGAAGATAGCTCCTTGATTGCAATACCTAGTTACCTACCTTGTTTCTTTCGCCTTTCGTGAAGAAAATTTTTATATCGGCCCAGCTCTACGTGCTCTGCCAACTGCCATGATGAGCCATAATTGTAAAGAGGGGTGACAACATTTTTACCGTTACAAATACAATATGTGCAGTTTACTGGGAACAATACATCTTATTTGTAAAATTCATTTGTGGATTTTATTTTTAAATTTTATACTTTCAGACCTTCTGGATAGAATTAACGCAGTCACAGCATTTGATTCGATGTTTTGTGTCATATATACCC
>Ga0056131_1000459_pt1 | contig 10234 bp, 9 predicted proteins | sample WorMetLIZISLAND1_2_FD_67480 | JGI IMG/M metagenome (GOLD analysis project Ga0056131, IMG submission 67480) | Marine gutless worms symbiont microbial communities from Max Planck institute for Marine Microbiology, Germany - Olavius clavatus LIZARD... ...
GTATATGGCTGTAGAGATGATGAGGGAGGTGTAGAGATCCAGTTTAATCTTCAGGCTAAGTGTGCTGGATCGCCACACGTTGTCAAGTCGTCGAAAGACTGCTGCTGCTTTTGCCAATCGAGTGTTGGTATATACTTCAGTGTTTTGATGCTGTGTGGTTTGGCAGCACTGCAGGAAGTTCCAAATGGCGGGTTGTGACAGTCTCTTCTGAGACAGTCTAAGCTTATGTCTTAACTTCAGCTTCCTCTTTATGGCTTTGTCCATTTTACTAGAGATGTCACTTAGTATTTGTTGTTGCTTTAATTTGTTGCCATGTAACTGGTGGTTTTGCAGGCCGGTGGTCAGGACCAGCTGGTCGAGGCACTGGAGGCCGCCCGACGCCAAGCTGAATGGGAGAAACATGAGAGATGGTTGCGGAAGTTGGAAGCAGGCAACCATGATACGTCGAAACTACGAGCCAACTTTGAAAGTGAGTTGAGTTCACTTGTCATTTGTGTTTCTGATTGTTGTCGTCTGTAAGAGCAATGGCTTATTTTTGGATCAGGAACTGATCCCATATCGCTAGTCATCTTGTTGTTACCGGTATTCTTCTTATTGTTGGGGCGATGCTCTTCAAAAAAGCCTAAGGCTCCGTCATTTCAAACTGGTTTGGGATGAAATTTGGCAGGATTGTTCTTCAAGTGAATGTGCATCGACTGAGGGAGTCGGATTTCTGATATCCAAGATGGTGTCCATGATGTCATCGTCACCTGTCAAGGCAGAGATTAATTTTTGGATCTGGAACTGATCTTATATTGATACCCATCTTGTTGTTATTCTTGTTGTTGTTGTTGTTTCTTCCAAAAAGCCTAAGGCTCAGTCATTTCAAACCGGATGAGGATGAAATTTGGCAGGATTGTTCCTCAAGTAAACATGATGGAGTCGGATTTCTGGTATGACATTATACTTTCAAGATGGCAGCAATGACTTTATTTCACAAAAAGCCTAGTGGGCGGTGGTCGGATGCTGATGCATAAACAGTAAGGTCCACCCGCCAAGCGAGTGTGATGTGATGTCATTGGCTTGCTGTATCCCCTATAGTTCTTGATCCGTAGTACGCTCATATTTGTTTTGTAAACTTTTGCATCATTGTCTCATATTGAGATGCCTATCTCCATGGCAGAGGATAAATTATCGATACATATTAGCAAAAACTAGCCTGGAGTAACTCTGGAAAAGTGTACCAGTTACACAAAAGGAAAGACCTGGTTTGGACATGATGGAGGTGGGATCGAGTGATGTATGAAGATGGAGACTGAAGGAACCCAGCAGAGGGACGTCTAATGAAGACTTGATTGGATTGTTTCAAGGGAGATCTGGACAGCTTTGGTCTGTCCTGTGAAGCTGCTCAGGATCGGGATCATTGGAGAATGAGGATCATGGGGGAAACTGGCTAACCCAGGTTTACCTGGAAAATGGCTGATAAAACAGTTTATGGTGTAAGTAAGTAAGCAAAAAGAACGATTTAAGTGTTTGAAAATAACAACTGACAACTCACATACAGGCACTACAAAAGGTGACGTAAAAGTCATGATAAGGAAGGCCTTGAGTTGGCCTCAGAAAACAGACATACAGGGTGCGGATGCGACATTTAGGAGCAGACTGTTCCAAGTACGGGCAGCAGCAACAAGGAAGGCCCAATCTGTGGAGAAAAAGACTATATGATTATTGATTTTTGGTTGCTCGAATTTCAAAGTGCAGAATTTATCGTGTTACATTTACAATTACACATTAGTGTGATGTACTTGTGCATTGTTATACAGCTCAGCTGTTGTCTACGGATGAAGGAGTTGGTAATTGTGACATTGTGTGTTCGTTTACACTTGTAGAACTTGACTGTAGATCATTCACAGTGTTGGGACTGTACTCACGTTCTGCTTGTAGTTGACTGTGTTTTAATTCTTGCCCAACACCACACGCTTCCCACATTCTACATGTACTTCGATGAGCTGACCACAGTTTGTTGCATCTCTGTATGTAATGGAATAAGTAATATTGTAATACCTGCTTCATCATGTGTCGTTCCAAACATCTGCCGCATGAGAGATCGTAGTCTCCAGGACTACGTGAATCTGGTTGAGCTCCTTATCTGTTCAGCACATTTGCTCCCCATATACCCACTGCCTAATGGGCTCATCATGACAACACCAACAACAAGGCCATAATCTATGTTCTATGAAATTCTATGTTCCATGAACTTCCGTCTGCATCCATCGATGCGTACAAGTACAGCTTCTTTCCTGCAGCTATCTGGACGTGGAACAGTCTGCCTGCTGATGTCTTCTTGTGTCTCCATCAAGACGTTCAAGTCTGGATTGACGGACATGACACTGACACAGCAGTTGACTTAGAAACATCCAGTTTTGTCACACAACTTGCACTTGTTTTTATCAGTTTGTGGTTCACTCATGCACCGCAACCACGTACAACAATACTCAAATGGGAGGTTTTGCCCAGTATCGGAAGACAGATAAGGATGTTGCAGCTGTATATGATATGACAGTGCAAAATGTGTGCTAAGGTGCTAAGAAACTGTACAGGTTGATCTGCCGAAAAAGGAAATTTATAAAAAGGAACTAAATAAACAGATTAGAACGAGAAATAAGGATGGGAAACGTCCAGCAGTCTCTGTAGGCAGTCCCTAAGTAGCTTTTTAATAAGTCAGTGTACTCAGTTTGTCAAAATAGTTGTTGACATTATGATGGAAGTACATGCAGTCTTACTCTTGCCTTTGTCAACAGCTACATCATTGAATTGTAAGTAAATTAACTAAATTATGGCTGCAAATAATTACCTGTGAGCAAAAGTGATAGGTAGTTAGTAAAATGAGTTAGTGATTAATTAATTAATTTAATAACTAGTTTAAAAAATTAACTCGGTTATTGTAGTGGTAGAGTCTGGTAGACCGGACACTCCCCCTGCTGCTGAAGTCGCCAAGGCCTTGCTATCAGAATGCGGTCATTCACTGGGTGCCATCAGAGTAGTGCACTGGCAGCACGATTGGTGAGTATAAGCCCATCTCCGCCCTGTTGTGGTTGTCCTTCGGGCGGGCCAGACCACAACAGGTGACGGTTACCGATTACCGTCTCTCCGGCTCCATGCCGTCTGACCTCAAGTGGCCACTTGAACCCAATGAAAATATGCTGTATTTGTCCCCTAGTCACCGTCTAGTACGGAATTCTGCAAAATTCCGCAAAAATGTAGAAATTCCGCAGAAAAGGGCAAATTCCATGGCTAGACTCAAAATTCTATGTTCCACGGGAAACTGTGGTCTCTAGTCATGGCTGGGAGAAGCAGTCTGCCTCGGACATGGGGACACGTATGTCCTTTCAATCTTCAACTTTAGGCCACTCTTTTTTGTGTGTGTGAAAGTGGACAAAATGCTTCCAGCTAAACCCCTCAATCTCACTGGGGGCTCTAGCTCAGAACCCCGCTATGGACTTGCTTGCACCCCGCTCTTGCCATGCTTAGCCCCTTGGCAAATCCTGGATCCGCCGATGGAAAGAACGCAGGCCTGGAATTTATCAGCTGAGTTGTTAGATGTTTTATATTGTGTCTGTCAACAGGTAAATTCTCCGAGTCTTATCGTCAGCCAGTTTCCTCACTTCCAGCCATGGAAGAATCACATCCTGCGGCACAGTATACCAATATGCAGATGGACCGAGCAAGGATGCAGCCTGGAACTGTCAATGTTGTAGAGCCAGGTTATGTGCCAGGTCTGGAACTGGGGTGTGCTGAGGATCAGATGATGTCAAAAGGTGATCGACAAACGCAGCAGGGCACTACAGTTGGATCTGACAGAATGCTGAGGAAAGAACTCGGCACACAGACTGGTAATTGCATCTGTTATCAGCATTGTTGATATCAGTCATTCTGTGCAGAAGATTTCTAGTTGAATTGCTTGAAAATGAGATGCCTCTTCCTTATACCCGTGAAACATGCTTCAGAAACTAGCTAAACCTAAAGTAGATTGCGATATAACACTGAAGTAATATTTACATCATTTACAATATTGTCACATCATTAGCTATTATCAGTTACTACATGACAATCAAATAAGGCTAGTCGTGTGTTTCAGAAAATTGTTAAAGATCCAGTTTTTAGTTGATTTCGAGTTTTCTGCGATGTACAGCAGCCAGGCAACTTGGTAAGTCTGTGGTCAAGACCTTTAATTTATATTTATTCTGCTGTTTGGTGATGATTTCGAGGAGGACGACAATGGCAGTGATGATTGTGGCAATGATCGTGATGTCATCGACGATGATGATGACAGCGATGATGATGATGATGATGATAGTACATGATGGTAGTCTTGTATATGGGCAAATTGTTATAGCTGCAGTTTTCTTGTTAATTTCTGAAGTTTTCTGCAGCCAGGCAACGATTTGGTTGCATCCAAGTGCTAAAACTGCACTACTCTTGACTCTTTTAAATCTAGAATTAAGACAACTTTTTTCTGTAGCCTACCTCACGTAGGACAGTTCAGTGCCATCGAGGCACTTCTGTTTCACTTAGCCTACATGACAATTACACTGTAGCATAGGTTTTTAGATAGCTAGATTAGATTAGATGATAGCAACGATGTTGATGACGACAGTGATGATGATGGTGATGATGATGATGACATTGACAGTGAGGACGACGATGTAGTTTAAACTGACAACTCGTGTATATTCCAATCTTACAGAAGTCCAGCTCGGCGACGTCGACAGAGACAGTTCGGCTGAGGTCGAGTACCATCCACCTCCGTCAAACAACCCGTCATCAAAGAAAGTCCGAGTCGTCGGTACATCCAAGTCAACTCAGCGCAAACCGACATCCGACTCCAACCAGATGGTGTCCCAGAATCATCGAGAGCAGTCACGTGGTCAAAAGCCGGCTTGGAACAGTAACGTTCGGCGCAAGACAGCGGCGCCAGTTACACAGTCCAACCGCGACCCAATGTACGAGCAGCGTCGAGAAAGGCGACTGGAGAGACAGCGTGAATTGCTGGCCCAGGTTGCCGCCAACAATCGGCTGATTCCTCGTCGGTTTGTGAGTCGAGAACGCCAGCAGCAGAATGCGGACACTGATGAACGAGAAATGATGCAGATGGAACATGGGAAACAGAGGAGGCAGACGTCACCTTATAGTAGCCCCTCTCCAGGTCTGTCACTTTGCCATTTCACACTAGCTGCTGCTATTGTTGTTGTTGTTGTTGTTGTTGCTGTTGGCACACATGCCAGAGCGATTATCAGAAGAGCATACGCTCTGCCAGCGTGATGCCCTTCTGCAGAGCTGAACAAAGGACATTCAGGGATACTTGTATGTTAAGTATGTCCTGATGGCATTATGTAGTGCAGAACATTCTCGGAGCCAGTGTTCCGTAGTATGTTGAGCTTGACTGCACTTAGTCATCCATGTTGGTATGCTTTAACCTGCGAATCGGCCGTTTGCGTTCGAATCGAATACCGAATCGAATCGGGCGTTACGATTCGAATTCGAATCGAATCTCGAATCGAATCGGCCATAATTATATATATATTATAAAGCCTCGTCCACACTGGCGATTATAGTCGCCGTTTTAGTCGCCGAAATCGGAGACTATAGTCGCCGAAACGGCGATTATGTCGCTGAAAACGGTGACTATTTTCGGCGACTATAGTCACCGTTTTCGGCGACTATAGAGTCACCGTTTTCGGCACCTAAAACAGCGACTATAGTCGCTAAAAACGACGACTACAGCGTGCAGAGTCGCCCAATGTGGACAAGGCTTAACATGTTCCATCACGACGGTCCGACATCAGAAAACAAATCGAATTGGGCGTTCAGTAATCAGTAATTAATTACAAATGAAACAAAAGAGATGTGCAGATTCTGCAGAACTATAGATTTTTAATTCCACTCCTCAAATGTATTTTAAATAATATCGGCGTATGATCACTCATAGAGCTAGCGAGTCTGTATACTGTACCACTAAGTGCTGATAATGGTTTGAGTCGTTTACTGCGACGAGCAATGGGCAGGCACCGCTTTCGAATCGAATCGGAATGGCCGATTCGAATTCGGATCGAATCTCGAAGCTTCGCAGCTTTAGAAGCACTACAGGGGCCAGAGTGGATCTCAGCCAAACGAATAACATCTTTCTTGTTGGTGACTTCCTTTTCATCTATGGACTCAATGTATGATTTGTAGACAGCAGCCGTTCTGGGGTGCTTTTAGTTTTTTTTATTTAACCAGCCTTCTTTACAGATTTACTCCACAATAGGCCAGGGGCTCGATTCACAGACGGTCTTAAGATAATTTTTAGACTTCTGATCAACAGGTTGCAAGTTTGACTCATAGCCATGCGCTGCCGGGTTGGTACTTGGATGGGTGACGGCCTGTGGCGATTAAACAATCTCAGTATGTAACCCACCACCTAGGTCAACGTAGCCTTCTATCTCTCTGGGGTCGGTAAATTGAGTAGGCCTACCATACCAGCCTGTCTGGCTGGGGTTAAGGCGGGGTGTGTTCAATTGTGTTGGGTGTCAAATAACACTCCGTGATCCCATATAGCAAGTGACACTCGGTAGTTCTGAGATGGAGTTCCATGAAGAGCTACATCGTTTAACTGAACTAAACTAATTCACTGAACTAATTCACTGAACTTTTGTCAAACCAGGGCAAGATTGGTCTCGGCAGGAGAAGTCAGGACATGGCACACTGCGAAATAAGCCGACACATACCAGTCCATTCCAGAAGTCCCATGTCCACAATGAGAGTGCCAGCAATGAAGATTCTGTTCCACATCATCATTCGTCACCACCAGTGCCATCCGTCAAACACAGACTGGACAGTGATAGGTCCGACATACAGCCAAGAAGGACAGCCCGGGCTACAGGTATAGTAGAATAAGTCTTGTCCGGGGCCTTGTATTTGATGCCGATCTTTGGTGAAACTGTGATTTTGACACTCCTCTGGCTGGGGTTAAGGTGGGTTGTGTTCACTTGTGTCGGGTGGCGGGTAACACTGTGAACCCATATGGCAAGTGACATCCTTGTAGCTCTAGATATCCATCAATGAACTCTTGCAACGACGACAACAACATAACGTCCCAAGTATTGCCGTCAACACTTTTTTTGAAAATTGGATGAGATATACTTAGTGCATTAGACTGTATACTGACAATGGATTGGAAGTCTGTGTCACTGAGTGGCGAAACTGAGGCCTTCACAGCTTGATGTATTCATTGGCAGAAACAAGACAATGCAGTTGTGTAACACAATTAACGTAATATCATTTTGAGAATCATCATCATCATTGTTTGGCTTGCACCACTTCAGTGCATAGCTCCACTTGCTGCCAATAAGCTCCTGTCCAGTGCCAGCCCAGTGGCATCTTCCACACTGAGGTTGTGAAATGATAGGTCTTCTTCATTGTGCCAACCAGGAGGTGTGAGGACCTGCTGGCCTTTTCCAACGATCACTCTAAGGAACTGAGTTAAGAATTAACTTTTTTATTCTGTAAATTTTACCAACTGCCCCTCCCAACTGATTTTATATAATATTTTTACCGTATAGTTTGTTAGACTGTTCAGCCCTGCTGTAAGTCTTCTTGTCTGTTATTATTATTATTATTATTATTTTTTGTTACTCAGGGAAGTACAGCGACATGGAGGACTCGTCTCGTGTTCCAAACAGTGGAGACTTTGTGCCGTTCATGCGTACCAGTGAAGTGCTTGACCCGGCACATGCCGACTCTCCGCTACCGGTTTCACGAGAACCGACGGACATGGTGAAGGCACGCCGAGCATACCAGCGTGAATTGAACCCGGCAAAATACGGCCAGATGATGGACAATAGAATGAACCTACATGTCAGTATTAACGCTGTCTGTATCTCTAGTATCCTATACAGTGATGACTGATGGCCATGAACCATGTCAGTGCTGGCCAAAGGGTAGACCATGATGGCCTCAGCAATAACGGCACCAACCGTATCGGTTGTGGTCACAGGGTAGATACTGATGGCCACAATGCTGACAGCCATGAACCGTGTCAATCACGGCCACTGGTGTGGCCAGGTACTGTATCCAAGTAAAAGAACCGTACTGCTTTACCACCGTCAATTGCTGTGGCCAATGATGTTTTCACCTATTAATCCAGTTCTTCTGTACTGATTGTCTTGACTTATGATCCTGACACATGCTGAAGAAATTGTACAAGAAACTTGCGCAAGAGGTTGCATATGTTGCACTAACACAGACAGTGTTTGTAATTGCGAGTAATCGTGCAAACTTTTGGAAAGAAACACAAAGTTGTTTCTGAGAAATTGCAGCTTTCATTGTGGAATGTTAATTTAGCAGCACACATGTGAAGAGTATGTGCTGTTTATTGTGTGTACAGAACCACAGTGACCGACCAGACTCAGGTTCACAGCAGGGTCTTATACTACAGAACTTATCCACATTGAGACAGGTAATACACATCAACTTTATGTTGTTATGAAGCAGCAGAAACAAACACAGAAAAAAACAAGTAAAATTACAGTAACTACATTCAAGCAGATACAGAATGAAATATACTCCAACAGCTGTTTCACCAGCCAGATCAAACAGCTTTCTGTGAAATTTTCTCCACCTACTCGCTGTTTCAACCTCATGTGGAGTAATATTGCACATGATACCAACATAGTCAAGGTCACTGCCTTTGATATGGAAAATGTTGCTGAGTGCACACATCCAGGCGGATTGTAAGTGTTTTATGACAGTATGGCTAAATTCAACACATTCAACTGCATATAGCAGGTGAGGTTTACAGTAGGATTTAACTAACTGCAGAAAAACAGTCACTGGATTAACATGAAAACACTGTAATATCACTGTATCCAGGTACTGTGTCCAAGTAAAAGAACCATATGGCCTTACCATTGTAACCTTGGCAATAGTAAACATCTTTTGACAATTTGTGGTGCCCAGGTAACCCATTTTTTGGTTACAGTATTTGCAACAACTACTTCTCTGAGACAGGTAATAAAACCATGTCCAAATAAAATGATGCAACAATTGCAGGAAATAACAACAAATAGTAATAGTCAATAGTAATACAGGTCAGATACGTAGGCGCTGACTACACAGGGGCAGAGGGAAAAATCATGCCATGTATCCATGGTGCAACGAGGACAAAAATTTCACTTTGCCCCGATGTGTTTTGCCAACTTTGGGGCGTAAAGCTTTTTGAAAAGAATTTCCTAAAATTTTAACACTTCTTTTATTAATTAAAATACGAAACCAAACCAAACCAAATTTATTAAAAGCAGAAGGACCAATGGTCACTAACACTGCTAAAAGTAAAATAACATACTGAACACTCTTGCTATCTGAAGCGTTTGTTTCACAGCTAAAAATTCACCAAAATGCATTTTCAACTGCCGACCCCCGCTGAAGTTATCATTTTTGCTTAGAGGGTCTGGAGTCCCCTAGATCCTCAATGCCTTACAGGGGCCTTTGACGCCTCAACTCTCAACCGCTTGACAATTGCCCCAGTACTAAAATAATATTATAAGTCGGTGCCTATGATCAGATGTCTTTAAAGCACTTAGGGAATAGGTTTTAACTAAGGTACGATGTTGTTATTTCAGATACTGTCAGAGAAAGAACGAGAGATGAACCGAGAGATGCTGATGATGATGGAGAATGGAGGCAGCCGATACGTCTCTCCAGTCGGATACCACTGAGCGCTTCCACTACCAAGGACGTTTTTACTAGGCACATAGCCAGATACACTGTTTGGGGGACTAGGGAATGTTTTTAGGAGGGGTGCAGACAAATTTGGGCCAGCTGCTTATGTTACTATGCATATTGTAAAATAATAGCTGTCAAACATGGTGATTATTGGATTTTTGGGGGCAAAGAACAAATTTCGGGGGCAGCTGCCCCCGAGCCCGTGGTTATGTGCCTGGTTTTTACTTTGCTTCCGTGCCAACAATATGCAACAACTTTAGAGCCATTCACGCTGCTGGTAGAATGTCATCCACAAACTGACTGCTTGGAGTCGGCACTACTCAGCGTCACATCATGAGTTAGAAAAGGGGTTACACTTAATAATGTGTCGGACTATCAGGCCTCTAAGCCTAACCATAGTCGATTCATCCATTAGCCCGATAGCCCTGTAGGTTATTAGTCCATTTCCTGATAGTCTGCTATAGCAGTCCGATAGTCCAATGCATTATTAAGT
>Ga0056131_1000461_pt1 | contig 10210 bp, 13 predicted proteins | sample WorMetLIZISLAND1_2_FD_67480 | JGI IMG/M metagenome (GOLD analysis project Ga0056131, IMG submission 67480) | Marine gutless worms symbiont microbial communities from Max Planck institute for Marine Microbiology, Germany - Olavius clavatus LIZARD... ...
TGATGTAGACTTAAGTAGCTACCGTCACTGTCATCTCAACTGATGTTCTTTTGTTGTTGTTCTTGTCACGCACGTCAAGCTTGAAGCTTGCTTATCCACGAGATTTTCTACCTTGCGACATTTCCAATAAGTTTTAATGTAGGCCTGTTTTTTCATCATTTCATGCTTGTGTTTGTTTGCAATGGTAACTGACTGTTGCTCATGCTGATTTTTTTTTAAATATGCAACAATGTTGCATTCGTGATCATATTGTGTACGGTATATTACATGTTAAGCGTCATTTTCCAATAAATATTAATGGATCACCCTATCTGTCTGCAGGTCTGGTGGTTGACTGGAGACATCGTCGGCTTCTATTCAGCAATGAAGACTCGGTGACTCTGAACGGAGTAACCTACTCATGGCAGCGTATAGAGTCAGTGCGACTGGACGGATCTGGTCGACGTGCTGTCGTCACCACTGATATACAGCAGCCTCGTGGTCTGGCCATCGACTCCACCCAACAGTCAGTGTCAGAAACAAGTTTAAATATTTCTGTCAATAGTTCAATGGTTAATGTGTGCTTTACAGTATAGTGAACTGTCGGCTTCTGTGTGGTATGCATGTGCCTTGATACAACTTTCACTCGTTGTATTATAAGACAGCTTGGTCATGGACGCCCGCACAAAATTTCCCATATGGGAAACCTCTTTACCTTCCAACGACTATTTTACTATTTCCCCCAGTTTTCCACTTACATATAAGTCGGACGTTTTAAGTCAAACCGTAGGAGACATATGTAGTGTATGATGGCTTGTTAGGATAAAAAATAGCACACTTATCCATTTTTTGCCTTTTCCAGAAAATGCCTCTTGCCCATACCTGGTAGCCTATAAACGCACGATGTCGCATCACTAGCAGTTAGACGAGTTGGCTGTACTACCAACAACATTCAGACGAATTTCAACCCGACTTCGTTCAGACTATACAGCAATTATTACAGGATCAGTTGCAAAGTTGTGTGAATGTAGACTACAGTTACAATATGGAGACATGCTGTGAGAAGCTTTTAACGGAACAATAATGTAAGTTCCATGTGACATGATGTGAATGTGTGAAAATGAATATTTGTAGCGTGTGATTTGATAAATGTTCAGGCAGTTCTACTACACGGACTGGGGTGATGACGCCAAGGTGGTTCGTTGTCAGCTGGACGGATCTGCATGTATAGTGCTGCTGCGTGGCCTTCAGAACCCCAACAGTCTGGTAGTCAACGACTCTGTACTGTATGTAGTCGACTCACAGCTGAAACATCCGTCAGATCCACGCAGCTCTACGCTCATCAAACTGACCACGACCAGCGCCAGTGACATGCACTGGACTACGAGCCATCTCTCTCATATCGACGTATTCCATTTTGTATTTCTGCTCAGAAGTAATTCGGAAACTTATTTACCGCTGTTATGCAGTGTGAAAGCTTTGTGAAATACTCTACGGTACTACACGGGACAGAATTAGCTCTACATCGATTACGCAGTTATCTATCTCTAATGCTGCATAAGGCTATGGTGAAATTCTTCCTTGCTTTGACACAAACAAACGAAAAACGGAAGTCGTCAGTATTACACTTAGATAACAACGACGAATATTGTAATGTTTTGTATGTATTTTCACTGCAAATTGACCTCAAACTATTAATTCACAATAGAACGCAATAAGAATCTTTAGCAATTGTTTAATTAAAAGGACATTATAATGCTGCACAAAAAGGCTATGATATTTTGATCCATTTCGTAGTAATAAGTTATTAAAAATTCCGCTGTAAACTGTTCATTTGGTCAGATAATTTAATGGGAATTTCAGCTTGAAAACTAATGATTGTGTTATTGACACTACAGGCTGCATTTGGCATGGCAGTGAGTGGTAGAAAGCTGTTCATCAGCGACTGGTACAACGCGACAATTTCAGTCTATGATACACTGACAAACTCGTCTGCGGTGATTATTAGTGAAGGTGTCGGTCAACCGGCCTCTCTCTTCTACAGTGCACTCGCTCACATCAATGGTAACTCACAGTATACCTATACATTACGTGTTAAAGGTTATATGTTAAATGTTATATAGGTCTATAGCTGTTAATGAAATCACTTGCCACGTGGGATCACCCGCCACCCGATACAAGTGAACACACCCGTCTCCAAGCCAGACAGGCCGGTACTTCATTTACCAACCCCGGAGGGATAGAAGGCTGAGTTGACGTAGGTGACCAGTTACGTACCGAGGTGGTTTACCCGCACACTAACCCGGCAGTGCATGGCCGGGAGTTGTACTTGCAACCTGTTGATCACAACGCCGACGCCCTAACTACTACACTATCAAGCCACCACATTACCTACCTGACCGTCATCTATTCAACTGTTTAACTGTTCCATGTAGGCTAACTCCTATCTAGCCTAACATTGAAGTAGTTCTGCTACTCAGGCAGTTTTCGTTGACTGATTGATTGATTAAGGTATTCATTGACTCAGTCTCATTGCTCCACAGCTGCTTTCCGATGCACAAGCCACCTTGCAAGTAGAGAGATCGGAACATCCGCTCGACGTTCACACTGAAGATGTCGTTGTAACTGTATAATATCAAATGTAACAGTACCGATACTGTACAGCAAGGGTGTGCGTGTGTGCGTTTGTAAGCACCTACGGCCGGGGACAGCTTTTTTGAATACACACCACCAATTGGGGACTGACCCCCAGTTGTGTCCTTGGTCGAACTGATGCTAAAATCAGCTTCCCTGTCCTCAAATTACCCTCGCTGAGTTGAAAAAATTACTTGTTTATTGTAGGTCGATAGGAAAATTTGTGCAACACACAATTATAATTCCTGTGTGTGTGGCATATGTCTTTGGATGTCGCACATTGTATGGTAAAAATCACATGTGTGTGTGAGAGTGTGTGTGCATTTGTAAGCACCTACTATAGGGGACATTTTTTGATCAATTGGTACTGACCCCAGTTGTATCATGTCCCCGATTTCAGCCCCAACCACCGGAAGCTGTTACTAATTGCACTATATGTCATCAAACGATGTCCCCACTTGAAAGAGTTTTTCAGTATGTCCCTGACTAGTTACACATATAGGGAGTGGGTGTCCGTGTGTTTAGTTTTGTGACTGGAGTGAAACGGTCGAAGCACATGTAATCAATATTCTATAGGTACATGTAGCTGTTTGTCGTGGTTGCAGCTAGTGCAGGAGATGACGGCGGCTGTGCGTCTGCTGGTTGTGCTGAGATCTGTCTGAGTTCAGCTGCATCCAGCGGCGTCTCATGTTCATGTCCTTCAGACAGCAGTACAGCGATCGCCGCTGATGATCGTCGACTCTGCCGAGGTTTGTCTTTCATACTGTCTGCCACAGAGGTCGAACCGTGTGTGAAGTTTTTACAGTTGACGACCCGACTCAAAATTGCCGACCAGGTGACCGTAAACAACTCTGGTCTGTAGAACTAGGTCACAACACGGCGCTGTCTCTGCTGGTTACGGATGTGCTGTTATAGTTAGAACATTACTGCAGTTGTAGTCCAGACTGTCGCAGCGTGACGCTATGAACACACCGGACATACTCGCTATTTTCAATTCAAAATCTGTGTCTATACATGCCTGGCATGTTCATTAACTAAGCTTACCTGACCTTACTGTCGTGACTCGTGACTGCGTCACTACTGGTTTCGGAGACAAGTAGCATCTGTAACGTATTGCAGTGCCTCTGTGATTTAGCCTAGCTTAGTTTTATGGCGCTTTAGAAATGTGTTTTTAACTTTAACTTTAACCTTGTAGTCAGTGTAATGTAATCTGGTGTGGTAGTGCCGAGTAATTTCATCGTGGTCGCAGACTTGTCTCACATCAGTCTGGTCGGGCTGGAGTTCGGCGCTGATCGCAGCGTCTACTCTGTCGTTTACGGTGAGTTCTTTAACAGTTTCACGGCCGTCGCTCTTGACTCTCACAGACATCTCATCTACTACACTGATGTCAACAGGTTACTCCTACTCGCTTACTTACTTACTTCTTGACGTAATGTATCCTTGTGACTTTTCCGTCAATATATTTATACATGGGAAGTTCCCTCCTAGGAATACGAAAGCACAACTTTCAACCTCCTACACCTACCGTGAGCCCATAGTAGCCTACAGGTCTTGGCCACAGACACACGGACAGACGACAGTATCACAACAACAGCCGATCCTACTACGTGCAACAGTACGATCAGCTAAAAATCGGTCCAAATTTGCCACAGTTATCATAAAAATAGAAGTGGACCTTTTTTAGGCCCAAAATGTAAAACTCACCAGAACTTTTTGTTGTTTAGTCGTCTTCATTCGCCGTTATGTATTACATTTTCAAGATTTTAGTTCCTTTCATTGTTTTTGTTTGTGATTTCAGTGGAATCATATTCAGCTCGAGTATGTCGTATCCTAAACGAAGTCAAGTTGTATACAAAGCAGACCACGTGATCGACGACCTTGTAATCGACCCAGCAGGTGCCTATCTCTACTGGACAGCGTATCGTGCTGGCTTGATTGCCAGGCTCGACATTACTGGGCATAGCAACACTACACATGACGTCATTGTCTCTTCTCTGACGTCACCAAGGGCTCTCGTCATTGACGTCATCAACAGGTGCGTGACGTCACACGCGTGTCATATGTCAGTTTCAATATTTCAATATTCGTTGTATATATGCCACGTGTACAAACAATAGCAGTTATATCACCATAAATTTCCTATTATCATTCTGATCCGTGCATGTGCGCGCTGGTTGACAGCATGCTTTACTGGTCGGAAGTAAACAGCGTGAGGTCACGTGTCATGCGATGTCGACTCAACGGAAGTGACGTCACAACGATTACGACGCGAATTGAGCGTCCAAACGGTCTCTGTGTAGACACAGACACAACGAGTGGACGTTCGTCGTCGCTGTACGTGCTGGAGGGTGATAGTGGGTCGCTGTTTCACTGTGACTTGATGTTGTCCACTGTCAACTATGGTCAGTTTATCTATATACAGACCTCCCTGTTTTAGTGTTGCATTATGTCCGTCTGGCCGTCTGGCTGCTCTGCCATTAATGGAAAAGATAACAACAATACAGTTTGCCAATGACGCGCACAACTTGCGAGCCATATCAAGGTCATTACGCCAAAGATCTAAGTTAAGTATACGAGACTTAGGTAGGCCTGCTAAATGCGACGAAACTGTCATAAGTGATAAGTGGACTGTCACACGATCTTTATCTTGTCACATGTTGAGAACAGAACTTGCACAGCGAATCGTTAACCCATTGCTGCTTGTCGGTCTCTCCGCTCGAGAATGTGAGGTCGCACAAAGTTCTCAGTTGGTTTATAGATTTATCGCATACGTGTTCAACTATCGACCCATTTAGATATCAATAGGTTGAAGAGCTCAGCATGAAATACGGCATATCTTATGGATGATTCATGACTGACCTACAATATTTTGCCCCCCCCCCGCTGAAAATATACGCACTTGTGGTCAAAGATCAAGTCAATTAGGTCAACATTGCTGTCCTTCTTACTCAAGGACGGGAAGATCTCAGTATGGAATACGTAGGCCTATATGTACGATACTATTTTGTTTTCGAGCAGTCAAGTTTTAATGTCAAAGGCCTCATAAAGCTCAAATGTGAAATGCGCCATAGGCTATACCGACTTTTGTATGGGCGTCTTGAAGTTGCAGGGAGAGCCGTATATCGTTTCAGCAATTCCGTTTTAGGTCTGTGCATGGGGTCTCCTTGCAGATCATATTTTATGCTGTCGAGAATGTTTCAGGCATCTTTAAGCAGTTTTTCTGTGTCTTTCAAATTGACATTCTCCAATTTTTCTGCACCACAAGATTTTTGTTTCTAATATTAGACTTTCCGCAGTGGCTGTTTTTAAAGTACGCCTCAAATTAGTTTAGAAAAGACCACAGAACTGATTTCGACTGACGAAGTCAGCTGTTGGACTGTTGTTCTCGTAGACTGTCGTATGTTGGTGACGTTGCCTGGTCGTGGTCCGTTCTTTGGTCTGGTAATGTACAACAACTACGCCTACTACACGGACTGGCAGACGCGCTCATTGTCTGTGTACAACCTAGTCACAGGTCGTCAGCAGACCGTTATCAGTCCACTGATGAGACCTACTCGCTTTGTGCTACATCATCCACGCAACGCCTCAGGTCTCGTCATCTATACACATCTCACATCTGTAGTACTGTTAACTTACAAATGCCAGCTAACTAGGGCATATGAACCATCGGGCGGACAGAGCTCCAGCACCAGGAACATGGCTCAGATAGGCCCACCAGGATAAGTAGACTAAAAAGAAAGTTTTACAAATTTTCTACTTAAAATTTTTCGTCTGTTGTATGTTTATCAGAAGGGCCGGAGAATGCACCAAAATACGCATGTCGAGACGCAAAAATTTAAAAAAAATACCGCGAGAGGCATTTCTTCTCCCAATTGGAAGGAATAATGGAGAGGGAACACCACCTCCCAATAACCTACATATATCGGCGCCCATTCTTAGCCCCAGGCTTACAGAAGTCTTAACACCCCCTGTAGTAGTTGCGTAGTTTGAGTAACGGTATTTACATATGTTAACAACAAGAAAGGTCGTACGATCAAATAGTTTTTACTGCATACATAACGTTGTTTATCGTGGACTAGTGCAGGCTTAATGTAGGCTATATTCTACTCCGTGATAAACTCATTACATGTATCAGCTAACCACTATAGTCTATAAAGTTATAGTGGCATGTTGAGTTGAGTTGCTGCTGTTGATTGGTTAATGTGACAGAATTCTGCTCAGCCAGCTACAGCGACGGTCCAACCTGCTCAGATGTCTGTCTACCAATGCCTGGTGGATTCCAGTGCGCCTGTAGTGACGTCACGAGCACCTTGCTGCCCGATGACGTCACGTGCCGCTCCTCACCTCAACTACATAGTAAGTAACGACGAACAGATGAACTATATTGACATAGTAGCAAACAACTTAGCTGATGCTTCAGTGTTACTGACTTTGTCCATATTACACTGTTCTTTGTTTTCACTGTTTTATAATAGCTTGGTTAATAACAAACTGAGTACATGCATTGATGCAAGCTTTGCAGTCTCAAACACTCTTCATTTAGACGTCATTTGAAGACCCAGTACTTTCAGTCAGCCTATCCAGCCCCCTAGCGCCCATCCCGAATGCGCCCGGATTCTCTTCTGAGATTTTGGCGCTATATAAATCACTTACTTGCTTACTTTAAGTCTCTTCAGAAATGGTATAATCGATTTATCAGTTGGCTGTTAAAGTAAGTCAGCCCAGACAGCCTACAGAACATTACTGAGCTCTACCCGTCTACCTTGATTCTTGGCTTTGATATGTAACGTTAGTGGAATTGTAATGTGCACCATAGAAGCCAATAAACACGTCAACACTATACACATCAGTGATCGACTGGAACCAGTGAATATGACAGTCACTTGGTCTGTACACTTTGACAACCTGTTGTTGTTGTTGTTGTTTTTGATGATGATGATGATGGTGGTGATAAGGAGGAGAACCATTACCGTGTGATAGATGTATTCATTATTTGCACTCGCAGAGTTCGAAGTCAAGGCGTTTAAATATAAAGTTTGTCGAGCAGGCAAAATAGCGTTGATAGAGTCACATTTTTGGAGTTTTTTAACGAAACAATTTCATCACATTATAATTCTACTGCCTACGAACGCCTAGCTAGTGGTTTGCAGTAACTAAGGGGCGAAATGTCAAGACAGCAGTAGGTGAGTAGTGCATGTGTTGGTGGACAGGTATCGCTGGGACTGACACAACGTTAGCAATGACGTCACTGATTACGTCATCGTTGACGACTGGCGATGACGCCTTGTCTGTGAGTGACGTCATCACATCTACAACTGGACATTCAACAATGACTAGCACTGCAGGCGACTCACAGAGCACTGACCGAGACGTGACGTCATCGGTCATGACGTCATCTGGACGACCCACCACAGCGTGGGGCGTGATGACGTCAACACGTGACAGTGACGTCACTGGCACTGACTCTATGGGGACGAAGCTCAATCTGACTGCAGCACTGACGTACAGCGCGGCTACAACACCAATCACACCAGCTGCTGAGTCTACATTGCTGTCTCCTAGCAACGACACGATGACGTCACACGTCGCCATGGTAACAGTTGCTGAGAGCAGCTATGAAGCTACTAGCGGTGTATCTACGGCTAGCGGTGAAACAGCTCAGCAGTCAGTCACTCACGTTGATGGCACTAGCAGCCACATCACTGCTGCCTCAGCAGCACTAGGAGTTACCATGACTACAGCCACGGACAGTGTGATAGCTAGCAGTCCGCAAGTTGAAGCGTCGACCGGTGTACGTAGCAGTGAAACTACTTCACCAGTGCCGAGTACCAGTCTAGAGTCAGCGTCTCCTAGCAACGACGTGATTACGTCACGCGTTGTCATGACAACTAGTAGTAACAAAGCTGCAGCGCAGTCAACGATGACGTCATCAGATGTCAGCAGAGCTGACGCGTCTAGCCAGCCTAGTGATACAGCGTCTCCTAGCAACGCACTGTTGACGTCAGACGTTGTCAAGGCAACATCCAGTGAGAGTAAACTGTTAACAAGCAAGTCACCTGGAGCTGTGATGACTCCGCACAGCAGCGCACGGCCTACATCAGCTACCAGCCACTCTGTTGTTAGCGATCACGTGACGTCTAGCAACGTTACCATGACAACGACCGACTACAGCGTGCCCGCCACTAGCAGTCCGCAAGTTGAGTTGTCGAGCCGTGAACAGTTCAGTGAATCTACTGCCGGCGTGTTTGACAGCAAGACAACTCAGCAGCTCAGTAGTGACGTCAGTAGCTCAGCGGCGTCCCCTATGATGACGTCATACGATGCCATGACAACGAGTAGTGGCACCATGCTGGTTAGAAGCACACAGTCGCAGGTTGAACTGTCCACCGGACAACAGTCTGATGTATCTGCTGCTAGGCCTACATATGTACACAGCGAGACAAGCCAGTTTACCAGTGATGGTATTAGTTCTATTACACAGTCATCGTCCTCTTTGTCTGCTAGTCGCGATAAAATGAGCACAGACAGTGTTAGCACAGTGAAAACGACCAGTGAAGATATGCTGGCTAGCAGTCCGCAAGTAGAATTGACGTCGACAGCGGACGTGTTTACGGCGACGCAAAGTAGCAGCCAACCTAGCAGCACTGATAGCAGTAGTGTACACGTGATGACGTCACACGTTGTCATAGCAACGACCGGCGCCATCGTTGATTTGTCGACCAGTGACTCAGCCAGCAGTGCGCATGTCACTGACACGACCCTACCTACAACTAGTACCAGCATGTCACCAACGTCGTCTCTAGTGACGTCATACGTTGCCATGGCAACCACTCCTGGCAGTGTATCAGTCAGCAGAGAGCAGAGTGCACTCGTGACGTCGATGACGCAGTATTTCAGTGACGTCACTAGCATTAGTGCATCGGTTTCTGAAACAACTGACCAGTCTAGCAGTGATCTTACTAGCTCCGTGCAGTTATCAACGTCTCCTAGCAACAACGTAACCATGACAACGTCCAGCAGGCCTCTACAAGAGACATCCACACGTGTCAGCAGCAGCCCGAGATCATCGGCTGTAATCACATCACCTGTCAACGTATTTACACCTGTACTGACGTCACGTGACACGGAAATGACGTCACTGTACGTCAGTTCGGCTGATGTACCCGACATGACGTCACCCGTTGCTGTGTCAACAGCGTCGACCATCGGGTCGTCGTTAGTGACGTCAGCTGTGACGTCAGAGAGTGGTAGTTCATTGTCAGACGCTGTGACAAGACCCAGCACTGCCATCACTACCGACATCGCCATCACCAGCACTAGTCGCAGCACTACTAGTACCGCCATCAGCAGCAGCCACAGCAGCAGCAGCGTTACTAGCACACTGGATAGGCCTACTGGAGCACAGTCTACAGTAGACAGCCAGTTGCCACTGACTACGTCACACGTTCTGACGTCATCGCACGATGTTTCGACGTCATCGAAACCCGTCCATCCCCAGATGACGTCACCAGGCGTTGCTATGACAACGTACACCGACTCCCCTGTGACTAATGTCACCAGCATCAGTAGCACGACAAGACGCAGCACAGCTATGATG
>Ga0056131_1000462_pt1 | contig 10209 bp, 3 predicted proteins | sample WorMetLIZISLAND1_2_FD_67480 | JGI IMG/M metagenome (GOLD analysis project Ga0056131, IMG submission 67480) | Marine gutless worms symbiont microbial communities from Max Planck institute for Marine Microbiology, Germany - Olavius clavatus LIZARD... ...
TCCATCCGAACAAAAGCCCTTTAAAATTTGAGAGAAAATGGAGCGTGGGCGTATTGAGGGACTGCCCAAATTTTTTGAGTACCCCTATTATCTCAGGAACGGATAAAGCTACGAACTTCACATTTTGTATGCACATTCTTAGTATCGATCGGAACAAAAGCCCTTTACAAATTTCGGGAAAAGTAGCCGGGGGCTTTTGCGAAGACTCTCGAAACTTTTCAGGGCACCCATATATTGGGCGCATCGCGCGGTCGTCTTTGCGATAGCAAGGCTTTCTTGTATTTAAAATGTGACTCAGTTCTCACATTCAGCAGAACAAACAACTCACTGATGACGAGTAGCAGCCATGACGCTGACATGGCAGTGTCTGTCGTCTTCCTTTAAACCACTTTGAGCTGGTTAGGCCTACGCGATTGCTGAACATTCGAACATGGCTTTGTTCTCTGCTTGCTTCAAGTTTCTTTCCGCTTCACTGTTGCTGCTTTACGACAATAATAAATGTGTTAATTAAACGGTAGTTTTTTGAAAGCTGCCACGGTAACATTCTTCACTGATTCGTCGTTTAGCTGACGTGACTCATGCTGCCCAATTCACCATAATGTGTCTCTTAGTTGGCTTGTCGCCCGTCGACTACCGAATGTCTGAATCCGAAGTTTTTCATTTGTCTTGATGAAATAGGAGAGAACGAACTATAATGCCAGCAAGTTACTTGCCAACTCTGTTTTATGAAATGAGCGACAAGAGGATGAGTGGCAACACATTGTAGCGGCAGATGGAGTGGACGATAAGATGCAGAAACCAGACACATTGCACTGAAGCTGAAAATCAACCAGACTCGTGTCCTGTAGCAACTTCTAGGCCTACTCCCATTTATCCCGCTCCGCTTATCTGCCTCTGCCTCTGTAAATAAAGAATCCTCTCTGCCATTGTGTGTGTTCGCCTGCTCAGCCTGTTTTTCATTATTGATGTCTTCTGGTCGCTGGCCGCCCACACACAACGCGCACATTCATTCTCTGAGACACGCTTAACCCTGCTGGTCTCTCCTCGCGTCACTGAATATTTTAAGCGTTAATGACCCGGCCGCTGACGCCGGCTCAGCTCATGAATATTCACGTTCAATTTCTCGGCGTGCGGCGCGCACTTGTCACTGAGCAGCGAGCGTGCTGAAGGGCCAAGAAATCGAGCGACAGCGGCAGCAACTGCGCCACCCAGCAGCCGAGAAGCGTGTCAGACAGGCCAGCTCGTTCAAGTCTACGTTCAACGACACAGCAGTCGTCTAACCGGCAATGCCAGCTATTACAATGGTTGGAGGTACGTGAATCAAACATATTATATAATAACATACATAATAACTCAAGTACGTGAGTGACTGCGATCATTGTTGTTATTGTTAAAGAATAAACAGTCGGCGATTTGTGGTAAAATACTGGTATATGTCTATAGAACATGCGTTGGATCAGAGAACTCTCAAATTGACATTCAAACTGACTTCACTGATAAACCGTTCATTAGTAATATACACAGTGCATGATCACTGACTTTCTTATGAGCATTATGGCGCCATAAATAAGGACAGACGACAGAACGGATAAAATATACCGTAGGTTTATACCATTCGGAGACATCAAAACAGGTCGACCATGACGCTGAAAATATGTAAATGTTCTAAATGGAGTGGCTAATTTCATTTTAGAAAAAAATGTTATTTACCGACCAGTTCTGCAGCTTTTCTCCTAAATATTGTTAAAGTATTTTTAAGGATCGTAATACTCTGTCAGAATTTTCCCAGAAACAGCAACATAATTCATTGTGTAATATACGGAAAAGTGCGCAAGTAATTCGATTTTTGTACTAAATAACAGTCGTTGACGCATTACCATGAAGATTATGGTCTGGAGTACAAAATGCACGAAACTACAGGTAGAATTGCGGTTTTATATAGGCCTACTGCACTTGTACATTACGTTAATAATTTACATTATCACTAGATCGATTAACAAGTCGATTCTAACTCTATGGCAAAACTATAGTACTTTATATGTTGATATTGGTCGCCGATGCAACGTGCCTGACGTGTATTGACTATCGGCTGTGAGTGCATGAATGGACGTTGGCGATGTGACGTGTCCGGCGCTTTATTCTCTGGCAGAAAATCTATATTCTGGTGCTATTCTATTCATGATCATAAACCACGCACCACTGTAGCACCTCAAGTTAATAATAGCAATATGCTGTACGTTAACTGGCATAGGATCACAAACGCTTTTTAATGTTTAAAAGTCTAAAAGTTAATCCTCGTGGCACCTCGAAGTAGGCTATAGCTATCCTAGAGTAGAATGACTAATTCTACGGTGATTGATTGACTCGCACCTGTCCAACTTCTGGCATCAGGTTGTCTATTCACCCGTGATATTGACTAAATCTAACAAGCAGGCTATGGCTCACGCAAGTTTCACAACCGGCAGCTTCCTGCTTCGCGGAGCTTACATCGGCTGCACACTGCCAGCTACTGGAGTGATGTTTGAGTCATAGGGCGTCGCAGAGATCGATATAACTCACCTCCATCAGCATAGCTTAGCTGACGTGTTTACCTAAACACGTGAGTCACAAACAGGTGTGAATGGATGTTTGTCGTTGTCAAGAGGCACAACCCCCACATGCGACATAACCCGTCAGCGATGGACTGAACAGCCCTTTTAAGTTAACGACATTGCAACAAAACTCTGTTACGAAAACACTGCAAGTCTTACAATAATATTGCAAACAGTTTTGTGACGAAATTCTTGAAAGTTTCGCATCAAGGCCAGCATAGGTACATTATATAAATGTGATCAGTTGCTGTATCCAGTGCATGTGTACACCGTGTCTCAAAAAAACTGTGCCAACATATATTTTGCTCCTTGTCTGTCAAATATAAACCGATTTCCATAAAAATTTGGGAGAACTGTCCCGAAATAAACCCTCAACAAAACTGTACCTAAACTGCCCACTTCACCTAAAGTATGTGCTTGCACTACCTTGGGAAATTTGAAGTGTCAGATTGAGCCATCAACGCAATAATTAAGTGCATATTTGAATGATTAACTGACTGACAAGAAACAATACCATAACTGGCAGTTATTGTCTCTCAAAAAAAACTCACACGTGTCACATCACATCATCTTTATTACAGTATGTTCTCAAAATGTCCGCTGCAGCACGAACGCAAACGCGTAGACGCTGATGCCACTCGACATTATCACGTTCACAGTGTGACTCACAGCAGCCCACTCACTGCTGATGCGTCGTTTCAGTTCGTCAACGTCCGAGATCTTGGTACGATAGACTTGCTCCTAATTAATGTTAAAGAAGTAACAGATTTTCAATGGTACCCAGCATGAATTGATCGTTGTAAACGTCCAAACTACGACTTCTGCATTTCACAAGGTAGTGTAGCAACAATATTAAGGTTAGGTGGGCAAAAATGAGGTCATTTGTGTCACGTTTCTTCGCGATGTTGCGTGCCAAAAATTATTAAATTCGGCCAATGTTTCACAGAGTTATTCACAAAATAACACTGGCACAGTTTTTTTTGATATATTGATAATATACACTGTGTTTCAAAAAATGTTCACCCTTTTTGTTTTCACTATAACTAAGTCAGATGTTGACCAATTTAATAATATTTGGTAGGAATGTATCTGAGGAAATTTGCAGCAAACGGTTATGTTCCTTTCATTACACAGTAAAACACATGTATGAATATTATGCACAATAAAACTGAAAAATTTATTACGCAATTACGTCACGCGATGCATGGAGAACGACGTAACTTAGCGAAGTATCCAAGTATCAACGAATCAACCAGCCTAAATTAGATAAGTTCCAGTCGAAAATGTTATAGCAAATGTTCGAAGTGACGTCCATTCAGTTCCATGCAGCAATGAAGACGTTTGCGCCACTGATCGACAGCGTCGTCGATCGCTGTCGCTGAAACCCGTGAAAGCGTCGTCGGCTACCAGGCAACGCGCGTTAGGTGCCCAATGCCCATCAACTTAAATAACTTACAGATTGCGGTAAAAAATGTCATTGGCAAAGACCTGTCATGCAAGTAATATGATGCAAGACTTGGAAAAAGCAACTTACAGGCTTATTGCAGCCACGAAAGCGTTCTGAATCGCGAAGTTTCAATGTTCCTTTGTCGTAGTATGAAAAAATTGAATCTCATCTTGAAACTTAAAGTAGAGATGCTCAACGAATAAATCTGACATTTGTTCCACACAGTTTTGTTGCAAATTTCGTCAGCTACATTTCTGCCTAATATTATCTAAATTGGTTTTCATTTCACGTTGTTATCATGAAAGTCACAATGGTGAACTTTTTTTGAAACACAGTGCAGATAATAGATAATTATAGTCAAAGGGACAACTAATGTCAACTATCTCAAAATGAATGCTTTACCCGAAATGTTTAACTTGGTACTTTTCTGTCACCGTCGTTAATAGGGGGACGACATACGGACACATTCCCGTCCCAATGTTCCACCCGGACATCTTGTGCCCGCGTTTTCAAAAACCTTCAGTCAATGATCACTGCTAGATGGAATTCATTGAAAGGCAATCGCAGAAGAGTGAGTGAAGTTATGTTATACGACGGTTACATGTACACGAAGAAAGCAGACAAGCAAAACAGAATAAGATTGAAAAGTTTTAAAGGGGTATAAGGAGCTGGTCTATCGCTACCTCCACGTCCCTGCACTCGGCTACCTGGTGTCATAACTGCAGCGCGTCTTAGACCTGACCGCGGTTACCATTGGCGACCGTCCCTTCCAGGCGGCTGCTGTATCTGATTGGAACCGTCAGCCGGAGTCAGTTCGAGCATCGCTATCACTACCAGTTTCTCGCAATAGTCTGAAGACATAGCTGTTAAAATAACTACTTAAATTGCACTAAAACTACTTTTAATAAACTGCAGCAACAAAAATACTCACGTTAGTGACGTTACCACACCAGTTGTCAAAGAAGTGAATACAGTCTGGCAACTTAATATTTTTTTCAGTGAAAAAACAGCCTGATAGCCTTTTGTCCAGGTGGCCTTTTGTACCTATACCATAGACTATACATTGTAGTTGGGGTTAGGCTGCATAACAGCATAATCTGTATTGTTGACGTTTAGATGTAATCGCTTTTATATTGCCGTAATGTCCTTGGCTTGCAATATGTGTGTTTTCTAATTGTTTATATATTATTTCACCGACTGGGAAAATGTCCCCAATCTGTAAAAACGCAGCAAATACTTAGTTTCTCATACAGTTTCACCGGTAGTGACATATCTGAGATCCAACTTAAATTCATTTTCTGTTACAGTGTCTCTAAGTTGACAGGGCTGCGGCCGCAGTTAATAGATCACAGTGTTTCCGCGCGACGCCACGCAAAGCCTGTTTTTATCAACACACGCAGACACCCGCAAACACGACAACGGTCAGCATCCCAGACCTCATCGGCGACGCCGCTTTTACTATCAGACAGCACGATGTTTGGCGGCGCGTTAATAACCATTTGTCGTAATCAGTTGTCGTGCGTAATGGCGCCCGACGTCTGCCTAATAGTACGGTACCGACTTCCAAGACCGACCGACTGGCTTCATCAGTAGCTTGGCGCGCGTAAATGGCGAAATTATCGCCAACCGGCGGCGTCGCATGCAGTCCGTCGGGGTCGCTAGACTAGACTCAGCGCGCACCTGCTGCCACCAGTCACGTGCCATTGTTGTCTAGTCACCATGGAGATGACTGCTGGTCAGAAACATCTGGATCTCACAGAATTTCAACTCCATTTACACGTTCTTCGCAACACAACTGAGTACACAGTTCACACAACAACGCTGCACTCACTCACTTGGCCTATCGGAACGAAAGCGCATCCGAACTAGAAACTTTATTCTTAACAATAGGACTTTGTCATGTTTTTGTGGAATTAGAGTTGGTATTAGGATTTGGTTCTGATAAAATTTTATTCTGTCGAAACTTGTACAATTCTAAATTCGTTCCGATGAAACGTCGTGCAGATGGGAGAATGGCTTATACACTATAGCTCACAAGTTGTAAGGGCATCATGGTTCAGTAGCGTCGGTCTACATCGCGGTCTGCAGTCAAAATGAAGGCAGTAGCAGCACGTCTGCATACATAAAATTCAATTACATTGTTATTTTAATTAGCCGCTTTTACGTGACCGACTATACGCCGTTGGTGCACAAGGCGAAGCATTTTGTCTGCGATGAGTTGCCATGCAGTTCGCGAAGTTCAAGAAAAAAACGACAAAAATGTGGCATGCTTTGCAGCAGACTTACTTACAAGCCTAGCTGTTACATTGGTGCAGTGGCTTTAAGATCACCATTTCGATGCGCCACTGGTCCAAACAAATGTGGCAATGCACTGCAATACGTACAATTCTCGAGGATAGGTGTATGTTTCAAGTTTCAGTTCTACGACGTACACTTAAAGCCTGGTTTTGCTCGATTCGGTCTTCGGTCTGACTGGATCGATTAACTATATTTAGTGACGCACACAACAATAGAATATACGCCACTACGCTGTGACGACGAGAGTCTGACAGTTTGCTGTGCGTCGATGCGAGCGATTCATCCCTACCACATGCTGTGTGTGCTCTCTCGTTCAGCTTCAGTCGTTGATGCTGCTGCAGCGACAAACGAAACGACGCTGTTCGCCGATCAAATGAATGTCGTAAATCACGGTATAAAGACCAGCCAAGCCGGTCAGCACAGTCTAGCCGCCTAACAGCAGAGATGCGCGAATCGTTTATTTTGTGAAAAGTTTTATTGTCACTGTAACATATGGAGTGTTCTAAAAAGCGGTACCCCGGTTTTAATTTTGCGGTAATTTCGGCAAATGTACACCGATTCTAACCGTTTTTCAATGTTACAACACGAAATTTAAGACGCATAAAAATAAGACTACGCCTGCCACCTCACCTTTATTTTGCAACCGCACTACCGTGCACTACGTCACTTTATAGGCTGGCTTGCTACAATAGCATAGTAGAGTAAGTCAATTATTATTATAAGTTTTAAAATTGATATTAGCTAGCCTAATGACAAAGTATGATATTACCAAAGCGACTAATTAGTCAGCAATTGTGGCTAGTTAGGACTTTTTGCTACGCTTTTCATTATAATTGTTGTTTAGGCCTACAGTCCACGACTGTTACAAATTGCTGTTATAATATTGTGTTACCGTATCGGATTGGATTGAGTAGAGTTTAACGCCCCACCTGACACAGTATAGGTCATTTCGGAGGCGGTCTTCGGTATGTGCTATACTGTAATGAGGTCTTTAAGTTCGAAATATTGTACACTATAGTTTGCACAGTGGTTAAGTTTAGTTAAGTTTAGTTTATATTTTTGACATTCAGTCTATTGCGTTATTTATTATTATTTTCCTTTTATTGCTACCTTATGGTGAATAAAGACGAATATATAAAGTAATATATGAAATGCGGTATAGTATATGCCCGCAGAAAGTTGATGATCAGAATTACGTGTACAGTGTGTGGAGTTATTACTTATTAGTTATCAATGAGTGCCAGTGCTAAGCTGCGCGTGATGGTAGAAGTAATTGTTTAGTCGCAGTAGACGTCATCATGTAGGTTAGTAGGCTTAGACAAAAAGACCTGGTATAAAGTGTCTCATAGGCCGTTCCACTGTCGGAGGAGAAATACAGTCTGTCCCAGATAGTCCGAATCACGGATGTAAACAATGACAAATGAAGTCATATAACATAGCAGGGCTGGAAAAAACCTAGGGTTTTTTTAGAAAACGTTTCTAGGTTTATAGGTTTTTAAGGTTTTACTGTGCATTACAAAGAAGACAGGACACAAAATTACCACGCAGAAAGAACATCCCATGGCATACACCATTGTCCCTGTCACATCGTTTTCTGTAAAGTGTAAATCATAACAAAACTCACAAATCACAATTAGAATATAAAATTAAATATGATCTGTATAAAATTGGACAAAAAAATAAAAAAACTAAAATTTGGACTTTTGAAGGGTTTTAGGTTTTTAAAAACCTAAAAAACCTAGGTTTTTCTTGAAGCCGTTTTCCAGCCCTGAAATAGTCTTTAGGCGGCGTTAAATACGTTGTAATGTAATGCTGTAAGATAGTACATTCGCTGTCGACGGACTTATCATGTATGAGGTATGCTAATATATAGGAGTCATTGGACTGTTCTACTCTCGCCACTAGTGTAACAATGCCTTACCATTTACCAAGTTACACTCAACTGTTGTAGACTAAGCACAGTGTTAGTTGCACACGGGTGCAACTTGCAGTCTTGCAAGACAATAATGAGACTAAACGAACAAGGGCGACATAAAGAATTTGTACGACGATATTATCAAACGCATACGTAGCGAGACCATCATACATCTGCTGTGAAGTATATTCGAATAACACTTGCAGCATTTGATCTGGAGTGACTCTTGACTATCATTGCGAATGCTGTTGACGACAAAAGGCCACTCTGATTTCATTCTCCAGATGTCATTTCATCATGTCCTTTCACCATTCTTTCTTAAGTTATTATCCATTCCATGACTCTTTCACTCTTTAATTCCATGCTCAAAACATATGTTCCTCAAACACTGTCCAACTGGATTGTTTTGATACCCATCCCGATTGATTTCTCGGCTTTTTCGAGAATGCACTAATCGCTTTTTATTTTTGGTTTATTTTTCGTCAATTTTCGGTAGCTCTCTATGCCCGACAGTTGTTAGCGTACGCTATGCTTCATTGTATATCGTGGACTATACGTAAACTTGAAGTCTTGAATACAGCATTTAGATAACAACGAATGGCACACTAAGAAATTCAAGGACACCGTGTCATATGGCAAAGTTATGGCGTGAACTGTTTTGGAAAACTTGAAGGACTCAAAATTAGGCTAGGCCGAAAATTGTGTGAATGCCACAATTAGCCAACGCAGAAATACATACGAAAAAGACATGCTATTCTTTCTGCCACAGTTGCAATGCCCGTGCTTATCATTCTCAGTCATGCGCAGTCGCTAAACGTCCGTCGATGTTTTGTTTTCGTTTAATCTCAATCATTACTGTACTAGCGGATGACGTTGGCAATCTAGCCATTGATCCGTGTATTCGGCTGGCTTCAGCGTCAGTAGTCCAGGGAGGGTGGAAGAAAGGGAGTGAGGCTGAATTAAACCACCACCACCCGCAGCAGTAGCAGTGAACTGATCGGTCGTCAAAGACCCGATCACGTAACTCGCGCACCGCTGACGCTCGACGCCGCCATCTTCTGCTCGACTTTTCCAGCAAACTTGTGCGACACCCGGAAGGCACTTGAGCACGAACGTCAACCTCAGAGGTCTGATCAGCAGCGACCAGCAAACAGGTACATCCCCCGGCGTTTCAGCCAACAGTGCGATTCCCGTGCTTGCCGTCTCAAACATTAATGCGATTCTGGATTTATCGGCCACACCGAAAGCTTTCCGTCTTCTTCATACAACCGCGTTGATGTTTCTTTAGCTTACTTCGATCGATTCAATCGTTTCATCAGTCCCAGCTGACGGATTCATTACTCAGAATTAGCCGTGTAACGTATAGCGGCAGTAGCCTGTAGGTTATTTGATAAGGCGTTGTTGTGGTATCCCAACAGATTTGATTACCGTAACTCATTTCTCCTTGTTTTACTGGTACGAGCTCCACCGATGACTCGAGACTTCGGAATCCAGTCTTGGCAAGGCAGATCTGACAGCAAACAGGGTACAAAATGTAACGTTGACGTTACTGATGTAGGTTGGATTGGTGATGAAGGTCGTTGATGTCTGCGATGACTTTTTCGCGTTAGTCTCCCGCATTTGTTCTCGAAGAATTTAATAGCTGTGCTGCACGTTAATCCACACAGGCTACACAATCAGTTGCTATTTCCTTCAGTTGGAACCGGCATGAAAATAGTGTTTTCTTCAGATAGTGATGGACGTGTTTTCTTGGACAGCTGCTGATCCAATCTCACCGTAGAGAATAATTCGTGGTAGACAGTTCTCCAGCGTGTAGATGACGTGGCCGACAAGGCACAATAGGCATCCTGCGCTAGAAGCGTTTATCATCATCATCATCATCATCATCATCATCATGATTATTTGGAAACACAAAATAAGAGAAAAAGACAGTAATGATATATGAATACGTCTGCTCT
>Ga0056131_1000463_pt1 | contig 10209 bp, 9 predicted proteins | sample WorMetLIZISLAND1_2_FD_67480 | JGI IMG/M metagenome (GOLD analysis project Ga0056131, IMG submission 67480) | Marine gutless worms symbiont microbial communities from Max Planck institute for Marine Microbiology, Germany - Olavius clavatus LIZARD... ...
GCGTGTGACAGACAGACGGTCAGACGGTCAGACGGTCGGACGGTCAGACGGTCAGACAGAATCTATCATGGCTAATACAGCGCTCTGCATAGCAAGCTATGCTGACGCGCTGTAAAAATGAGAGAAGAGTGTAGAAAGATGGTAGCAGCTTCCGTGACTAAAACCAGAAATCTGAGCTACTGCAAAGACGACCGCGCGATGATGAGATACTGTCGCTTTTGTGCTCCAGCACACCACTTTTCCCCACCCCACTATAAGAAATCTGCAACTGCAGGATGTATAGTTAACCCACCTAACATGGTTTGTGTAAACGCACTACCTTGTAAAATCTTGATCACGACTTTACCCATATGTTTATACGTGCTTACTACCATTATTAATAACAAATATGAAAAATTTGTACTGTACTTACGACTTATGTTAAGGAACGACGTAACAGAGATAACTGCACATTATTGAAATGTTGTCCATGCTCATAAAGGATTTGTTGCTACATAAATGCCCACTGCCGTCGTGAAATGCACGAAACCAAAATTTACACTAGTTACGTCGTCCGCTGCCATAACAACAATCACCCGACTGCAAGGGCGCACCCGTCACTTGAAAATAAGGAATAATCACTCGGCAAAAATTGGCAATTATTACTACCGAAGTAAAAATTGGACTTTTTGCAGCAGTGTAAAAAATTTAATGTGAAAAAAGACGTGGTTTAGATTTTGCAAGGTAGTGTAGTTACATAAACCACATTAGGTGGGCTAACTATGCATCCTCCGGTTGCAAATTTCCTATAGTGTATCTGTGCCAAAAATTATGAAAATTGGCTGACAGTAGACGACGTTATTACAAAAATTGTCAGGCTTACTTTTTTGGCCCACCCTGTATATGTGAAACTTACCACATATACTGCAAACTGCCAAATTTATCGTAACACTAACCCGCTCATAATTGAATTATTAGACATTGTTATGGCGACTTCTCTGGCACAGCCAATTCATTTATTATCATCATCATCAATGAGACATGGCCGACCTTTTCACTATAGCCAGTTTTCTTCTGTCGACAGCCAACGGAGTAGAATGCCGGGATGAGATCATGGGGACAGTCGGCGAAGTAGAGACATGACGTGACGGGGGATTCATGCAGATCCATCTGATATGGATTCTCAAAGCATGGAAACCTGAACAGTCACATTTCAATCACAATCATTAACAAAATAAGTAAGTAAGTAAGTAAGTACACAGCAATTGCAATGCACTATGTGTTGAAACAGATACAAATCATTAGACCCTCAAACCGGCGCCGTTAGCCGTATTTGCCGCCGAATTTTCGTCCGCCGAAAATCCGCGGAAAAAAAATTCGGCCAGCTGTATTCGCCGCCGAATTTAGGTCCGTCGAAAAAGTTCGGTTAGCCGAATACTATAGTAGGAGAAAAATACCATTACACTACTGCTGTATCAGTATGCTACACAGTGGCGAGCGACTGGGCTGAGGGACGGGCCATGTGACCCCACTTTTCAAAACTTCCAAGTTCCAATATACATTGTGATCCCACTTTTTGCCTCTGAAAAATACTTTCATGCCACCCTTCAGGCGTATTTAAGAAAAAATATCGGTAGTCAGCCAAATTTCAGCCGTATTTTTTACTTATCGCGATAATTCGGCTAAGCCGAATTTTTTTTCCAGCCATCCGCAATTTTTAACAAATTCGGCTTGGGGGTCTACAAATCATAAACACAGGAAGTCACCGTTATGGTTCGGTCACAACATCCACCACTCACAAACATTCAGTCTCTCTATAATTGGCCCATTTTTCCACAGAGACTTCTGGCCAGGACTGTCCCCAAAACTAAAAGTGGGAACTGTTGGAGCAGGAGTTATTACAGGCCGTACGCCCTTCCTGTCACCGAACTAACAGTGTCAAAGCACCAAGACACAGTGACAACTATGATTAACATGAATACACATGAAGCCAGACAGTTATTCAGCACAATTACAGTATATAACATAGTGGCCCAAAAATTAAGCCACAGTCTAGTCAAGGTACATATTAAAGAAAAAGTATCAGTTCTTTCAGTGCCATCATCAACATCAACTATCAGCAAGAAAACTGCTTTTGTTATTCACTAACCTACGTTGACGATTTCTCGTTGGCGTTTCCAAAACTAAATATCTATGTCACCTCACTGAATATTTTATGAATTGCCGCTGGTGGTATTATGCATCTATAACTACACATAGACTATTTAACAACAGAAATCAGCAGATATAGAACAATACAAACAATGACTGAGTGATATGCGATCCTCAAAAAATTAACTTTGTATTTAAAGAAATTCACATCATTATTTGACTATAGTGCACTTACTTACTTCTCTGCATCACTCGATACATTTTAATATACAGCATGATGGAAAAGTATTTGTTACCCAGGTGACGTCAAGTCGACGACAACAAAGTCGCTTGTCAGCAGAACAATTATTGCCGTCGGGTCTTGAACATCTAGCCACACGTACACATACAAACTACTTGTGGTCTTGTAGCAACCAGAAGTACGGCCATGGCAGGCAAGACCTGGTTCACTCCATAGAGTTCATCAATGAAGCAAAGTAAATAAGCCTGAAAAAGCCCAGGCATAAACTAGTGACTGATACAGCAGCACAGAATGCCATACATATTATCATGCAAAATTTAGCTGACAGAATTGACGAAATTTCGGGGGGGGAAGTTCTAGGACTTTAGAATGGGGAAGCCAGTAGTGGGCATAATTTGAAATATGGGTCACATACCTGGCACACTTTAATTCACCATTAACTTCTGATTAGTGTTAAATACTGCTTACAGCTGTCCTTCAAGCACTGACTGTATTCACTGGTCATTAAAACAAAGTATCTCGCAGTCACATAAATGTACTGCAATAAACTGTATTATTACTACGTAACAACACAACCATTTCACACTATATATGGGTGCTATGGGGGGCCAGACTTTTGAACGGGGGACCGAGGCCTGGCCCCCCTTAGAGCAGCCCGTGATGAAACTTAAGGCTGGATACTCTGCAGTTACTGACCGCTGTTCCATGGTGTAGAGCAAATCGTGATAAAGTCAATGACTGGGTGCTCCATCTCCAGCACTGTGGTGCTGCTACCTCGTAGTACAGTTATCGTCGGCGTCTGGCCGGACTTCTCAAACGCCATTCCTCCACTGAATATGATGTATGGCTCTCTGTATAACAACATTCAGATATCATAAACACTTTGCCTACAATGCTGTGACACTATCAGCTGGGAATCACGGGGTCATCTGACTGTAAAATACCACTAAAACAATCCACAAAGGTTTCCTTTAACACCTCTGCAGCACACCGGCGGCTGTATCTGTGGTTCGAGGCAACTCAAATCTCAGACGAAATATATGTTATGTTGTATATTCACTGTTGCTTATGTTTACTCAGCTGTCACAGTGTATATCCCACAGTGGTCAGTGTTAGTGAGGTGAGACCCAAACAATGTCTTATAGCGTCAACTCCAGACTCCTGATAAAACTGAACACTAGTTTCCTACGACTGCAATGAAACTGTCAACCAGCTGCCAACATTAGGCACACAACACACATGACAACAAGTGCAGTTTGCAAATAATTACAAACACAAATCCTCTATTGCACAAAGCTGCTACAGGGAGAATTAATAGTAACAGGAATAACACAGACAATTTCTAACATGTCGCAACACGACAAAGTCATTACAAGGGTGGGCAAAACTAATATTTCCATAAAAATTCCTTTCCAATCAAACATCAGTGGCATATGTTAATGTATCAATTAATCATCCGAAATTCTAATAAATTACAATGGCTCAAAGTTAAAGCTACTACTAACCCAGTTTTAGCAGTTCTCAGGTCCACTTTCTGTATTGGCCGACATGGTTCGGGCTTTCCATCTCGGCTAAGTTTGGCTAAAAAAACAAACAGGTTTCATTTAGATGTTGCAACACATCAAGACAGTTTTGTAGCAAAACCACGGAAAACATTCAGCAGTAGAACTAGACGATTATATTACATGTACACTGACAACATTAGGGGCGGCTAGACCACCTAGTTGCCTGGTTCCAACCACGTGGGACGGTCAGATGAACATGGCATTGGGCCAGTGCGCTGAAATTCTGGGCCCTGATTAGCTAAAACCGGAACTATCGTGACTCATTTCACTGCATAAAAAGTGAATTGATCCGTGCATCCCTGTTTGCTTTGCTTTGTTGTGAAGTCATTTGTGCAGATTGTTAGTTATGTTCAGTCTTCAGGTCAGTTTAGACTTCACTTCAGATTTGAAATAATAATCGAATGCATGTTTTTGATATATCATTGTGGCCAACGAATTAGTAGAAAGGTTGGGGGACTATACAGGACAGATTTGTGAGGATAATGAGCAAGGGCTGGTCTGAAGAGCCAGTCCGCTAGTGCACCAACATATTGACTGATACAGCAGCAGACCTTGAATGATACACTATATGACTAATTCTTGCATGAACACAGTAAGTAACCACATTTTTAGACTTATTAAGGCCTAACATCTCAATATGAACTTGGTGGTTTGACAAAGACCGATCACACTGACTTGTGCACTGCAATGAGCAAAGAGATAAAGATGAAATAGTGAGGAATTGAGAACTCACAATGTGGGATCATGCAGCTCGTTGGCTTCTGTGGATATTTTACGTTCCAGAAGTTGAGTGAGCCGTCCCACAGTCCGCTAACAAACTGTTTACCCTCACTGTGCCATGACAATGACTTCAGACCAATACCCTAGCACCAATACATTTCAGCCATGACAGTGAAGCATACTGTGACAGTGATAAAAGGAACATGTTTGACTGACTACGGCGGGGCACTACTGGGTCATGCCATGTTAAAGGTAAAGGCAATTGAGTGCTTTGGTACTTGCTATGAGTAATTTTTAAAAAAAATTCTATCATTATAAATAATTTTGTCAAAATTCTTTATCATTAAATAGTTAAAAATTACACCCAAAACCAAAGGATTGTCACTTCATAAGTTCATATGCAATTTAGGCAAACTCACAGCCAGTTTAGTTCATTGCAAAATTCACCTGATTAGTTGATTTTAAAAACAGTAACTTGCACTAACTTACGTAATCTAAAGTGATAATAACAAATCTTGAATGCCAACAGTTGAGGTGGGTTAGGAATGACTTCATATATCCAACTATGCAGCGTTGCAGAACTGTTACAAAAGAATGAACATTTTATGCATACTTCTGTTGAGTTATATCGGAATTCGGCCGTCTTCTCGCGGAGATCCCATAATACAATGAGTCCCGTCTCGTAGCCAATCAGCAGCTGCATTGCAACATTAACCAGGCACACTAACAAACAAAACTTAAAACATTTATAATAAGAATTCTGTAAATTCAAACAGACATGTTGAGACTCATTTCCAGCTCCCATCTTTAACAGAAAACCAAAATGCATCAAATTTTTCCACAAAAATTCATTTCTAGTCACGTTGATATATCAATTAATCGTCTGCAATTTCTACAAATTAAGATGCTCAGCAGAAAGGCAAACATTGTAAACTGTGCTACTGCCAGTACACAGTGAATGGTACCGGTAATGTAATATAAGATGAGACATCCAGAAAACAAAGTTAACCGAAGTTTTTTTGTTATTAATTAGTGGCTTCCCCAGTATCAGAACAGCTATACTTGGGCCAATATATAGGTTTGGCGACTGACCACCATGCTGAAAATCATTCCTGAGCCACCGCAAAACAGAATATGGCTGCTTCATTCTACACATATACCGCTGTATAAAAACAACCCATTTTTTGCAGATCGAACTGCATGCTGCACTTATGGCGGTTCAGTGATGCAGCTGTACTGTACGATGTACTCAGTATGATCAGCCTTCTTAGCAACAGCTATGCTTCTGGATGACCCTGCTTATAACTGTAAAATATGTCAACCATTTTCAATTTCGTAAGTTATATCAGATGACTGGGAGTGTATGTCTGAGGTAACATACGACAATCAGCTGATAAATTTCAAAGTTATAGCTGAAGATAAAATAGGCTCTTTTTGAGACATCCTGTAGAGCAGAGGTCGGCGGACACAAATTACACATTAAACGAGCACACTGGGCACGCTGATGCTGGAACAGTCAACACAGCATGTAACTAGTTCTAGGTCTCAAAGTGGCTTTTGTCAATAACATGGTAGTAAAACCCAGCCATCTAACCAGCTCAGTGCAACCACGGCAACAGTACACCATTACGTTAACGGTGACATAAACAGCTACATTTACAGGCTTTATCTCACTATCACTAGAGGACGCTGGACCGGATCAGCATACAGAGCCGGAAAGTATGGGGTGCGTTTACAAACGTTTTTAGAAATATTTTATCACGTTTTTAGGTTTTTACAGTTTTTTTTAAATTTTAACTTCAACATTTTTACATCTACAATTTGATGGTGGCACTCACGAACCTGGGGGCACGGCCCCCAAAAATTTATTCAGGTAGAAACAAGCTATCTTTTATGCTGTATCCCCACTTTCCTCCCACCCAATAATTCTGGCCCGGCACCTCTATGTATGACAGGAAGCATTTCCCAGCGTTGATTGAACAGTCTGAAACCTAATACTTGTCATCCATCTGTTAATGTGTCTAATGGACTTTTACAATACCTGTTGTCATACGTGCTGACGGTGTATATATAGAATGTCTCACGTTACATTACATTACATTAGCGTGCACTGAGTATCAGCAGTAGCACAGTCCCCCACACACAATACTATTGCTTTTGACTCAAACCAAACCGTACTCTAAAAATAAAGGTGCAACAGAGATGCAAAGACCTGCGGTTATACCTAAAAAGGTGTATTATGGGCAATAGTTGGCCAGTTTATATCCTTCTAAGTGCCAAAATGCACACACACAGTTTTAATGGCAACTGCCTAGATAAACTGCGTTATGGCCAAAATCCATTGCACCAGTTTCTCCGTAACAAGTCCGCAACAAGTTGGCAACTTCCCCATGTAATGGATTTTGGGCATTAGCCAGCTGCCACCTTTACTCTCAATCTCAGTCATTCTTATCCTGAGCGTGGACAATAGAATTAGGCCGCTGCAGCTGCCCACAGGGTACGTACTTTGGGCTAAACCTTAACCACTCACACTAACCATCATCCCAAGGGGTTTTCACATAAACCCAAAATATGCTGATTACAATATATAACATACATATACAGTCGTTTCTTTGTTTAACCAGCTTAGTTTTTCCATAGTTACTCCATATTAGTCAGTTAGTAAGTTAGTTTGTACATTTCTCACAAAATCACAAGCGCCGCAGCAGACAAACAAACAAATAGGATTTTAACAGTTTTGTAAATGTTAAGAATGTCAGAGACGAATCTGAGATTGCATCCAGTAGACGCTGGGCTGGACCCAAAAGTAAAGTTTTGGGATTGTAACTGTACTTTTTACAGGCCGTACGCCCTTCCTGTCGCCCGAACAATGGCGCCAAACGCAGAAAAGATAACACAGTATATAATACGATACAATTTGTAGAGCGTCACTACGTTTCGAGGAAAAAGCAAGCAGTGCATTAAATCGTTGGTTACTAAGTAGTCACCCAAATAAACGCAGTCTACACAGGTAGGCCTATGCATTTAGACGTCGGCGAAACAGCGCGTGACGGACAGTAAGACGGACGGACGTACAGACATCTCAACGATAACTACCGTATAATTGCAGCTTGCTGAGGTGTCGATCCCGGGGGCGAGTGGCGACCACCCCACAATAAAAAATACTGGGGCCAGAGTATCCTTTCGCGCCCCCAATAGAAACAGACAAATGACGCCAAGAAAGCACCAAAATATACGGCATTGCAGATAAAATGTCAAAAATGTTCTGGGGGCTGCCCCCGAACCCACACTGGGGAACTGCACTCTCCACAGACCCATTCCCGCTTGCTCGCCTCTGTGCCTGGCTGGGGTCTTCGGCCCCTCCATCGTTGCCCCCCTAAAATAAATTTGGGTTGACAACTTGACGCCAATGGGCGCCTGCACAGCTTGCTATGCTGACTCACTGTTAAAAACAACAACAGCAATAATAAAGTCCCAGAGAGACTAGGTACCGTACCGATATCTCTCACGTCACAGCTACAAATTAGAGGAGCATGTAATAGAGGTCAGGCGAGTTGCACGGGCTGAAGACCGATTTATGACAAGACACGGGTTAAAGGGCCGACTTCCATCACCCAAGCTCGGCCCCTGTTCGAAGACGCCGGGAGGGGCCGGGGCTTAGACCGGTCGGCCCCTGGGATTGGCCGATGAGTTACAACGCACCAGTCGCCGGACCACGTGACCGTTGTCAAGGCAACGTGTCCATGACGTAACTAGAGCAGTATTAATATCGCATCCCAGGCATACACTCTGACATACTGCCATGGACCCTCATACTGAGCAGCGTGTCCGTCAGTAGGTCGGTCAGTCCATAGGCGTAACCAGGAATTTGTGTTGGGGGATGACAACACAACCAAGGCGCCGAGATGGAGACGCCGTAGGGAAGAGGGTCTGGGGGTGCGTCGTAAGCTCCCCCAGCGGGGTCCGGGGCGAAAACGAGTGTTATATTTGACATTTCTGCGGCATATATTTAGTCACATTCACATTTACAGTTACTAAACATAAGACTTTCACGTATATATTTGTCCCTTCTGCACAGCTAAAACGGTTGTGCAAATTTTTTTCCACTCCCCCAGGCCCCCCTCTGGTTACGCCACTTACACCTATGGGTCAGTCGTACAACAAAGTCATCATTGGTTACTCTATCCATCCAACTGATCCTCTCCATTCGTCTCCAGATCCACATTTCGAAGGCTTCTATTCTCCTTCTTAGAAATTCGGACACTTTCGATAGTTTTCAACGGTTCCTTAACACAATTCTCTTTACGGGCCGCTACTAGGATTTTAACGGAAACGGGCAGAATTAAGTAAGTAAATAAGTAAGTAAAAGGTAGATTTATATAGCGCATGTCGTTATATAAATAACCTCTAATGCGTTGGTCACACTAGTAGACCAGCGCATTACAGGTTATTTACCGATAAGAACGATAATAAGAGCTTTGAGATTAACGATCAACTCACCTTGTTGGGGTCGTGTTGGTTGTCGCTAAGGTGAACAACCGGCCCAGGATGTGTTTTCCGCAACCTGCATGAACGTTCACAACACTGAGAGTCAGATCTCTGTCCTACAACTCAGGGTTGGGCGGAGCTTTTTTCCAACATATTCAACAGATACACCGTTTTAATGGCCACTTTCCAAGCAAACCCGGGTTAGCCGGTTTCCTCTTGAATTCTCAGTCTCTAGTCATCCTTATCTACTTATCCGAAGCACGAGACAGACAGACCAAAACTCTTAATAATATAATATAATACAGACAGACAGATAAATAAATCAGTCATTTAGCTTGCTGCTAAAGCTGACCAGCCAGGAATTTGTGTTTGGGCCTGACAACCGAGGCGCCGAAGGCGCCGAGATCGAGACGCCTCTCCCCGAAGGGGGAATGGAATGGGGAGGGGGTGTCCCCCTCCCCAGCCGACTAGGGGATCTGGGGCAGCGTCGTAAGCTCCCCCAGCGGGGTCCGGAGCCGAGCCCCGGCCGAAAACGAGTTTTAGAGTATTTAGAGCTTGAAAAAACACACCTGATAGCCACATATCTGTCACATTTGACATTTCTGCGGCATATATTTAGTCACATTCACATTCACAATTACTAAACATAAGACTTTCACATAATATTTGTCCCTTTTGCACAACTAAAACGGTTGTACAAATTTTTTCACTCCCTTGCGGGGGCTAGGCCCCCAGACCTCCCTCTGGCTACGCCTATGGCAGGTTGCCGAGGTTGAAGGCTGTTTTTCTGGATAACGAGCGTTCAGTCATGCCAGTCCAGCTGATGGAACAGTCTGCTACCATACATCCAGGCCTCAACAAACACTACATCCTTCTGCCGGCTCTTAAAAACTCCACTTCTTTAAATCTAGCTTAAGTCATGTTTGCTGAAACACCAGCGACAGCGGCTACATCCACGTCGGCAGACTGATACGGTTGCTCCACCCACCCATTGCGACTCAACCCATCCAAGACTCAGGTAATGTGGTTGGGCACCAGCCAGCAGCTAGCCAAGATCACTGTCAG
>Ga0056131_1000464_pt1 | contig 10197 bp, 8 predicted proteins | sample WorMetLIZISLAND1_2_FD_67480 | JGI IMG/M metagenome (GOLD analysis project Ga0056131, IMG submission 67480) | Marine gutless worms symbiont microbial communities from Max Planck institute for Marine Microbiology, Germany - Olavius clavatus LIZARD... ...
GGCTTCTGCCCGAAAAATTTAGCTTTAGCCCGAAAAATAATGGCTTTGCCCGAGTCTGGGGGGGCTGCAGCCCCCAGCCCCCTGCCTCGTACACCTATCCCTTTTCTCCTTCTTTCTCTACCTACGTCACGTTTGATACATTGCGTTCGAACAGCACAACCGTTGTTGAAGCTGATTGAATACAAAATCTTTATCTTGACTCACCAAACAAAACGGTAGCAGAGAGAGAGAAAGAAGAAAAGAGCAAAGAAAAACTTAACTAAACTTATAACTACAATTAATTCATTGAGATACGTATCTGTATACTGTAGGTAGCTAAGAACATACAACAGGAAGACGCAACCGGATGTGCAAGACATTAGAGATGCATGCATTCTTGAAGTTGAATAGAAATGTGTGCTGAACTGGACTGACAATGACACTGCAACCTTCCTGGCTTTTTCAATGTGATATTGACCCATCTCCACCACACATAGAATGACATAGCGATTAAGAAAAGATGTTTCGTACAAAATGGTAGCGGCAGTGGCGTAACTACCGACCCCGCAGACCCCGCAATCCGGGGGGCGGGACTATGGGGGCCTAAAATTATATGGCATTAATTTTTTCAGTGTACATTTAACACGGCAATTTTGTGCGGACGTGCAGTGACATAGTTTTGTTGCAACGGTTGAAATCTCACGCATTCACACCACTTGAAATTTCACTTTTTCTGCAGACGAAGGTAACCAAAAATTGAAAAATTGCTATTACCAGATGGGCTCTGATGCCACAGAAATGCATATAGGTAGGCGGCCGGGGCTCCGCCCTGGACCCCGCTGGGAGAACTTACAGTGCACCCCATACACCTAGCAGGATTTTAGAGGGCTGTTTCATGCATGCAAGAAAGAGAAAGGAGCGAAGGAACGGGTTGGGTGAAGGGGACAAGAAGGGAGGAAAAGGGAGGTAGGGGAAGAAATAGAGGAGGGGAGAAAGGAGGGTAATGAAGGGGAGTGCAATGTCGCCCAGTGAAAATTCCTTAAAATACACTGGCTCCAAATGCATCAAAATCCGTTTTCGGCCGGGGCTCCGCCCCGGACCCCGCTGAGGGAGCTTACAACGCTCCCCAACCCCCTCGTCGGCTGGGTAGGTTCCCCCTCCCCATACCTTTCCTGCCTCGAGGCTTTCGGCGTCTCGATCTCGTCTCCGCACCAACGGCGCCTCGGTTCTTAGGCATATGGGCCTATGTCGTTAGGGAGGGGGGCCCGAATGATTTTCTCGCAGGGGGCCCGAAATTTGAAGTTACGCCACTGCCAAAACCCGCAACAACCGTACGGCAAGCGTGCCGTCCGACCCCTCTCAAGTTTGAAGACGTCCCAGCAAGAAACGCCTTCGAATACTACAAATGATTTATATTGCCAGAAACTAGACTTCTTGGCCTACATTTTTGTCGCAGATCGTATGGGTCTACATTCATTAGTTTGCACGTAATTATGCTTCAAAGTCGAACCCTCTGAATCTAAAACTGCTAGTGCGAAAACCGAGTTTTACGTGAAATAGCGACTCAAGGTCATTCTAGGTCATTCACTTTGCAATCAGTCACAGGCCAACAAGGGGTGGTATATCGTCATATAATATTGCTGGCCTTATCTCTGAAGTTTCCGAAGAAGTAGCCAATCAAATCGCCAAAAATTGCCGTCGTCAACAGCCCCACTCTCATTTGAGGTCCCCGCCAAGAGGAGCCCCCACGATTATCCGCATTATATACCTTATATTTCCAGAAACTAGAGTCATCGGCCTACATTTTTGTCGCTGCATGTGTGGGTCTATCTTCATTCAAATTTTTGCTGCGGGCTCCAAAAGACGCATCTTTTCTGCGCCAGTGTGCGTTTTGGCCGTTCAAGGTCGTTCAGGGTCATCCAAGGTCAATGATTTTGGTACCAATCGAAAGCGCGTATACGACTACCTATTAGTCCGTCATTGTAACTATAGTCCTATCTTGCACCATTTCTAAGATACGGTGACTTAGGCCTATTGGCTAAAAAATTAAAAATTACCTATTTTTGCTACCCCTCTCTCATTCGTCGCACTCGCTCCCGATGATCCCTTTGGAATTTCGCGCTGAAGTTAACCGTCAGGAAACCAGAGTCATGGGGTTATCCTCCAGTGAAAATCGCATGATCGTAGCTGGAGTCGTTTTGGCATGATACCAGCGTGTGACGGACACACGGTCAGACAGAATCTATCATAGCTAATACAGCGCTCTGCATAGCAAGCTATGCTGACGCGCTGTAATAATAGTCTACAGTGAAACAGGTGAAACAGCTAAATATATTTCTATCATTGATAAATTATCACTGTTTCTTTGGGTAGCTACACTATTGCGCGTCCAAAGTTTTTTTTCAGCCAAAAGCAAGCACCGTACCGTACTGTTAGTTTGTTACTAGTAACTAGTAACAAACTAACAGTACGGTACGGAGCGCGCCATCTGGTGAATGCAGCTGCACTATGCACTAAGTTGAGTCAGTCACGCTTTGTTCGTTGAGCTGCTGAAGGCCTTGCTAGGCGCTGACGAACGCGCTGACTGTGCGCCGTACTCAGCGTCGTCGGGAATATAGACGAGATGAATGGACGTTGTTCTTTGGGCGTCGGTGACGCCGCCTCCTATATAAGCTTTCTGTTTGCCGTTGTCTGCCACCGGACCACCAACACGCTGGCTTTACTACTTCTTATAGTGTATAGGCTAGTGCTACCTGCAGCTTTCGAATTTCTACGTCAACAGATAACATGTAAGTACGCATGTTAATGGTATATTAAGGACAATAAAAATAAATAAAATGAAATCTTTATAATGTATACAACATTTAACTCGCTAGGTAGTCAATATCAGGGTTCAATAGCTGGCCTATAAATCATGGCAGTCTACAGTTAAGCATACGTATTATAAAGGATCCAAATTTATGAAAATAGGCTACTGGAAGAAGAGTTTACATGTTATTATGTGTTGCGATACAGTGTTAATTGGAACACAACGTGTATGGCTTATTGTAGGCCTAGTTGTTGCCCATACGTTGTGTTACTGCGCATTTCCTATCGATCACGTGCTTTGTTGCAGCTGGCAAGTGCGCTATATATTGCGTCGTAACTCTGATAGGCCAGTTAGACACATAGGTTCACAGACAATGCTAACGTTGGTCAGTTGTGTTTGTGTCGTGTCAGTGAGAGTGTCGTCGAGCTGAGCGTCTACTAAGAGATGGAGGGCGAGATAGCACGCTGGCGCATCGCGTACGACACGATATCGGCACTAGTAGCGGTAGATCAAAGGCGTACAGAGCTGCTACAGGCGCCGCAGCCCATCACTGCTGCTGCTGCTGGACGTGGCGGCGGTATGTCCTGCGCTGCTGGTGCCATGTCCAGTCATCGTGACAACGGAAGGCTGATTCAGCAGCAGCAGCAGCAGCAGCGACACGATGTGACTCATCAATCGTCCGGGTCCACTGCCTTCAACTCACTTCAGTTTCACAACGTTCAGTCTAATCAAAGCAACATACCACTAACTACTGCACTACTTTCGGGATCGAGCCATTTCCGGTCTGCTGCTCAGATGACGTCACTATGTGGCGTGGCTGCTGTTACGAACGGTATTGTCGACGAAGTACTAGAGCGGCAATTGATTGACGGACAGAGAAATGACGCTGCAAGACTGGTGCATAACGGTGAGGTGCTGGTCAGCCTGTTTCGTCGACTGTTAGACACGTTCTACATAGAGACATTGCTGTGGATGTATTCTAACGTTCTGCTACACCCGGCAGCTCGACGCACACGCAATCGTCTTCATTGGCTCGGTGTTGTGACTGGCCGCAGCATCGAGCAGGCAGCGAGCAACGTGTTGACGGGCTTCTTGGCCGGATATCGACAGAGTCGACAAGCTGTCATCAGTGATGTTGAAGAAACATTGATGACAACAGGGAGTGGTCGGGCAGCACGGCTCGCTGGTCTCGCTGTGGAACTTGGAGTCGTTCTCAATCCAAGACAAATGATACGCTCATTCTCTGCAGTAGTCAGAGACCTCGTCTTTCGTACCTCATTTGAGGCTGTGCTCATCAACTCCAGTTCCTCTCTTCATGCTGGTGGGCTGTATCGGTATGTCGCACTTCACGCACTGATTACATGTAATTGCTAGCCGTCGATTCCTTATACGCCTATTCCTCACTCAAAGTTTCGCGGCGATCGCTTCAGAGGTTTTGTTCCCAGGGGTAGTCGAATTACTCCGTTTTCCTGTATGGGCCTACTTAGCGCATTGGCTTGTACAACAGATTTGGCTATCGCCCAACCTGTTTTACTTGTGTTTAGTGCCCATGATGGCATGATATAAATTTGTTTTATTTGTGATCTTATACCAGAAAAGCTTGCGAAACAAAATCAATAAATGCAAATAGGCTATGCCACTAACATGCGACAATAATTACAGGGTGAGCCAGAAATAAGTAGGGTAAGCCTGTTTATTGTTACAGTAACTATCCATAATGCCAACCGACTTTCACAATGTAATGTTTGCAGTATGACTTTCTGCTTAGGCCTAGCGGTTGATTGATATAGTTTATCGTCTATAGGCCCTATCTTGTGTCCATAGCTGCCGGTATACGCCGACGCCGATCGATGCTTGCAGGGCCTGTTGAAACAAAGTAGTTATTGCATTTCACGTGTTACTGTTTACTGACATGTCGATGCCTGTGATGTCCAAGTTCGCAGGTGCCCTGCATGCCGAGATGTTGTCTGCAGAAACTGCAGAATTAGTTAGGCCTATACTGTTGAGTGTTGTAGATATGAATCAGGGCGTTCATGTCATCGTCATCAGCTACACCAACGTGGAACCTGGTACGCTGACACTGGACACGTTTCGTCGACACGTGGACACCATCACGGGCCTGGCCGTGTTTATTATCACCCGCCTCCACCACCACCTTACCCAGGCTTTCTTCTTCATTTTCTGTGAGTACCGTACAGTTCTAAGCAGTGCCAAGTGCCAACCAATCTAGTGCCTACTGTTAGTAATACATTAGATGAGCACATTTCTACTTACTGCAACGATCGTAGGCCTACTCACTAGCACTTTAGTGGTCCTCGAAGTGACTTTGGTCACTTAGGCCACTATAAAAATTAACTGATTGATTGATTGATTTCATAATATAATTTGCACGATTGTTCCAACTTGCAACAGGTGTTTCTCTGCTTTTCCATATAGCGAAACACCTCAAAGGTGAAGAAGTAGGCTTAACAGAAGTAATATGGATGACATGTTATTTAGCCTAATTGTTGTTGTTTTCGTTGTGAAGGTCGGTGCTGGAGGACACACCAGTACTACAGCCGCTCACTTCGTCGCCGGCTGACGCTAGTATCAGTGACAGTTCATCATACGAGGTAAGCAAACATCTATCTTTATCTCATTAATTGTCCGACAATATACTGGTATTTGGCGTTTCATTTTACATAGTAAGTAATTTGTACAAAGGCAGACCAACGTGAAGTAATGTGAACACTTACACTGGACTGAATCTTCAATACACAGCCGGCTGCATCAGAGAAAGTGCAAAGATACTGTGTTTGACTGTAATACTTTGACATAGACTTGTTTCTGATATAGCATGGTCACTGTGGATGCGTAGGAACTATTGAGACTGAGCGAGGAGCTTGGTGAAGTGAAAGAACGAGGACTCAAGTTGGACGATGTTCAACAACTACCTTACTACCACGTCTCTGGCTCACACAACGCACACTCCGTACACGTCTGCGTCATATGTCTCGATGAATTCACCAGTGGTCAAATGATCAGAGCATTGCCATGTTGCCATGAATATCATGCCAAGTGCATTGATCGATGGCTCACCGTACGTACAGATCTCAACATTTGAACTAGTAGTAAAATGTTCTCTTTTACTAAATGTCAGGGCAGTGTCTTAGATATAGCTCCTTAAAAGACTCAACTGATTCTAGTAGCCTGGTAATACACAGCAGTGACAGGCAAGAAGCAAAATAACACTTTCTTGAAGGATAGGACAAGCTTACTGTCTCTCAGTAGTTTTCATGTATGTTGCTTGGTTTTAACAATCTCAGTTGGCCTACGTGTTATAGTCATATGTTGTTGTTATATGCGTTTACAGATCAATCGGACGTGTCCCATGTGTCGATATGACATTGACCCTGAAAGTATTCAGTCAACAACTACCGTGTGAGAGCTTCAGAAGTCGTTGATCTTGATATATCATGTTCACACTGCCATATACATGTATCTACTGCGACAAAGTAACATTAATCTGTGGAGATTAAACTGATGTCACATTACTGTTTTTCTCTAGGCCTAGTTACAGGGCTACTACATCTTCTAGTCCCTTTTCATTCATGGTCTGTATTAGCCTACTATTTTATGTTCATTTCATTTTGAATGGAATTAATAAACTGAAGTATTTACATGCAATGTGTCGGTAATTATGGCCGTGTCTTAGCAGTGACGGAGTCTAGACATGTCTCATCTCGAGACACATTTTCACTAGTCTCAGTCTCGACGGATTCATGATAGCTCGAATCTCTATGTATCGTGTTGTCTCTGGCTTGTGTACTTTACTCACGACACGTGGTAAAAATATGGTTAGGTGTACTTAACTCAGTGTTGTTGTCCTCGAAAGTCCTTGTCCTCGAGGATCCTCAAGGACCAATTTTCAAGTCCTTGTCCTCGTCCTTCGAGCTCGTCCTTTTCCTTGTTCTCGTCCTTGGAAATTCAAGTCCTCAAAAATTTTTGAGGACTGAGTAGGCTATCTGTGTCAGCACTTTGAGCTGGGGTAAGTGCTGGGGTAGCTATGGTGTAACTAGTGTATGGCTGGTACTCTTGACAACTCTGTATTTCTAGAAGACCCGGGCGTTTATTTGAGACCCGGTGTTTACAGTGTTGTTGTCCTCGAGGACCAATTTTCAAGTCCTCGTCCTTGTCCTTGGACATCAAGTCCTTGTCCTTATCCAGGGTGGCCACTCTCCAGTCATGATCAAATTCCCTGACTTTTCCAGACACTTCACGGGAACATTTTACTGACTATCGACCCTCCCGACAGTAGCGTCATGTAGGCCTTAACAGGCTGTTATTGTGTATGTGGGAAACTTGCAATTTCTTCTATCTGCCTGCATCTGACGAGCAACTTAATCAAGTAACGCATCGGAACTCCATTGTTGCATATTTCTGTCTCAACTATATTCGCAGCAACTGAGTAATTGTGATAATTCATTTTCCCTGACTTTTTCCATTTTCCCTGACTTTTCCCTGACCACTTTTCAATTCCCTGACTTTTCCAGGTTTTCCAGAAGAGTGGCCACCCTGCTTATCCTTAAAGCTTGACTCCTTGTCCTTGAGTCTCAAGTCCTTGACAACAACACTGACTTAACTTAACAGTTGATCATTAGAATAATTTTGTTTCTTATAAAGATTTGCAGCCACATACAGTGTGTCATCGTAATCAATGACTGTGGGTTCTTTGCTATTAGTCTACTAGCACTGGGTTTCATTCAACGTTTATTACACCGTGAAGGTACAGATGTTAGAAGAAATGGTATAATGTCTTGGCTCATCTCATGTCTAGACACCTCTGACTTGGAGTGTCTCGAGTCTCGAAAATATTTACTATGTCTCGGTGTCATCTTGTCTCGACCAAATCCTGAATGTCTCATTTCATGTCTCAACACCTGTCTTGGCCAATGTCTCCATCTCAGAAAAATGCCTAGACTCCATCACTGTGTCATAGTAACCAAAATACTGTACACTTAAAACTGCTTCATAATTAACATGCACATAGTTCATGCACATAGTTTTCTGAAGCTAGATCACGCCCTATAAATGTTTGTGGTTAATCAGTACATGTCTGTGAAAAGAGGCAGGATCCGTATCGACGACAGTGGATACCAGGACTCGCCATTATACAGTTTCATTTATCTAATGATTTCATACTTGTATTTAGAATGCTTTTCCCAGAGGTTCCTATCAGCAAAACAAGACAAATACTGTTAGTGTTTAGAATATTAAGAATTATGAAGTCTTAGTGTGAAACAATCATAAGTCAGCAGTAGCCCTGATATGTGACAGTAGTCCGTCTAGTCGTCAACTATCACTCCATGTAAAGTGAAGATGACACAATCCACTTTTCACTTGGATGACCTTGACAAATTGCCACATTTATCTTATTAATGTTGAATGTTTTGAGCAGTATAATGAATTAAACCTATCCTGCAAAAGAATACAACTAGACTTGGCAAGCAGTATTATTAATAACTCTTTTTCTACTGCTGTGCAAGACAGTCATTAAACTGCAAACGCATAACAGACTTGACGTCTGCAACATGTCACTGTACAAGCATATAAAAAGTCTGTCTATGATGTCTCCATTATAGACTCCTCAGTATGCTTGCCCTTGTCCAGCTTCTGCCGAGCTCTAGCCTTGCGCTCCAGTATCGCCTTCCGATCTTTATCCATTTTTAATTTCACAATAACAACCTGACAAAAACAGACAGTACCACAAGCACTGTATTACTACAGATGTACAATAATAACAATTAAAAATAATAGTAATAACATAATAATTAATAGTAATATTCAGTGCCAGTGTGAGCAAATACTTCAGAGGCATACAGATAAAAGTGACCACAATTATTATGGTGAAATGATGGGAGCATCATTCGCGTATTCGTGTACAATAAGAATAACATGCCTCATCAGTGCTGCTTTGGTACTGGATAGTGATTATATAGAAACTAGGTCAAGTTATGTTAATGCTTTTAGAATGGTTAACTCATATGTCCATATGGTAGCACACCAATCTCATGTAATATTTAACAACAATAAATTCACATTTTATACATTCTGGGAAAACATGAGGAAAAGCCAGTCATGAGCCAAATTATTCATCATCTCAATTAGTTTATATGTGACATGAACTTCAGCTAAATGAGTAACACAGATGATGTATCGCTGCAGGATTTAAAACAAATATAATCCACAAACTTTTCACATTTACTACGAGAACAGATGCTACTGCCTTCAGTGCTTTGATGGCGTTGGATGGGCGACAGGAAGGGTGTCCAGTCCATAAACACTACTGCTTCAAAACCACTTGGGATACTGCTATGGCAGCTAATGTAAGTGGGTGGGATACAGCAAAAAGTACCCATGGGTATGAAGTTTTGGCCTGTGCTGTGAGGAAGCTCAGAATAAGGATGACTGGAGATCAAGAATCAAGGGGTGCCGCAACTGGCTAACCCAGGTTTACCTGGAAAATAGCTCTGAACACTGTGCATGTGTGTAAAAGCAAAATGCTATTTCAGGCAATAGCTGACAATTGGGTAACGGACATTTTGTTAGAAATTAACTAACTTGTCCACTGACATGTAAAAATTTAAGAAAAATCTGCCACTTATCTGCTGCAACTAAGACGTTTGGTACTGACTGGAAATCTGCAAGTGTCAGGCAAGACAGGTAGTTACGATACGATACGATGATGAGGATTTAACGTGCACTTGAAAACTGACAGAGAACTGCCAGTTTCATCTAGGATTGAAAATATGCACGGGTTTGAACAAGTCTTGCACCAATCAACCAGTCATTTATCAAACTCCACATTACACAAAGCAGACATTTTGAGACTGGGTTTGAAATTCTGCAGCTGCAGGAAGTGATGGCCCTAATCACAGTGACTAAATGACAGCACAATATCATCTAAATACTGAGAAGAAAGATACCTTCGACGGATGGATTCCTACATTTACTGTCGCACCATTCACTTTCTCACGCTGGATTCGCTCAATGTGAATTACATACTTCTTGCGATAGACTTGCACAACCTTGCCAACCTGTTGGCCTTTGTAGTGACCTCGAACAACCTGCGAGATACAAATGTATCTTAAAAGAACAGAAACCACAATTTATTTTATCTATGCTACTCAGTCACAATCTGAAAAAAACTGTATCCTGTCTGCTAATCCATTGTGAGCCATAAAAAGTGACACTATTTTGGACCATAACTCTTTATGTTTCTTGGTGGACTGGTACATTTCTTGTACCAAACAAGATGCCACACTATCGCTAAGATGACCGCGCGATGCGCCCAATATATGAGTGCCCTGAAAATTGTGTGTAAGCACAAAAGCAGTCGACGATTGCGCAAGAATCTCCACATTACAATC
>Ga0056131_1000466_pt1 | contig 10196 bp, 6 predicted proteins | sample WorMetLIZISLAND1_2_FD_67480 | JGI IMG/M metagenome (GOLD analysis project Ga0056131, IMG submission 67480) | Marine gutless worms symbiont microbial communities from Max Planck institute for Marine Microbiology, Germany - Olavius clavatus LIZARD... ...
CGATAATGCATAACGTAGGTCGTAGCTGGGCTACTGACAGGTATAGCCAGCTTAGTCTACCGCATGACGAAAACAGAACATTAACGACGTTGAAAATAAGCACCAATTAGTGCAAGAACAAAGTCCATGTCGTCAGTGCAGGCAGTTACCAAAATATGGTGGAAAGGATCGAGGAAAAATGAAATCGAGAGTCAAAGCCAACGAACCACGCTGAACTACGCTGTACCGCGTGTATGGAGCAATTTGCAGCTTGCACAGACCTACAAAGGACACTGATGCAAAACTGCAAATTCCAAATAGGCAAGGACTAGCAGTGTTTTTTTGTAGGACGTAGGCCCAGGCTTCCGCTGTAAATTATCTTTGGGCTGAACTTCCCAGAAGCGTTCTACAATAACTATGCATCAAATTTTTTCGCCTATTTAGGCCATACCTCCTCAAGTCCCACCTTCGGCATGTCTTCTAACTTCCCTTGCCCTGAACAGTCCTACCACACCAAGTGTGCACACTCCCCCTTTATGTGGACGCCACTGAACGTAAGCAACCTGTTAACTGGCAACAAGCAAGAGTTTACCTTGCGCAGACTCATAATGGTTTACACAACGTGCACTGCAGAGCACTCACTGCACGAGCACCGACCGGTAGACACCGCTTCGCTGCCGTTCTTATTGCCGCCAATGCTGCAACTCAACGCGCTCCTCCTCGGTTCCAGCGGTTGCATTGCTATATACCAGCTGCTTATCAGCCACAAAGCACTCAGGCTGACGCTCTACTGCTACTACTAGCCGCCTATATTACCTTCATTCCTAGGAGGCAGGCCCATATGCCTGCCAGAGGGGGTGCGCAGCGCCAAGTTCTTTGATCCACGGTCCGTTATTCCACAAAAAGATCCTACGGCGATGCAACCCATGACGTCCGCGATGAGCACATAAACCGGTAGATTGTAAGCCTTCACCGAGGCTATTCCCGGATGACTTCGGCTTTGAAACATACCTATAATGTAGAGTATTCATATCAATTTCTGTTATGCGACATCAGATAAGCTGATATGGCTAATCTTCAATTTCGGAAGCTTCAACCAAATCTGCTATTCGGATCTGGTCCCCGATGGCTTCACCGTTTTCACCACAACGTTTAGTGGCTCTTCGCTGAAAAAGGTTGTTAACATGGGATTATGTAGTCGGGTGACGAGTGACGACACAGGGACAGCGACCTTCGCAGAATTAGACGCATCCCCAGTTTTTTTGTTAAAATCAACAGAAAACAGTTTAACTTGCTTGGGCCTACTTACCGAATCGTAATTGATGGCAGCACTGGTTTAGTTCCAGGCACCCACACTACTTTCGGCAGTCGGGATTACATTTTGTGTAAACTGTCGACGAAAAAGGTTAAACGTTCTTGAATGACGTAGAATCGATGACTGCTGCTGAGCGAATGGCGCTGCGTTCTCATACATCACGTACGACGTCAGCAGAGGACGTGCAGCGTCAGTACCGCGCGCACGTTCTCTATAACACGTACTGCAGCGTGATTAATCTGTTTACTGTCGAGACTGGGTGTCGAACGCTATACTACTCAGTCTCTTCCCTAATCCTTTTCTTCGCGCCTTGCTGTTGTCGAGATGCTGTTTTTTTATCGTTGTCCGAATGTTCTGGTTTGTCTAACGGCCGTGAGATGGCTATCATTCACCCTAGTTTCTTCCCCTCGTCACGGTAAAGGCCTCCTTGCTCAATTTCAACTGCGCTATACGTCAAGGATGCGCTGCACCTTGCAGCAGTCTGCAGCAGCTTCATTCCTGATGTTTTTTTCAGTCGAAAAAAACGATTTCTTTGTAACATCAGTCTTAATTTGTACTTGTACAAGAAAACCGTGCTATTGCAGACAGGACCGCGCGATGCCGCTGTAAATTTCGATACGTATCGAAAGTTGATAGGCCTAATGGAACGTTTATGCACGCTAATTAAACACGGCAACCTTGTCGACGCAGACGCATCTGGCGCTTAAGCCAGCACAAAACACCTCGAGTCACATTTAGAGGTCATTCAAAGTCACGCATTTTGGGATCACTGAAAAGCCTACGAGGGAATGCAAATTTCGAAGGAAAGGTCTGATCGAGCACGCATCTAAGATTTCGAGAACCCCATCAATTGGCGCCCCCTATCTAGGGAAACCCTGCGAATATTCGTACAAACCCTGTATGTTGGTCTTGTCTGCAGACTGCAGTTAATTATCTGTCAAAAAGTGACATGTAGTAGGCTAGAAAGAACCAGTCATATCCCAAGTAATCACGTAATTACTACCGTCGTCATTATTCACCGCCAACGTATCCTGATGGTAATTAAAATAAACTGATAAACAGAACGCGTAAAGATAGCTGTAACAACGCACGTGCGTTACTGCCCTTGATACACAGTCACGGTGTACTGTGAGGTGCCGCCAACGCCCGTTGTAAGCTGTGACAATCCCGCGCTACGTCTCAATGCACACAACTCTGTTAAATACGCGCAACAAGCATGAAATTATTTCACACAGACACAGACTATTCCACCCTAATTAGCTAGGCTGAATAGTCTGTGTCTGTGTCTGTGTGATGTGTGAAATAATTTCATGCGTGTTTTCGGGGTGTTCCCGTTGCACCATCGTCGTTGTTCGGGTGTTGTCAGCCCGCGCATAGCCTTTCTATTCGGCCGTAAAATTATTTTCGAAGCATTCCAACCTACTGTATGTGCACTCACGGTACCTAAAAGTTACGGACAGACAGACAGACGGGCGGACGGACGGAAACCGTCAGACAGACAGACGACTTACTGTGGCATCACCGCGCTCTGCGTAGCATCGCGCGGTAAAAAAGGCGCATCGGAGGTGTGCCTGGAGGTGAAAGGTCACAGCGGCCTACGGTAGTACGGTTGCCACGTCACTGCCCAGGGCCCAGCCTTGGCCGAGCCCGTGGTTATGCTAGGCTGGGCAGCGTTGACTTGTAAATAAACACGTGGTAGGAAGTACGGCAGCTGTTGTTGATCGGCGACAACGCCAAATTTCGAGGTTGATTGTAGATGTCGCAATTCATATGATGAGTAATTTCTAGCAGAATGATCTATCAAATTTCTATTAAAATTGCATGCGACAAAGACTGTAACCGGCGGACCGGCGCCCCTGTGAATATCTCTCATTGGCCAGTTGCACATGCAAGATGTTATTTTCAGTGAAAATTCACGGACTATTAAAGTACAGTTTTGCTATTTTCCTCGAATAACCCTACCCCTGACCCTAATCCTATGCCTAAGTCTAACCCTGGGTGTCACGAAACACCGCATCGGCCACGCCCCAAATAGGTCTTTTCTGTGTAAAAAGGATGGAATCAACATGTTGCGATATGAAAACAGGTGACTGAAGGCCTAAGAATGACATGACTTGAACTCTACTGCAGGTTCGACTATCTGCCTACTGAGATACCGGTATTAGCTGCCGGCCGCACCGTCTACACCGGCCCCGTATATATCCATGGAAGAAAGAATTGACGTGACGTGTGTAGACTAAATATCAAAACTGGTGTTGAGACGTCTTAAAATACCTGTAGGCGGTAGGCCTAATATGACAAACTCACCGTCACCGCTGACCGCACTGGCACCACCACCGTATATCTATTTTAGGGGCCGGTGCAGACGGCGTAGTCGGCGGTTAATCTTAATAATCGCAGAGGCATTTATCGTTCAAGTCACGTTGTAATTAGACCTATCCTTCAAGTATACCTGTTTTCATATCGTGACATGTCGATTCTATACTTTTCCATAGAGAAAAGACCAATATTTGGGGCCGGTGCAGGCAGTGCGGTGTTTCGTGACACTGCTCTAACCCTAGCCCACAGTTTCGCTATTTTCTGTGAATAACCCTACCTCTGACCCCAACCATAACCCTGACCACCACCCTAATCCTAACCTAATAGATCTTCATGGAAAATAGCATTCATCGGTACAGTTTTCAGTGAATTTCACAGAAGATGTAATTAACGGTTGCACGTCGTGGACTGGGGTATGGCTAATGGCTATGCAATGAACAGTCATACTTTAAAGATAAGCTGGGGTTGGGCTGTCTGTCATGTAAGCACTGGTCTAGGCCGTCATGCGCCTCTGAATTGCTTTCGACACATGGCGCTATATAAATAAGTGTTTTGATTGATGATTGATTGATTGACTGATGTGCAAAATGGCTGATGTGTGTGTGCTTATGAAGTATTAATTGTCATAAATTACAAAATGCCTACATCCCTAGTCTAAACCACATGTATATTGGTCATGCTTATATGATAGTATAGACATAATTATGTGTTGGCATTACAGAATGTCCTCCCAGCAGCAACATGCAGATGACGAATACGATGAGTACAACTACGATGCCGATAAATACGCAGCCGGCTGTGGACACAGTGGAAAATGTCGGACAAAGAAAGAGGCTGAGCAGCACACGAACCGCACCGATCCTGGCGGCCACACACGCAAGACCACCCAGAAACTTATCAACAGCCATGAAAAGGAGAAAGAGGAACGCAAGGCGCACATGGACAGTGCCGACAAATCGCAGCAGAAAAAGTCTTGTGGGTAGTTTGTCTTTAATACAGATCACTGCATTTTTGAATCAGAAGCTGATCCCATATCGCTACTCATGTCATTGTTCTTCTTCTTGTTGAGGCTTTGTCATTTCAGATTGGATTGGGATGAAATTTGGCAGGATTTTTCTTCAAGTAATGCAATACGCATCAATTGTCAGTGACGGATTTCTAATATGATGTCACACTTTTATGATGTCATTTCACAACAAAGCCTAAGGCTCCTTCATTTCATAGATTAGGCTAAAACTGGGCCATATGCATCGATTAATGGAGTCAGATTTTTGACACAATGTCATACTTTCACTATGGCCGCTATGACATCTGCCCGCATCTTGCCGCCTGCTGTCTGCCGAGTGCATGTGATGTCACTGGCTCGCTGTATGCACTACAGTAACTAATCCATAGTACATTTGTACATTTGTTAGTCTAGTGCTTAGTGGTGGTATTTTGTTTGCCCGTAATTACTTTTTGTCATATCGTTTACAGAATTTCATGGTGAGACTGCATGTACAGCTGTACATCTCATTGTTTGAAATGAAATAAATGTAATAAATAAATAAATGAAATGAAATGTAATTCTGCAGCATGATACAGTATTGCAAAACCCAGTCAGTGACTTTCAGAGAAGAGAACTTTGGTGATGAAGCAATCAGTGGCATATTTATAATGCGCGAAATGCGGGTCTGGGGATGGTATAATTCCCTTATTGGGATCCATGGGCAAAGCCCTGGTGAGGGACTGGGGACAAAGTTCCCCAGAAGCTGAAGCTTATATGTTATTGAATGCCTAAATTTTGATGTTCTGGAATAACAGAATTAGTGAACTGCTAAAAAAACTGTCATCACAAAATTAGGGACGGCTCAAAGGGGGACCATCAGACCAGGCCTCCCCTAAATACATGTCCACTGGAAGCAATGGTGACGATGTATAATTATGATTTACTGAGAAAGGTTGAAGAGAGATCAGATGATACATATAGCGTGAGTTGAATGGTAGTAAGCAGGAAAACCTGGAAAAGTCAGAGAGTTCCAAAGTGGTCAGTGAAAAATCAGGGAAAATGGAAAAAGTCAGGGGAAGTGAAATCAGGTGTGTTTTTTCAAGCTCTAATACTCCCAAACTCGTTTTTCGGCCGGGGCTCTGCCCCGGATCCCACTAGGGGAGCTTACAATGCTCCCCCAGACCCCCTTAGTCGGCTGGGGAGGGGGACGTCTCATCCCCATCCCCCCAGCTGTTTAATTGACTATCTGGCCTCACCCTGTTTTTCATTAATATGAAACAACGACTGTTGACCATATCGGTAAACACTCGATACCAGGTAAGCTTTGCTTGCCTCTACTGGAAAAGTCGGGGGAAAAGTCAGGGAATTTCATGTAGTCTGGAAAGTGGTCACCCTGAGTAAGTAATTTCTACGTGAAGGAGAGATTAAAATAAAGCCGATGAAGAAATTTCACAGTGGGAGTGTACTGATTTTGCTGTTTCTGTTTGTTTGTAGAGTTCAGAGAAGTTGCTTCGTATTCATGTGATCACAGCCCACACCTCGGCATCTGAACATTCATTATTATCTATTTTTTGTGAAGTATAATATTTAATATATTACTGTGTACATTAATCCCGTTAGTCTAATTGTGTGTACTAGATTAATGCCTGAAGATTGCTAGTGTGAATAGTTTGGGTTAGTCTATGGAGATGATGAATGTTGGTTATGTGTTTGCAGTCTGCATTGCACTGATGCTAGCAGCCAGAGACTGAGCTGGGACCCAAGCAGTCGATAGCTATCTCCTTGTGTTCAGGAATTGGCAGGGCTGGAAAATGGCTTCGAAAAAAAATAGATTTTTTAGGTTTTTTAAAAACCTAAAAACCTCAAAAGTCTAAAATTTAGGGGTTTTAGGTTTTTTATTTTTTGGCGAAATTTTATAGAAATTCTGTTTAATTTCACATTTTAATCATAATTTGTGAGTTTTGTTATAATTTATAGAAAACAGTATGACAGAGAGAATAGTGTACAGGATGTTTGTCCTGGGTCGGAATTTTGTGTCCGGTCTTCTTTGTACTCTAAAGTCTAAAAAACCTTTAAAAAAACCTTTAAAAAGCCTACAAAAAACCTTAAAAACCTAAAAACTTTTTCTTAAAAAACTAGGTTTTTCCAGCTCTGGGAATGGGGGATTTATATAGATGCAGAAACATGAAGGTCTTGCAGAGATAGTCAGGATTTGCAGTTGAGGAGACATGGCAGTCCCGGAAAATGTGTCAGTAATGTGCAGGTATGTAGGCCTGTTGTAGGTACGAAACAGAATTATTTATTGAAGAGCTCTATTACTGTAAGTCAAGCACTGGGTAGTTTTCTCCCTGTGTTATCAGAAATAGGAGAATTATACAGCTGCAGAAACATGTCGGTCTTTCTGAGATAACGAGGATCTGCCATTACGAAGACATGACAGTCCCGGATATCTGCTGTAATGTACAACTATACAGTCTTGTCTATTTTATGTACAGAATGATTTATTGTGCAATTTTATCACTGTAGAGAAGTGCTAAACACTGCAGGTGATCAGTCATCTCCGTTTGTTAAACTTATGCAGTGCTGTGTTTTGATGATTCTTAGTTCTTACCTTATATATTACCTTATGTGGCCACACAGGAGAGCCAATGGGGACCAGTGGCTTAGTAGATTTATCCATAAAAAGCCCACACTTGTATGCCTCAGTCTATCTAATCTCCCTTTGAACATATTGTATTGGTCAGTCTAAAGCATTTCAGTGCCATACCACTCTGTGAGAAGAGAACATTCTTATATCTCTCGCACATCCCAATTTCTCCAGCTTACGGGAATGTCCCTAGTACCCTTAACATTTAAATCCTTTACAAAAAATGCCTGTGTACCCTTATACATTTTATAAATCTCAACGAAGTCTCCTTTCTTCGAGGGTTCAAGGATTCATTGGCATTTGAATTGTGGGATACTTTTGGTTGATTCCGCTGTTTGGTTGCCTTACCCCAAAGATGATTGAAAGTTGACTTTTGGGCTTTGGCTTTATTGACTTGATATTAATATCTTATTTCATGAATAATTTTGGGAGTTAATAGATGTTAAACAAAGCAACATTCACACTAGCCTATTCGTTCATGCTTGTTTGAGATCATTTATAATTGTCTAATAATTGTGTAAAGTTAACACTGTTGAAGTTGTCATTCTCTGTTTCAGATAGTTACATGCTTTGTGATAAACAATGCTTTTATTTTTCTTTTTAATGTTTATGTTTTGTTGTTTAGTGGTCTATAAAATGTAAAATATAGACTACGCATTGATGTTGTATTCTTCCAATGGATGAACCTAGTAAAAATTCTAAATATAGTCAGCTTGTGCTTATTTAGTATTGGCACAAATTAAGAATATAAGACACTGCAATGGAACATAAATCATATTCATTTAGGTCGCTCACGCTGTACTGAAGTGACCATAGAACTGTGATGGAAGGCCTCATTGGGGGTGCCAGGCTAAAATTATTGAGGGTTGAAGACTTGAAGTCTTGTTGAAGTCTTCAGTGCAAAGATACATTATGATTCAGTGCTTTCTGGCTCATCCAACCAAATGTTTGGAGGGGTTTGGCCCCTCTGCCCCTTGTACTGCCTTTATGGTATGTGTTACATGCCTATGGTATCTTAAGCAAAAATGTAACATTGTTGTAATAAAAAAGTAAAAGGCACTGTAATAAAAAAAGTAAAAGGCACTTTCATACTCTATATGAGCATTGTGGATGAAATTGATTCTGGTCTGTAGGCAGTTAGTCCACAGTTGTCAAACTTTGTGATTTGCACTTATGTACATCCTGTAATAGGCGCATTATAAATGTCTATATGAATGATGATGATGATTTGGCCAGTATCAAATTATGTTGGCTGGTGAAGGGCACCTGAATGAAAATCGACATCATTAAATCATAGAATGATTAAATATAGTGATACAGTTATAAATGTCCAGTGATTAAAATGTAAAATTGGGGGCCAGGTAGTCTATGTGGTCTGGGGAGCCCTGTCTCTAGATTGGGGTCACTGTTACAACATGGCAGGGTAGTGAAAGACTAGGGTTGTGGTAAGTTTAGGGCCCAAGAACTGATGGTGGAAATTCTGTGGGGCCCCGAAACACAGTTCCGCCACGTTCTGGCCCACTGTAATCACTGTAGAAGACACAGTAACACAGTTTTAAGGCAAGTTTGGACAGATTCTGGGATGATCAAGAAGTTAACTTCAATTGGAAAGCTGACATTAAAGGTACCGGAAGCAGAAGTAATTTAATGTAAATATTATTTATAACATTAAATTTTTATGCATGCAATTTTTATTGAGGCACTGTGCCTGCGTCCGTTGAAACCACGTTAACTTAACTTAAATGGACGCACTATACGTTGCATTCTGTAACTTAGCAACGATTGTTTTGCGTGGCAAATGTGTTGACTTATAAAATGTTGTGAATGACATTTCTTTAGTGTTAGATATTCGTACACGCATGGTGTATAAATCTGAAGTAACATGAGTAGCTATGCATTGACGACAAAACTTGGAGATTTGGAATTAAGGTTAATCCGTTTTACTTGAATGATAGCGGATGCGCCTGTGCCACGCCCACGTTAGCCGGGTATACGTTCAGGAACACGGGGCCAATGTAAATCATTCAGTAAGGGCGTGACGTGATCATATCTGCACGAATCAATTTTAGCGCGGCGACAGCATACATGCCGTAGCGCGCTATGTGCTATCGCGCGTCCGTCTGTCCGTCTTGTTGTCCGTCTGTCACACGTGTGTATCAATGAAAAACGGTTGAACTTATGTACCGTAATGTAATGTAATTTGACGAGATTATAGCGTCGTAGGCGGCTAAGGCTACTACAAAGGCATTACACAGTCAATTCGTGTTCTAAAAAGACAAACTAAATATATGTTGGCAAACATCCGTTTTACATACAAATTATTTACAGTGAACAAGGCAACATCAGTCTCATTGCCAGCTGTCCATAACAGTGGATAATAGGCTTATAATTGCGAGTTAGGGATAGGATTAGTGGTAGGGTTAGGAATAGTACAGTTGCTTCAGAGTAGCTTTGTCAACTTTCCCGTAAATAATTTATGCATCTAAAACAGACGTTTACCGATAACTCTTGAGTATTTGTTGAAGGTGAGAGGTGACGAGCAGTCAGTGACGAACTCAGGTAAACTGTTCCATGCTCGTCCAGCAACTGCAAAGATTCGGTCTCCAAGCGATGCACGACGTGTTGCTGGCACCACAAGAGCGGATGACGAAGCAGACCGCAGTCAATGGCACAATGCTACTTCAGCAACAGGCTGAATGATGTCTTGTAGATACCGTGGCGTCATGCCATGAACACAGTTGTACAGACGGACAGACGACATGCAAAGGCCATCCACCTACTCCCGGTGGAACATGGGGAAATTTTGGGGAGACTAGAGGTGGGGTGGGGAAAAGTGGCATGCAGGAGCACAAAAGTGGCAATCTCCTCTGAAATGCGTAAATACAGATGAAAAGTTACTATGGAGGGCCTATAGGAACTCACCAATGCTCTTTCGAACGGTACCATCC
>Ga0056131_1000467_pt1 | contig 10192 bp, 9 predicted proteins | sample WorMetLIZISLAND1_2_FD_67480 | JGI IMG/M metagenome (GOLD analysis project Ga0056131, IMG submission 67480) | Marine gutless worms symbiont microbial communities from Max Planck institute for Marine Microbiology, Germany - Olavius clavatus LIZARD... ...
TATGCTACATAGGGATTTATGATTGATTGCTTGATTGTGAGACGGACAGCAAGGCTCCTAGAAGACACATTGACCGCTGCCCTTAATACTATGACATTCAAAACTTTTTTAAAAATTTAGTTAAATTCTTCTATCACGCTCGTGATCAGAACAGATAAACACATGAAGACGTATCTTTTCAAGAGCTGACAAACTGCTGCAAGTATCCATCACGAAACAGAACGAGTACACTGACTGGACCAACAAAAGTATGCAATATCAAGCGGATTGTGACTTATGGATCATGTTGTGGATTACTTCTGCGTGCAGGTGCTGCTCCATGACCCTAAAGAAGAACCTTTGATGGTTGAGCGTGGCCTGAAAGTCTCACCTGGCTTCTCAACGCAGATCGCTGTCACTGCAAAACACGTAAGAAAGCGAGATACGTTATGTTATGTTGACTTGACTTGACACCTTTCATTGTCGCTGAAACCCATGTTTGCGTGTAAGCGTCGTCCGCTGGCGTTAAGGTTCCCTAGAACCATTTCAGAATGGAATAAGATTGCAGGATGTTTGATGCACAACTCCTGGACCAATCGAAAATAATTTCTGAGCCATGGCACTCCGGTAGTAACGGATACTTGCCGAAGAACCGAAGAACCGAAGACTTAAATAAGAGAGAGAAAGTTAAAAATAACACCACGCCATAACATTAACAAAGACCGTGCAATGTGATGCAAGGCTCGGTAAAAGCAACTCATATTGCAACCACGAAAGCTGTCTGAATCGCGATGTTTCAATTAGTCCATTATTGTCATTATTGTTTTGGAAGAAAATTATTAAATCTCATCTTGAAACTTAAAGTGCCGTAAAGTGCTCAACTAATAAATCTCACATTTATTGCATACCTTTTTTGCAAATTTGGTCGCTACATTTCTGCCTAATATTATTTAAATTGGTTCTCATTGCACATTGTTATCATGAAAATATAGGGATAAACTTTTTTGAAACAGTGTATGACGTCCGTAAACACGATGTTACAGTATGACCATCACTGTATGATTTTTAAAAGTTTTAATACTGCTTAATGATTTGTAAATTGTAAATGTAAACATTAATAGTATTTTATCACTGCATACTGCTGAGATACAGATGGAAGATTTACCGAGTCCGTACGGAGATTGTGAGGCGTCGGAGGACTACGTGGAGTCAAACTGCTTAGCCAATTGTCAATCAAACTACGTCATTGGGAAATGCAACTGTAAAGACATTTATATGCCAGGTGAGAACAAAATGCACGAAACATCACTTGCTTGGCCGTTTGTCTTTATCGCAGGATCTTTCATCGCATTATTTACAACAGTTGCCAAATTTTCAGTAATAAATTAAGTTATCAAAACGTAGCTCGTCGTTTGGTCAACAACACAGTCGGAAATCGGAATGTCAGTTAATCCGACAAAAAATGATTTAGATTTTCGCAGCACCAAATAATTATAACGCTGTAAATAATCACAGCGAGACAGAGAATGTCCACTACTTCGACTACTGAAGTGGATCGAAATGCCCAAAATCCATTAAACCAGTTTCCCTGTAGTTTCTCCGTAATCCGTATAACAAATATTGGGAGGGAAGTTGCCAACTTGTTACGGGGGAGATACGGGGTAACTGGTGCAATGGATTTTGGCATAAGCTTAAATGCGAGAGAAGCAGTGGTGTAGTTTTGCATTAATTTACTTATGCATTAGGCGTAATCATTTCAAACTAGAAAGTAGTTTTTGTTTGTTTCAACATTGACTTACTTATCATTATCAAATTGTCAATACCGGTAACTTAAATACAAGCGAAACCGAAAAATCTACAATAAAACCCGATCAGTAGTTAATTTTCTTGTGTCCCTGCACATCTGATTTGTGGGTTCCATTGTCCCTAATTAGGCCTATTATGGATGCGCTGCAATGTGCAAGAGTATAAATCTACATAAAATAAAGATTCTATATTGGGCACGTTTTGTCGCACTTGATACCAATGGCGTAACGATGGGAATGGCTGCTGACTCTAGTGATAAGATCTCACTAAAGGGGGCCCCGACAAAGGGAGAAAAAGTTATTTTGAACATGAGGACGTCCTGACCCGAGAAAGTGACATTGCGTTACGTCTCTGTTTCATACTACCGTATAATTTACCAATGTATTACATCACACTTTACCACTGTGAGCCATAAAAACGTGCATTACGTGTCACTTTATTTTGGCCTATAACTGTCCTGTTTCGAGACGAATTTTAAGTTTTTAACACTTCTTTTACCAATGGAAACAGGAATGTACATCTGCAATGTAATTACTTCATTCATTCATTCATTCATTTCTGGCATGCACCACTATGAGTGCGTAGCGCCAAACGTACACATCATTCTCCAGAGTGGACGATCCTGAGCCACGTCATTATTGCTTCGTTCATGATTAGGGAGAGAGGTTCAGTGATTCCAGGTGGGGCCTGCTGGGTAGTCTTCATCCACGTAGTACGAGGGCATCCCAGTGATCTCCTCCAGTTCTCCAAGGGGGAAGCTGTGAAGATCTATCTGCTAGGCATGGTATTCGTGCAATTTGGCCGAACAGGGAGAAACGCCGTGCTTGAACGGTAGCCGAAAGATGTGGTTGCTCTGTTTTCCGTTTCACATGATTTTACATCATCATTCCGCACATGATGGTACTTACTCAGTGTTCTTAAATCGGTTGGTAACGTCATGCTTGCGTCACATCGCAAATTGTCAAAGTTTACTTTAGTTTCAATGAAACAAAGTGAGCTTTTAAAGCTGACATTATTATTTTGATCAAAAAAACTATAATAATGTAAAAGATGTTCTGCTGTAAGAAACGTAAAGGCATTTACTAGCAACTTGTAAGTAAAAACAGCTCACTTAGCTCATATACTCACTCTTGCTGTTGAGTAATAAAATACCGTGACAATTGACTTCAAAATGTGCCGTTTTATGTGTTTTATATTTTATATTAAATCAGGTGTAGGGACGGTAAAGTAAAGGTAAAGTTGTAAATTTTGTAACTCCTGTGTAAAACATTCATTCCTCTTTCCATTTATACAAGAAGTGTAAAAAAACACTAAGAAACATGGGAGTTAGCCTACGGACAAAAATAAAGTGGCACGTTTTTATGGCCAACGGTGTATATATCAATGCAAACAGGAGACACACCTATCTGCAATCCGAGACAGACCTACGAGTGTGCTCATATGTCAAAGTTAATGTTCGTGAGAGATAATGAAGCCGCCAAATGTAACTGCCCACGACAGTGTCACCGTTCGATTTATGAGACGACTATCAGTCAGGCGAAGCTGGCGATCTCTTCCGCCAGCTTTCTGAAACGCCTCTTGAACATCAGGGCCACGGCATACGAAATCGTCAACGACTACTGCATTGTCGAGGTTTGTAAATCAATAATTATTAACTAAATACATCATTGCCTATTCTGTCTCGCAGTCTTCTGACTAATACCGTGGCGCGATAGCCTAGTGAAGTGATTGGCGTGCTGGACTAACGATCGCGAGATCGGGGTTCCAGTACCGCTGGCCGCAGGCGGTCGCATAGCAACCGTGGGCCAGTTGCTCTTTGCACCTTGGGCCTGGGTTTACTCAACCCTCCATCCTTTAGGGGTCGGTAAATGAGTACCGGCTACAGCTGGGAAGGTATGAAGGCAGGTATATGCGACGCTGCTTGGTGCGCGCCATGTACCTGAGCGCCTCTGCGGTGGGCCGTGCCTACAAAGGGGCGCGCTATAACAAGTGTTCGACCTTTACCGATACCGTGGTGACTTGCTTGAAACTCTCAACGAGCCAAAGGATCGATAGCCAGGCTTTCACAGTCCGTATTCGTGCCTCTTCTTATCCAGCCACTCGATTGCCTCATCACCAGCGAGATGTAGAATAGTAAGACCGCCAGGAAATCTTGATAGAGGGCAGTCGTTCACAATATGACTCATTGTCTGTTTGGCAGCACCACAACTACAAGATTGGTCTGGTATTTTGCGCCAACGAGCAAGATTTGCTGTATTCGTACTAAAAATCGGAATCAAGTGAGCTATTGCCCTTTTGCTCCACGCAAGGTTTCCGTCCTCGCCGAGCTCACCTTAGGACATCTGCGTTACTTTTGACAGAGGCGTGGCGTGGTCGCTAAAACTGCTTAACATATGGGCAGTTCATGGCTGTGATTGCAGATATTCTTCTCAGACATGGTGCACACGCATATCGAGGCTGAAGTAGCGTACACGTCGTTGGCTCTGTTGTGTGATATCGGTGGAGCGCTCGGCCTGATACTCGGCAGTACGATGCTAACCGTATGTGAAGTCGCCGACTTTTTCATCCTGCAAGCCATCGTCTGGATCAAATCACGCTCATCCACTGTCAGCGCCATACATTAGAATCACTTATAGCGTACTTTGTGTGTTGGCGGGACGGGATTTAAGGTAACGTAAGACCCAAGACACTAACTACACAGTTATAATTCTATTTCCTGTTGTCGATCGTTGTCAGAATCACCTAGGCACACAAAAACTTTAGTCGAAAACCAGATTTGCCATTGGAGTTTCGATCATTTCTGTCACAGTTTCAGGGATATAAGTATTTTTGGTTTTGGAGGCCATACTGCTATTTACACATACATGTAGACATTATTATTCGACCCAAGCCGTGACAATGACGGCCCGACCCGCGGGTAACGGGTCAGGTATAGAGGTATACCCGCAAGCCTCTACCACATGCCGCCCGCCAACCGCGTGTTTGAGAGGCCTGCCTCATCCGATAATCCGTCCGCGTATATTGGGTAAAGCTCATATTTGAGAACGCTGTTATAATACTGAGCCTTAATGCAAACTGCTTTCACTGTCATTACCGGTGTTGTTACGCTGTTGTCCGTCCGTCCGTCCGTCCGTCCGTCTGTAACGTTGAAGTACCTCAGTCACATATCATCTTCTTATTGGCAAAGGTGCATAAGTCCACTTGTGCACTTCTGCATGAAAACCATACTATCGTGTTCGCAAAAATATGGACTATTGACTGGTAAAAGTGCGCCAGTGACAATGAACCATAATGGAGATATTGGGGTTTGAAAACTGATGTGTACAAAAGTTTCTGTGGCATAAGTGCATGTACATACTTACGAACTTTTGCCAATCCCACATACGTGTTGGAAAACTGATTTCCTGCACACATGCACTTTTGCCCCTTGCCCTTTTGTTGGGTTGTCATCCATGTTATGTTGGGTTATACTTCTAATGTACGTCTTCGCACTTCGGAAGTTCGAATCCCCAACATTCAGCAATCTGGTTCAAGGGAAACAGCCCCAAATTTTAAGTGGGTGGCTGTTTTCAGCAGAATACTTTCAATATCCCGGAAACGGTGCCAGAGAGGACCAATGTTCCTATTGATCACTAATAGGAAGTCGCATATGCGCTTTCGATGGTACCATAATCAGTTACCCTGGATGACCTCGAGTAGTCATAATGCATTCAGTTTCAAAATAATTACGTTGGGACCCACAGGAACTGGGAGGGAGTGGAAAGGGAAGGTGAGGGGAAAGGGAAGAGGACGGAGAAAAGGGAAGGAAAGGCAATGCCCCTGATTTACTCTTATGCCGCCTCTGCCTAATGACTATGACTAGTATGCGGGTACTGTACTGTGTTCAATTACTATACAGCACAGGATTTTCGCACTCATTTCTGCATTCTGCAGCTATTTTGCATGGGTTTTAAATACATTTTCTAACTTTTTAGGCTAGGCTACGTTGCTTATCGAATACTGTCTGCTATTATTTATTTATGTAGACCGTGAATTATATTACAAGTTGCAACTTACAATATACACGAAGATGACAGCACAGCAACAGCATCCATCCTTCTTACGGAATTCTGACTTCACAGTTATATTGCTGGCATGTTTATTTGTTAATTAGGACCATTGTTAATGATCTGTTTGTGTTTATCTCTCTGTTAACCAGACCCCGAACTTCTTTGTAATGGGTTGGTGAAATTGACACTAAAGCACTTAATGTATTACTCAGCTCTTTTATTAAAATTTTCCGCACAAAATCCAAAGAAGTTAGAAGTTGTTGATCAGTGTATGCTACTGTTGGGGTTTCCTTCTGTTGTTATTGTTGTAAATAGGGTAAAGTTAATTCTTGGCTAATTATGTGAAGTCATGCAATAGTGTATGTATGTTGTTTGCTCATGTCATTGTGGCACAAAATGAGTTGCATGCACTGCAAAGTACTAATATAGCAACATTTTGTTTTTAACTATTTTCTTTGTAAATATTTAATTTTTCTGCTGCCATTTCATGCTGAATAAAGTTCTGTGCCACTGTGAGAAGGTTATTTTGCAATGACTGCATGACCGCTTGGATACAAGTCGGAGACTAGTTGTCAGTTGTTAACTTGACCTTGTCACTGAAATGTTCAACGTAATCTTTCGAAAGCAGACACCATAAATAATGCTCATAGATACGCAGTCTCAACAATGAAGTAAGTAAACAGTGCACTGTATTCATGGCACTCCCTCCTTGACATGGTTGACATTTTTGAAGCTATCATTTAATTAAAATTAACTTTCAAACGTGAAATTGTCACCACACATTTCTATGCAATGTCAGCAGCTATTCAGGAAATGTGTAATTAAAATCCTATATTTCGGGCATCAGACTGGTATTGAGTAGGAAAAGCACAAAAGGATGCAAAATTATTGTCAACAACGTTCATGATTTTCAGTGGAGGAATTGGGGCACAAGACCAGGTTACCTTGCATATATCATTAGAAATAATAATTGTTGAATCAGGCTAGAAAGTGAGCGAAAGAACATAGCAAGCATAGAAAATATTAATATGTTTAAAATTAGTTGATGCGCAAAGACTCTCCCTTTTAGTCAATAACTATATACAGTACAGAACAAAAAATACTTTAGATTGTGACCATATAGTCTTCGCACGTTATTTTCTTGTCTATTTCACCAAATATGCCGCTTCACGCTTTCTCTTTATCATCATCTTCATCATCGTCATCACACAGTGACACGACATGATTAACGTGGTGCAAGCGCACAGCGCTTCAAGAACACGTTCAAAATCTGTGTGACGTGTGTTGTCATTGTCAGAAGGAACGAGAAACATATCTTCAGCGCGGCAGAGAACGATGCGACGCTAGGCCAAATAAACTTAATACCGAGACAGTCTCAGTAATAAGTATATTTGGTTATGCGCAGACGTGACAGACGAAGTCCTGTAAGGCGTCCCATGCTCGGCAACTGGAAAAGTATCACACGCTCTCTTGCGAAATAAGTGTCCAATCTCTATAGTCTTACGCGTCAACAGTCAACAGGGCAAACTATGATCTGTGTTCATACATAAAGTGAATCGGAAATCCATGTTGGATTTCAGCGAACTCGAAATAGCGCCGTTCGATCGGCCCTTGACGAAAACCCGTCCCTAGAACCATGAACCAAACATGAGGTGGATCGGATGGCCCATTGCAGATGGCCATTTGAAATTTTCCAAAATGTGAGGTCGGTCGTCGGTCGCCGGTCGGTCGCCAATATCCATACTTCTTACACTGATGTCATATACTCCTCTTCGCTACATCAGGAACGTGCAAACTTGAAGTCTGTGAACTTCTTAGATGGAGCCCAACATGAATGGTTGGTTGGTGTGTAGAGCGCTTTCATAGTCCACACTTAATAGGTTATTATCGTGCCTATCTCTTTGTAACCAGTCCACACTTCAACTACATGGACATTGTGAGCTGATTGTAAGTTTATGTATGGCTATTATGGCAGCCCAACCCCATGCCCGAGGGCGCCCGTGGCTGCGGCTCAATGTAATATTTTATGTGGAAAATGGCACAGTTTTCCACCAGCGGTACCTTAATTCTGAAAACTTTTATTTATTGGACTTCATTGCGCAAAATAGAGAATTGTATGGTAGGTGTAGATCTATAGGGTACATGCCGTTACACAAAGCGTACGTTCAAGGTAAACGGACCGTGCAAATATACGGCTATTCTAAATGGTCACGATAATCAATACCTGGCTCTCAGGTGTAGAACGTCTGACAGTTTGCATGAAAACTGCTAAATAATTCATATTCAGCTGTTTTATGTCATCGCATTGAGCTTCGAAAGACCATCTCTGCCCCGCCATACAGACGACACAACAATAGGGCCAAGGATAGGCCTATATGGGGGCGCTAAAAGTGCAGGAGTGGAAAAAGCAGGAGTGGAAACAGCGGGAGCAGATCGCAGGGGTGGAGAATGCAGGAGTTGAAAAGTCGGGAGCGATAACTGATGGAAAGCCGTAATAAAAAAGCGAATCGGACTCAGTCTACGTGCCTACCTCACATCAGAGCAGTATTGCGACCAACGATTTCAGCAGAGCAGGTTATTGGCGTAACAACGGCAAAGACACGAAAGCCGTCCCTGAGTAGGCTCACATGTATAAAAGGAACGCAATCCAGCAACTAAGCGCACTTGTTTGGATATTAGTTCGGAAAAGTTTTGTTCGAAGGCCCACGAGATACCTTGTGATACCCAAGGGTCGTGGGTTTGTCTATGCACACGCGAATCAGTTGTATAATCGAGTGAAGACAGTAAGTAATTTAAGTCTGTCTCTCTGAATAATCGCCGTTCGGCTTCCCACACAGCAACCCAACTCCTGCATTTTCCAGCCCTGCGATTTGCTCCGCACTTTTCCACTCCTCCATATTTCCAGCCTTGCATTTTTGACCGTATCGCATTTTCCACTCCCGCATTTTCAGTCGCCCCGCCTATATGCGTAGTGTTTATATCGACAACAATGTAACAGCAACGTGATCAATAATATTAGGGAGGTGAAGAATCGTCACGTTGGCTTTGAACAGAAAGTTAATTGTTATATAAAGCGTATAACACATTTTGGCCATTTTTGCGCTTTTTCTTTTCATCGACCGTTGACTACACCGGTATTGTTGTTAGATTCGATGGTTACGCATTATTAGCGTGCATGTTCGGATAAAGCATAAACTACGTATCAGCGATGTCGGGCGATCAGGTCTCCGTCACTGAAACAGCTGGAAATGGTGAAGAACCTCCGAAACAGACAGAGGGACCAACAGCAGAGAAAGCGAGGCAGATTCCATGGCTGATGCACCTTAATGCGTTCGGTTCTGAGGTATCGGTCGCCGGACTTCGCTACGTCGTTAATGAGTCGGCGTCAGTGTTCCGACGGTCCGTCTGGGTCCTGCTGCTGCTCGCCGGCACAGCTTTCACCACATATCAGATTGTAAGTCGAATCATGTACTACTTTTCGTATCCAACGAATGTCAACATACTGGTTCAGCACGAGACGCAGATGCGCTTTCCGACCGTCACCATCTGCAACGAGAACTCCATTACCTTGTCTGGAGCAAGGGAGCTCGGTAAGCTGACTGAGAATAATGTGACTCTGTTCTGAAAGCTATTGAGCCTTTGTCGGTAACTTATCATCATCATCGTTTATTACGCCAGAATGGCAGCCGATAAAAATATGTACATAAAATACACACACAAACACAAAGATAGAAAAAACAGAAATGCACGATAAAATAATAGACTAGCTGAAGCAGACATTACAATACAATAGAAATACAGTACAAATATACACTTAAAACCAATAAAAAGAATCTACAAAAAGACTGAACTTGCAAATTTGTCCCAAATCACGTTTTTAACTTTGCCAGGCGACATTACAACATTACAACTGAAATGCCTGGTTTACATTAAGTTCTCGGCAGCCAGGACAATAATTATGTTTCAGGCTACCGTGGTCAAAACCAGTGGCGAAACTACGCCCTCGGAGACGCCCCCTAGCTAGCCATAGGCGGCGCCGGGTATGCTGAAGCACACCCGGACTAAGCTTACCCTACTTTTAGACCCTGTCATAAAATTGTATTGCCAGATGGCCCAGATTATCACAAATACATGTATATGGAATAGCTTGCCAGTGCAGTTCAGTCAATAGTTTTAAGAATAACTTAGATAGATTTTGGAGTAATCAAGAAATGTATTATAACTTTAGATGTGATATTACCTAAACTGGGAACAGAAGTTTGAGTAAAATTGATTAGTAATCGTATTAAAGTATGTTATAAAGAGGTGGACATAGAGGCTTTCAAGCCTGCGTCTTCAACACCGACACGATACGATAC
>Ga0056131_1000468_pt1 | contig 10189 bp, 5 predicted proteins | sample WorMetLIZISLAND1_2_FD_67480 | JGI IMG/M metagenome (GOLD analysis project Ga0056131, IMG submission 67480) | Marine gutless worms symbiont microbial communities from Max Planck institute for Marine Microbiology, Germany - Olavius clavatus LIZARD... ...
GAAAAGCAGCCATAAATCTTGGTAAGCCAGCCATAAATGTAAAAAAAATTCGGCTTGGGGGTCTAACTGGTTCTGGTCGCCGATCTACAAGGCCGACCGTCGGACGGACACTGCGCTCTGCCCGCACCAATCGCCTTGTGGTGCCAGACCGGAAGGCCGACCAGTACGACGTTACCATAGTCCAGTCTGGATATCACCAGGCTTACAACCAGTGACTGGAAATAGCAGATACGAACGAAAGAATGAACGAGTCACTCAGTTACTAAGTCAATCAATCAAACAATCCATCATCCATTCATCCATCCATCAAAACACAATTAACACAATTTCTGCACTTTCGTTAAATCATTTTCCAACATTTCAGTGACAAACAGGCTACTCATCTAATTGACTTGTGCATTAGATACACGATAATAGTAGTACTGTACTGAATACAACGGTCCCTAGCAGCAGAGGTCTGCTGTTCAGATATTTAGCAGAGTTAAGGTTACAAGAAGGATATGGGAATTGCGCTTCTGTGGAACAATTAATGGAGTGCTGTTTTTACGGGTGAAGATTAACGGCTCGAAAATGTATGCAGTGCAGACTGCAGCTTCTGTCCGAATTTATTATGATTGGGTCTCATCGTCGCCGACGTAATCATATCGCGCGCTGTTTTCATTTGCATAAAGCGTTGTAAACGCGGCGATCTGCTATAATAACGGGAGCGTAAAATGTTCACGCGTCGGCATAATGAGACGCCGTATACCGACTTGAGCACACGCCTATACTCTCTTTCGTCTTGCAATTAATCATAATCATCGTCGTTATCCGTAATCGACATTTTCACGGTCAACTTAAAACGGACTCCTATACTATAGTAATACGAAATAACGCGCGCCACCCAAAGTTATGGGGGAGACCATGCAGTGATACAATGTATATTTCAATATAAGTAAGTAAGTGATTTACGTAGCGTCAAACCTCAGAAGAGAATCAGGGCACATTGGGGATGGACGCTAGGGGACAGAATCTGCTGACTGACAGTGGGTCTTTAAATTACGTCTAAATGAAGAGTGTATGATATGCAGAATGTAAGGAGGTAAGGAATTCCAGATTTTTGGTGCAGAGATACGAAAAGCTCGAGAACCCAACGAAAGGTTGTGCCGTGGAACTGAGAATAAGTTACTGGCAGATGAAAGTAGATGTGTGTGAAAGCTTGGACCTCGTAGGCCTGTGATATTGTACCAATTAGGAACGAATGAACGAATGTTCATTATCGTCATCACGTTGGTTTAATGGTGGATGTCAGACGCAACCATACATGACAAGAAGCTCAGCTACCGCAGAGAAACAGCGTGTCAGCTGCCCACATGGAGGGGGCTAGGCCCTCCAGCCCACACCCCCTCCGCCCCTCTGGCTACAACTTTGCATATGGTCGAATCCGAAACCCGCAACTAACGTCAAGCGTGCAGTCTGTAAAGCGCACTTTAAGATGAATCGGGCATTCAAGGTCATTCAAGGTCATCCTTATTGGTACCGGCAGGAATCCAGAATGGTGTGTTGTCGTAATGTGCAATTAATGCCGACGTTATTTCTGAAACTTAGGAAGATATGGCAACGGGAAAACAGCAAATTCGTCGTCGATTTCAACGACCCCACTCAGGTTTGAATACGTCCCAGTTAAGCGTGAGGAAACTAGAGTCATGGGGCTATCCTACCGTGAAGACCGCATGATCGTAATTGAGTCGTTTTGAGTTTGACACAGTGCCAGCGTGTGACGGACAGACAGACGGATGGACGGACTGACGGACGGATTTACTATAGCTAATACAGCGCTCTGCATAGCAGGCTATGCTGACGCGCTGTAAAAAGTTAAAAACATACTAAAACCTACTTCTAAAACATTATGCTCAGTGGGACAGTTCATAGGCCATCGGTAAAACTTAGTATGAATATTTATATAGCACCCGGATGAGAAAATCAGCGTCACTTAAGAATTTCGTTTTGTTAATAAGAGTTATGTATGAGTCTCGACATTAACCGGCGCTTTTTCAAAACTGATCAGTTCAGTATAGAAATATGTGTTCGTCGCATCTCAAATGTATAGGGTGGTGGTACAATAATAACCCGACACAAAGACATAACAAACATGCCACAACGCTATTAAACAGTTCTATACGTTTTAAGATGACTGCAGAAACTGGACAGTGATAAGGTCAGGTCTCGAATAGTTGCAAGGCCATATCAAACGAGTGCAAGTTCTTCTGGTTAAAAAACAGTATGTCTATAATATTAAACCGCAATATACGAATGGTAATTGAAATACCAGCAGTGCTGGGCAGATGAAATTGAAAGACGCATCTAGTCTGGACTGCATAGTTACACTGTCGCGATGGCAACACAGATGGAGTTTTAACGAACTGGACAAATGAGACGTTCGAGAAACGTCACCGAGAACGCGAATTGACTGATGGCGATACGCGTTAGATCTTATCCAGGCTGCAATTATGAGCCACTTGTCAAAAAGCACACACAAACATATTCGAATAATTCGCTGCAGACATATAAGTCGCAAGTCTTTTACTGATATTATATAATTGAACTGTGGCTTGTTCGCATAGATTCAGACTCGTGGTTGCTGTGCACGGTGTACTGTAGGCATATACTTTAAACTGCTCGGAAAGACTCGCCTAAACACCTATTAGGCCTTGCGTTGAACAAGGGCCACACTTAAAATACATCAGACAGTCGGGATAGGGGACTATACCAACCCCAACCCCAACCCTAATCCTAGTCCGTTAGTCCGTTAGCCCGATAGTCCGATGCATTGTTAAAGTGTCCCCGGTTGAACAAGACGTTAAATTCTGCTCGCTCAACGCACTGTATAACGAACACCATCCCCGTTTATTTGTGACTGATACATGTATCACTTGCACTGTACGGCAGAAATTCTTACCAGTTTGCACTCACTATTTTGCGAGAATACGCGAATAGCGACAGACCTATACAATGAGGTCAGTGACAGCAACAGGGATACGGCATATAGACGGACACAAGATTCGGTCGCAACGTCACTGGACGGTGACGAGATACTTGCCTCCGTCACTGGATTAGCGTCATCCGGTCGACATAGTAACATGCTGCAGCGGCAACCCGGGAACATAGTAGGCGCCGGTAGAGATGCACGGATACCAGCGACGAGAAAATACTGCGGTAGTATAAAATGTGGTTACTTGCCAAACAGTTCAGTTCAGTTTCAGAATTTATGTTTCACGCAGTCTTATAATAAAAATTATGACGGATGCGCTGACGCGTAGTAACTGCGAAGAAACATTTCAGTTTTCAGCCAGCTAGAGAACTGTCCGAGTGTCAGTGATGCCGTCTTGATTTCCGGCAGCAGACTGTTCCACGCTGATGGACCAGAGACTGTAAAGTTTCGTGGACCGAAGCCAGTTGTTCTGGTCCGTGGCACAACTAGGTCACACGGACCTGCCGAGCGCAAATGGCGACGTGCAGAGAATTGCATCGAAATTGTTGACAAATCAAGCTGGTTTATAATTTCGAAATAAAATGTCTACGGACGATAACATTACCGATGTCACTCTATTTCAAGTGACGGTTTGTTATGAATCAATCCATCAATCAATAATCGATTGACTGATCGATTCGATAAAATGTTCATTGCGCCAAAAGGCAGCACCAGGCAATCAACATAAAAAGCCATACAAACTGTTGTGAAAAATTAAAAGAAAGACTAAGATAATGGAACTACTAAAACGGCACATATGCAGAATACCGGTACGCAAATTTAAAATGTAAGCTTAATCAGGCATTGTTACTTTTCTCAACAGCATAGAGTCAACAAAATGTTTCCACGTACTCTCTTATTTTCCCATGGCGACGTGATAAAACTGGTTGTCTCCTCGTTGGTGGGCCGTAAACAGGTACTATGGGCCAAATACCAGCCCCGTATCAATGGTCACGCAACGTAGTATATGAAGTTAGTGCCTGGCTGAAAGGACGCAAATGATCATTGCTGTTTTACGGCCCGACACGCGCGAGTAAAATATTTATCGGTCTGAAAACAGTCCGCGCATCTCTGTCTGTCGGCGGCAGAGGATGGGTCTGTCAGTGGACCTCGGTGACACTCGCAACTACATGAGGTCGTGCACTGACACCCGCTGATCAAACGACCATCGTACGACGTCCGTCCGCCGACATCGCACATAACACACCCACGAACCACGACGTACATGTACATGGCTTAATATTCCGCAGAAGCCGGTCCTAGCAGGACAACGATGGCTATAATGCCACACACGCAGTTCTTATAGGCTAAGTCGGCTTCTTTCTCCAGATCATCGGACATTGGTAACTGCAAGTTATAGCATCAGCTCAGCTCATTCCGACTACAGTGTAGTTAGTTCCCATGGAAAATTTGCGGCCCGTGTGCGGACTGACGTCGTACACTTTGAAGCAAACAATTTTGTCAAAAATGTTGTCAAACTGATTAATAAAATTATTTCATAATTCACGTCTGTAGCCAACTGGAAAAATGTTTGACTGTCAAGTCGCTGTTTTCCTGTCAGGGTCGTGCCACTTTCAATTAATTGGCACGAAGTCTTCGCTGGTGTTCCATAGCATATCCTCAGTTGTTTTCTCTAAAATCCCTTAATCAGTTTCAGAAGGCATTGGCATAGGTAACAAGGGTCATTACTGAGCAGGAGATCAAGCGGTCAAAGATTACATTCATTTACCTGGATTACAATTACCACTCTCACTCACCTGGTTACATCGTTAGCAGCTATACTACCTTCTGTCAGCTGTTTCTTCTTGTTAGTTCTTGCAGCCACAATTCACTGTGGGAACTCATTAATTCTTTCGGAAAATCCCTAAAGTTTTCTGTGACTTCATACTTTTTTCATCCAGCCATGCATGCACTTATTCCTCAAAAAGCGACAGAAAGCCATAACTCAAATCACATAAGATGGAAACAAAATGTGTACAAAATCACGGCGATCAAAAATAGGTTAAAACATCCAGGAAAAATTATTCAAACGCAGTGAAAACAGTGAAAGCTATATTTCACATTGAAAATTCTGTACGTCGGACATATCGCATTGCTAGATTTATGTGCTGCATTTGATAGTGTTGACCATGACACTTCACTCCGACGGCTGCAGACGTCATTTGGTCTTGGGAGATCCGTCATCAGCTGTTTCATTTATTATTTATCCAGTCGCTCACAATGTGTAGGATCAAAGAACACCAGATCCCGACTGCGCCAGTACGTATTGGCAACAAGTCTGTATTACCATCATCTGTACAGTATATACGATACATCGCGTTCGCTCTAAATGCCGACCTCAATGCTACTGCTATTGCTGTATAATAGAAGTCAACTATGCTGACGACGAGTGCAGGAAGCAGCGCCAGCAAGTAAGTAAGTATAAAGAACGATTTAAGTGTCCGAAAATGACAACTGTCACTGCGCACGCACTATAAATGTTGTGGTGAAAGTCACGGAAAGGAACGTCTGGAGTGGCAAGCCTCGGGGCGACCTCAGAAAACAAACATAGAGGGTGCGGACATGACATGTTGGGGCACTGTTTCAAGTACGGTCAGTAGCAACAGGAAAGGCCCGATCGCCGACGGTGGACAGCAGCATAGGACAGACAGCCAGCGACAGAGAGTGTCATTTGACAGTGAACGCTGCATGCTCCGTATCTGCCGCAGAGCTGCAAAACAGCTCTCCACTGCAGGCCCCGGCAGATATGGAATGTGTCAAAAGTGTCAAAGGTCGAGCACAAAAATTCTGGTGTATCGATTATATTGCTCAGAAGGTACGTTAAAGATGAGCCCCACGTGTCGAAGTTCCTGCTGCTGTTGCTGCTGCTGGCTTAACGACGGCATCCCCTCACTGAGCCGTCGGCTTGTTTGTAGTAATCGCATCCCAAGACATCGCCAGACGCGATCTCAGACGAGTCCAACTGACCATCTCGCCGCCCAATCGTCGGTCAGTAATGAGTCCCTGGAGTCCAGTTGGATGGCTGGATAGGTCAAGGAGGTCTCTATACAAGCTTGTATACAGAACTCCTTGGATAGGTCCACTGGCGATCACGCTTCAACGGAGTTTCGACGCCCTTCCTGTTTATCCGTTGTATCACAGCATCCATTGAAAACGTTAGGGCGAAAGACTGGAATCAGTAACCTCGGTTGAAGTAGTCTCCGAAATCCACAAATGCATACGTGAGACATGCGCGTAAGCACGTGAAAACAGATTACATTACAACGCAAAATGACCACTCACGGTTATTCAGGCAGGCTGATCTATATCGAGGTTAGTAGAATGCCAGTAAGAGACTACATAATTATTACAATAGTAGGTACTTTTGATCTAATCGCCGCAGGTTTCTCAGATATCAATCAATCAATCCCAGTATATTTCGACGTCGGATAGAAAGCCCTGAAAATCGACAACTCCACTGTCGATTGAAGTCCAGTCTTTAGGACTTTTCCGAGTTTTGCTATATCAAGTGTTAGTTGTTCTCCTGTCAAGTTATAGGTTTAGCTTTATGCTTAGATATTACAGCGCAACTGTGTTGTCTTACTGTCCCGCCTGATTGTCTAATTTACTGTATTTTTGGATCAGGCACTGATCCCATATCGCTACTCATCTTGTTCTTGTTGTTGTGCTTGTTGTTGTTGTTGTTGTTGTTGTTGGGGACATCCTCTTACAAAAAAGCTTAAAGCTTCGTCGTTTGAAATCCGATCGCGATAACATTTGACAGGAATATTCCTCAAGTAAATATGCATCGATTGACTTAGTGGGATTTGGAATACTTTCAGGATGGCGCTCATGACGCCATTTCGCGAAAAGCCTCTAGCCCGACCCGTGTGACGTCAATGGCTCGCTGTATGCGCTACAGTACTTGATCCATAGTACATTCGCACTTGTTTCATGCTGTTTTTTTTGGGGAGGGGGGTGTAAATGATCACGACGATATTATGGAGCAGCTGGTGGATTTGATTCAGATTCAGTAGCAGTCGAGAGGGCAATTCAACGACGTAAATAACGACTGGCTTCGGGCACCGGCGCCACAAAAAATACGTGATTACATTTCCAAATAGATAACACATAAGTACTAATTTGATATGCAGCCGTGCAAGCTCTGCAAGCGTTCGTTCAAAAATGCATTCTGCGTCGGAGAAACCGAAGAATAAACGAAGCCATGCCTGGGAGTGTTGACTATAGAAAGCTATCATCGAGTTTCCATACCAGCTGTTGCTGAAACAGCCGATCGTACGTTGTCTGGAATATCTGGAATGTCTGGAACGTGGTCAGCGTGCTGATCATGGCTATTCCAGACGTGGAAATTTGGAAATTCTGGAGGCGGGAGTTTGATGGCTCAGGGTCGGTGTAGAGGGTTCAAAGTTGTACCGTCGTCTTCCTATAATGCACTTCCTATTCACGTGTTCAGACACTTTTGCCGTAGAATGAATCGTTTAGCTGTAATGCACAGCGTCACAGACAGAAAAACAGACAGACAGACAGACGTCAGTGTGATGCCAATAGCCGATCATACTGAGTGCAATACGATCGGCTAATAATGAAGAACTGGGCTACAATAAAGAATCCACATTGGTCACACCCGCCTTTCTCATCAGTCAGTACACATTCTCGCTCGAAAAGACCCGTCACAATACCAATGCCAACTGTGGCTAACCGCTGTACATTGTTCGTGTGTACAGACATTTATTTTATTTTGTTTATTTAGTTATCACTGCTTTTACTTTTTGATGCTACCATTTCTGGTGAAAATCGTGAAATGAAGATTGTCAATACCCCTTCTGTAATCGTGCATTAACGGTCGTCGCTTATTCATATATCTTTCGAATATCAGCAATAGGCTATAACAATGTAAGACAGAGACTGAGGTACTTTATGTTGCTTCTCTATAAAAAGAGTTACATGTGTCGGATGCATTTGAATTGCATGATATTCTTTCCTTTGTGAGAGATATTCTCACTGCCGTCTATATAACGTTCTATTTTGTAATGTAGCTTATTTGTTTTGTTTTATACTTTACTATGAGTCTTCCGCCGTTACTGGTATGGCACTATATTGTACTGAAGTGTCGTTAAGAAAATACCGAAAGTTATCACCGAGCTTTGATTAAAAATGAAGAACTGGACGACGTGGAGCGTTCCGCCAGAGATTAGTCTGACGCGGAAGCATCTGCAACTTTACTGCCGAAGAAGGCACTTTTGCGAGACCGGCTTACGGAGAGTGTGGCCATTTCGGCCTCGAGTAGCCACAGCAAGAGGCCATAAATACGATCTGACTGCAGTAAATGTTATGGTGAAACAGCGGGGCAAGAACCGTGAGATCGGCGGGAGAATGGCCTACCAGCTGAGCCTACCAGGTATCGTTTGGTTGACTGTCACCGAGACATACGGACGTCATGAATATTAATTAACTTCGGTCACCTGCGCCGCAGCCAGCGTGTGTGTGGTATAGATGACGTCGTCAATACGTAATGGCGTAATCGCCGGGGATGCATTGCTAGGTGAAACCGCTGTTTACGATCGGCCGAGCGCACGTGATTGTTCAGTTGATATTCGCTCACGTCGCAGCTGACACCGCAGTCGCAGAAGCAGCAGCAGTTTTTTTTCACGCCGGAATGCTTTTGCTGCATCCAGCTGCGTGCAAGTTTGAAATTATACGACAAAATGTGAAAACTTTTAACTTGCGCGCGCTCAAAAAGTTGACGACTAGCAGCTTGTATGCCGTATAGATGATGATGGTGATGATAGAACCAGAATGTGAGGCTGAGCTTTGTCATACAAAATCATCACTCCCCGTGTCATTAATCCTTTACGTCGGTTAGTCCATACAAGAGAATAAACTACTGCAATCGTTGGACCAGAGATGGATATGGGTCCACTTTTTAAAACCCAACTCAACCCTTTAATTACTTTTGCAACCCAACTCAACTCAATCCACTCATCCTGACCAGACCCGACCCTATTCCTCATCGGCCACAGAGATCTCCAAAATAAAATAACGAATTCCCTACAAAACCAAGTCAGCATCAAATAAGATTTTTTTTACAAAAAAAACAGCTATTTAAAAGACTTGGTCAGCGTTGTATTCCAAGCGACCGCCGAAATGGCGACTACATCTGGCGAGATGTATCGCCCAATGGGTTGCGTTGCGGCCTTCAGTAAACAGTACATTGTGTCTGTCAGCTGGCGGCCGAAGATTGGCGTCGAGTGGCCGGCCCGATGCTCAGCTGACGCGGAATAGATGACCGTAATAAATATCCAGTCAGAACGCATCTTCGTCCACATCCACGCAACGCAACTCACGGTAGCGAGTGAAGTCATATTGATCTATCTGACGAATTACGCGCTGATGTGGCGTGGCGAAGCAACTATCGTAGAGTGGAGAATAGCTTTCAATTGGCAGTGTGGTGGCATAGTAGATTGGCGATTTAGTAGACCTAATATCAGCAAGAACACCGTGCTATCACAAGGAGATCGCTTGTTGCTGCAAAGTTAGTATTAAGGGTTATGTGCGGCAAGAGTTTCGGTTGACTGCACACCACGTGCTGTAACAGGGAACGCACCATGTAGAAATTATCAATAACCAGCACAACATATGGGCGTAGGTATATATAACAGCAATTTTCATAAAATTAGGGCTAGACTGCCGACGTTGGGGCTCCGAACAGCACAGACTCTGCGCTAGTTATCCGTGTGATTACTTTCGAAAGAGCCCAACCTATATAACCGCGGTACATCAGCGTTACAGACATACGGACGGACGGACGGACGGACAGACGGACAACGTAACTATACCGCGCTCTACATAGCATCGCTCGGTTCGTTTGGTAAAAATTGACTTTCAAGCTGACACCATAACGTCACGTTTCAGGAATCAAAGCTAGTCCCCGTCGCATCACTTCCATTCAGACGTCGACGTCGCTTTGTTCATTGTCTTACGATTACTGCTTATGTACTGCGAAATCGGTTGTCACGTAACTATGTTACATCAGCCATGATTACCTGCTAGCACGCACTTTTGAGCCGTTTGACAAACTACTATAGTCTCCATGCACGAAGCCAGCCACATTTTTTGAGGCGGCAGGGGAACTTTGGGGGTAGGGTGGAGAAAAGAACATATATGGGGGCAGATAGGCCC
>Ga0056131_1000471_pt1 | contig 10178 bp, 14 predicted proteins | sample WorMetLIZISLAND1_2_FD_67480 | JGI IMG/M metagenome (GOLD analysis project Ga0056131, IMG submission 67480) | Marine gutless worms symbiont microbial communities from Max Planck institute for Marine Microbiology, Germany - Olavius clavatus LIZARD... ...
GGCGACGACAATGCCGGAGGAAACAACTACAACACTTCCAGAAACTACAACGGTTGATGAAACCACAACAACCACAGCTGAGACTATGACGACTCCAGCCAAAAGTACTATTTCGTCAGTAGTGACAATGGTAACATCAGCCAAAACAGCGACTACACAAAGTACTACAATGCCTTCTGAGACAACGGCAGAGACAACATTTCCTGAGGAAACTACCACAATGATGCCAGACACTACAGCAGTTGAAGAAACTACATCAGCTCAAACCACATGTACTACAGTGGAGACTACGGTAACTCCAGCTGAAAGTACTGTGCTGGGTAATACACATGCTAAAACAACAACAACGATAGAAACAACAACTCCACCCGATACAACTACCACACTCGCAAGTACTCCTGCAGAAACAACAATACCTGCCAAAACAATGACAACTCCAGCAGACACTACTACTATGCCGGCAAGTACGCTTGCAGAAACAACACCAGCCAAAACAACGACAACTTTAGCAGAAACAACTACTATGCCGGCTAGGACACCTGCTAAATCAACAACAGCAGCAAAAAGAACAACCACTCTACCCGATGCAACTACCACACTATCAAGCACTCCTGCAGAAAGAAGACCAGCCAAAACAACAAGTCCAGCAGAGACAGCTACGACGCCGGCAAGTAGTGCCGCAAAAACAACTGCAGCCAAAACAACCACTATGCCCGCAACTACTCCTCTAGAAATAAGAACACGAGCCAAAAGAACGACAACACCAGCCGAAACAACTACTGTGCCGGCAACTGCTCCTGCACTAAAAACAACACCAGTCAAAACAACGACAACTCCAGCAGAAACAACCACTACGCTAGCCAATAGACAAGCAGAAACAACAACAGCTGCGGAAACAACAACAACTCCAGCGGAAACAGCTACTGCTCCAGCAACTACTGCATCAACAAGAGTGGAAACAACGACAACTCTAGCCAAAACAACTACTGTGTCAGAAACTACTACTGCAGAAATATCAACACCAGTCAAAACAACACCAACTCCAGCAGAAACAACTACTGTGCCAGCAACTGCTACTGCCGAAACAACGACGCCAGCCAAAACAAGAACAACTCCAGCAGAAACTACTAATATGCCGGCAAGTATGTCTGCTGAAACAACAACACAAGGCAAAACAACTACAATGCTAGCTACTACTCAGACAAAAACGACAACAGCAGCGAAAACAACAACACCAGACGGAACAACTCCAACCCAAACAACGACAACTCCAGTAGAAACAACTACTATACCGGCAAGTATGCTTGCAGAAACAACAACACCAACCGAAACAACGACAACAGCAGCTCAAACTACTGTGCTGGCAACTACTCCTGCAGTAACAACAGTGCCAGCCAAAACAACAACAAATCCAGCAGAAACAACTACTACATTAGCTATTAGTCAAGCAGAAACGACAACAGCTGCAGAAACGACAACTCCTGCAGAAGCAACTACTATGCCAGGCAGTACACCTGCTAAAACAACAGCAACAGCCGAAACAACAACTACACTCGATACAACAACAACATTCGAAAGTACTCCTGCAGGAACAAAAACACCAGCCAAAACGACAACTCGAGGAGAAACAATTACTATGCCTGCAAGTACACTTGCACAAACAACAGCAGCGAAATCTACGACAACAGCAGCTGAAACAACTACTGCGCACGCAACTACTCCTGCACTAACAACAACGCCAGCCAAAACAACGACAACTCCAGCGGAAACAACTACTACACTAGCTACTAGTCAAGCAGAAACGACGACATCTGCAGGAACAACAACTGCTGCAGAAACAACTACTATGCTAGGTAATACTCCTGCTGAAACAACAACAACAGCCGAAACAACAACTCCACCTGATACAGCTACCATACTCGCAAGTACTCCTGCAGAAACAACAACACCAACCAAAACAACGACAACACAAGCAAAAACAACTACAACGCCCGCAATTACTGCTACAGAAACAACAACTGCAGCCAAAACAACTACTATGCGTGCAACTACTCCTCTAGAAACAACAACACGAGCCAGAGCAATGACAACACAGGCCGAAACAACTACTGTGCCGGCAACTACTCCTGCAGAAACAACAACACCAGAGAAAAGAACGACAACTCCAGCAGAAAAAACTACTACACTAGCTACCAGTGAAGCAGAAACGACAACGGCTGCGGAAACAACAACAACTCCAGCCAAAACAACTACTATGCCGGTAAGTAGGCCTGCAGAAACAACAACACAAGGTGAAAGAACTTCAACAGCAGCTGAAACAACTACTGTGCCGGTAACTACTCCTGCAGTAACAAAAATGCCAGCCAAAACAACGACAACTCCAGCAGAAACAACTACTACAGTACCTACTAGTCAAGCAGAAACGACGACCGCAGCGAAAACAAGAACAACTCCAGCAGAAACAACTATGATGCCGGCAAGTACTGATACAGAAACAACTCCAGCCAAAACAACTAGTATGGCCGCAACTGCTCCTCTAGAAACAAGAACACGAGCCAAAACAACAACACGAGCCGAAACAACTACTGTGCCGGCAACTGCTCCTGCACTAACAAAAACACCAGCCAAAACGACGACAACTCCAGCAGAAACAACTACCATGACAGCAAGTGTTCCTGCACAAACAACAACTCCATCCGTAACAACAACCACAGCTGAAACAACTACTACACTAGCTACTAGTCAAGCAGAAATGACAACAGCTGCGGAAACAACAACAACTCCTGCAAAAGCAATTACTATGACAGGTAGTAGACGTCCAGAAACAACAGCATCAGCCAAAACAGCGACAAGTGCAGCAAAAACAACTACTATGCCTGCAAGTACGCCTGTAGAAACAACAACACAAAGTAAAACAACTACAACGCTAGCTCCTACTCGGGCAGAAACCACAACAGTAGCCAAAACAACAACACCAGCCAAAACAGCGACCACTCCAGCAGAAACAACTACTGTGCCGGCAAGTACACTTGCAGAAACAAAAACACCAGGCAAAACAAGGACAACAGCAGCTGAAACAACGACTATGCAGGAAACTACTCCTGCAGTAACAAGAACACCAGCCAAAACCACGAGAACTCCAGCAGAAACAACTACTATGAAGGCTAATACACCTGTTAAAACAACAACAGGAGCTGAAACAACAACTTCACCCAATACAACTACCACGCTCGAAAGTACTCCTGCAGGAACAACAACACCAGCCAAAACAACTATAATGTCCATAACTACTCCTCTAGAAACAATAACAACAGCCAAAACAACGACGACTCCAGCAGAAACAACTACTATGCCGGGTAGTATGCCTTCTAAAACAACAACAACAGCTGAAACAGCAACAACTCCACCCAATACAACTACCATACTTGCAAGTACGCCTGCAGAATCAACAACTCCAGCCAAAACAACTACTATGCCCGCAACTGCTCCTCTAGAAACAACAACACGGGCCAGAACAACGACAACGCCAACCAAAACAACTACTGTGCCAGCAACTACTCTTGTAGTAACGTCACCAGCCAAAACAACGACAACTTCAGCAGAAACAAGTATTATGCCGGTAAGTACGCCTGCAGAAACAACAACACAAGGCGAAAGAACTGTGCCGGTAACTACTCCTGCAGTAAGAATAACGCCAGCCAAAACAACGACAACTCCAGCACAAACAACTACTACACTAGCTAGTGGACAAGCAGAAACGACAACAATGGCGGAAACAACGACTCGAGCCAAAACAACTACTAGGCCGGCAAGTACACTTGCTGAAACAAGAACACCAGCCGAAACAACGACAGCAGCTGAAACAACTACTGTGCCGGCAACTTCTCCTGCAGTAACAACAACTTTAGCCAAAACAACCACTCCAGCAAAAACAACTACTACACTAGCTACTAGTCAAGCAGAAACGAGAACAGCTGCAGAAACAACAACTGCTGCAGAAACAACTACTATGTCGGGTAGTACAGCTGCTAAAACAACAACAGCCGAAACAACAACTTCACCTGATATAACTACCATACTTGCAAGTACTCCTGCAGAAACAACAACACCAACCAAAACAACGACAACACCAGCAGAAACAACTACGACGCCCGCAATTACTGCTGCAGAAACAACTCCAGCCAAAACAACTACTATGGCCGCAACTACTCCTCTAGAAACAACAACACGAGCCAAAGCAACGACAACACAGGCCGAAACAACTACTGTGCCGGCAACTACTCCTGCAGTAACAACAACTCCAGGCAAAACAACGACAACTCCACCAGAAACAACTACTACACTAGCTATTAGTGAAGCAGAAACGACAACAGCTGCAGAAACAACAACTGCTGCAGAAACAATTACTATGCCGGGTAGTACACCTGCTAAAACAACAACAACAGCCGTAACAACAACTCCACCCGATACAACTACCATACTTGCAAGTACCCCTGCAGAAACAACAACGCCAACCAAAACAACGACAACTCCAGCAGAAACAAGTATTATGCCGGTACATACGCCTGCAGAAACAACAACACGAGGCGAAAGAACTGCAACAGCAGCTGAAGCAACTACTGAGCCTGTAACTACTCCTAAAGTAAGAACAACGCCAGCCAAAACAACGACAACTCCAGCAGAAACAACTACTACATTAGCTACTGGTGAAGCAGAAACGACAACAGCAGCAGAAACAGCAACTCCAGCAAAAACAACTATGACGCCCGCAATTTCTGCTGTGGAAACAACAACTCCAGCCAAAACTACTACTATGCCTGCAACCACTTCTCTAGAAACAACAACACGAGCCAGAACAATGACAACACAGGGCAAAACAACTACTGTGCCGGCAACTACTCCTACAGTAACAACAACACCAGACAAAACGACGAAAACTCCAGTAGAAACAGCTACTACACTACCTAGTAGTGAAGTAGGAATGACAACAGCTGCGGAAACAACTCCAGCTGAAACAACTACTGTGCTAGCAACTACTACTGCAAAAACAACACCAGCCAAAACAACGACAACTGCAGAAACAACTACTACACTGGCTACCAGTCAAGCAGAAACGACAACAGCTGCTGAAACAACAACTCCTGCAGAATCAACTACTATGCCAGGTAGTACACCTGCTAAAACAACAACACCAGCCGAAACAACAACTGCACCCAATACAATTACGACACCCGAAAGTACTGCTGCAGAAACAACAACTCCAGCCATAACAACTACTCTGCCTGCAACTACTCCTCTAGAAACAACAACGCGAGCCAAAACAACGACAACTCCAGCAGAAACCACTACTAAACCAGCTACTAGTCAAGCAGAAACGACCACACCAGCTGAAACAACTACTGTGCCAGCAAGTACTACTACAGAAACAGGAACAACAGCCAAGACAACCACAAATCGAGCAGAGGCAACTACTATGCCGGCAAGTACGCCTACAGAAACAACAACACAAGGCGAGACAACTACAACGCTAGCTACTACTCGGGCAAAAATGACAACAGCAGTCGAAACAACAACACCAACTGAAACAACAACTCCACCCAAAACAACGACAACTCTAGCAGAAACAACTACTATGCCGGCAAGTACGCTTTCTGAAACAACAATACCAGCCAAAACAACGACAACTCGAGCAGTAACAACTACTACACTTGCTACTGGTCAAGCAGAAGCGACAACAGCTGTAGAAACAACAAATGCTGCAGAAACAACTACTATGCCGGGTAGTACACCTGCTAAAATAACAACAACAGCCAAAACAAGAACTCCACCTGATACAACTACCATACTCGCAAGTACTGCTGCAGAAACAACTACACCAACAAAAACAACGACAACTCCGGGAGAAACAACTACGACGCCCGCAATTACTGCTGCAGAAACAACAACTCCAGCCAAAACAACTTCTATGCCCGCAACTACTGCGCTAGATACAACAACACGAGCCAGAACAACGACAACACCAACCGAAACAACTACAGTAACAACAACAACAACAGCCAGAACGACAACTCCAGCAGAAAGAACTACTACACTAGCTACTAGTGAAGCAGAAACGACAACAGCTGAGGAAACAACAACTCCAGCCGAAACAACTACTATGCTGGTAAGTATGCCTGCAGAAACAACAACACAAGGCAAAGGAACTACAACAGCAGCTGAAGCAACTGTAGTGCCGGTAACTACTCCTGGAGTAACAACAACGCCAGCCAAAACAACGACAACTCCAGCAGAAACAACTACTACACTACCTACTAGTCGAGCAGAAACGACAACGCCGGTGGAAACAACAACGCGAGCCGAAACAACTATGATGCCGGCAAGTACTGCTATAGAAACAACTCCAGCCAAAAGAAAAACAACAACTCCAGCCAAAACAACTACTATGCCGGTAAGTATGCCTGCAGAAACAACAACACAAGGCAAAGGAACTACAGCAGCAGTGCCGGTAACTACTCCTGCAGTAACAACGCCAGCCAAAACAACGACAACTCCAGCAGAAACAACTACTACACTACCTACTAGTCGAGCAGAAATGACAACACCGGTGGAAACAACAACAACGCGAGCCGAAACAACTATGAGGCCGGCAAGTACTGCTACAGAAACAATTGCAGCCAAAAGAAAAACAACTCCAGCCAAAACAACTACTATGCCCGCAACTACACCTCTAGAAATAAGAACACGAGCCAAAACAACGACAACACCAACCGAAACAACTACTATGCTAGCAACTACTCCTGCAGTAACAACTCCAGCCAAAACAACGACAACTCCAGCAGAGACAACTACTACACTAACTACTAGTCAAGCAGAAACGACAACATCTGTGGAAACAACAACATCTGCAGAATCAACTACTATGGCGGATAGTACACCTGCTAAAGCAACAACAACAACTCCAGCCTATACAACTTCCATACTCGCAAGCACTATTGCAGAAACAACACCAACCAAAAGAACGACAACACCAGCAGAAACAACTACGACACCCACAATTACTGCTGCAGTATCAACAACTCGAGCCAAATCAACTACAATAACTATGCCTGCAACTGCTTCTCTAGAAACAACAGCACAAGCCAGAACAACGACAACACAGGCCGAAACAACTACTGTGCCGGCAACTACTCCTGCAGTAACAACAACACCAGCCAAAACAACGACAACTCCAGCAGAAACAACTACTACACTAGCTACTAGTCAAGCAGAAACGACAGCAGGTGCGGAAACAACAACAACTCCCGCAGTAACATCCACTATGCCGATAAGTAGGCCTGCAGAAACAACACCAGCCGAAACAACGACAACAGCAGCTAAAACAACTACTGTGCCGGCAACTACTCCTGCAGTAACAACAACAGCAGCCAAAACCACGACAACTCCAGCAGAAACAACTACTATGTCCGCAAGTACGCCTACAGAAACAACAACACAAAGTGAAACAACTACACTGCTAGCTACTACTCTGGCAAAAACCACAACAGCAGCCGGAACAACGACACCAGCCGAAACAACAACTCCAGCCAAAAGAATGACAACTGCAGCAGTTTCAGCTACTATGCCGGCAACTACGCCTGCAGAAGCAACTACTATGCCAGCTGGTACAGCAGATAAAACAACAACAGCAGCCCAAAGAGCAACTGCCGGGAAAACAACGACAACTCCAGCCAAAACAACGACTACGGCGGCTAGTGCACCTGCTGAAACAACAACAGCAGCCGAAACAACAACGACTCTAGCCGAAACAACTACTGAGCCAGCAACTGCTGCAGAAACAACACCAGCCAAAACAACGACAACTCCAGCAGAAACAACTACTATACCGGCAAGCACGCCTGCAGAAACAACAACAGAAACAAGAACACCCACCGAAACAACGACAACCGCAGCTGAAACAACTACTGCATCGGCAACTACTCCTGAAATAACAACAACACGACCCAAAACAACGACAACTCGAGCAGAAACAACTACTATTCCGGCCACTACGCCTGTAGAAACATCAACTCAAGGCGAAATAACTACAATGCTAGCTACTACACGGGCAGAAAGGACAACAGCAGCTGAAACAACTATTGTGCTGGCAACTGCTCCTGCAGTAACGACAACACCAGGTGAAACAACTACAACGCTGGCTACTACTCAGGGAGAAACGACAACAGCTGCCAAAACAACCAGACCTTCTGTCGAAACAACTACTATTCAGGCTAGTACTCCTCCAGAAACAACAACAACCCCAGCTAAAACAACTATAATGCCGGCAAGTACTGCTGAAGAAACAACAACACCAACCAAAACAGCGACAACTCCAGCCGAAACGACTACTATGCCGGCACGTACGCTTGCAGAAACAACAACGCAAGGAGAAACAACTACAACGCTAGCTACTATACGGGCAGAAACGACAACAGCAGCCGAAACAACAACAACAGCCGAAACAACAACTCTAGCCAAAACAACGACAGCTCTAGCAGCCGCAACTACTATGACTGCAAGTATGCTTGCCAAAACAACAACACCAGCCGAAACAACTACCATTCGGCCAGAAACGACAACAGCAGCTGAAACAACTACTGTGCCGGCAACTACTCCTGCAGTAACAACAACTCCAGGAGAAACAACTGCTATCCCAGGAAGTAGGCCTGCAGAAACAACTACTACACTAGCTACTAGTCAGGCAGAAACGACAACAGCTGAGGAAAGAACTACTATGCCCGCTAGTACACCTACTAACACAACAGCAGCAGCCGAAACAACAACTCCAGCCAAAACAACTACTACACTGGCAACTACTAGGGCACAAACGACAACTACTACAACGCCGGGTGACACGACATCGCCGAAAGAATCTACTACAACGCTACCTCAAACTTCAAGAACGATCGAGGAAACAAAAACACCAGCAACCACAGCAACAAGTACTATTTCATCAGTCGTGACAATGATGACTTCGGCTGAAACAACGACTACACCAGCAAAAACTACTACTACCCCGGTGGAGACGACATTGCCGGAGCAAAATACTACAACGCTACCAGAAACTTCATCAGCGATCGAGGAAACAACAACGCCAGCGTCAAGAAGGACAACCACTGTCGAGACTACGATTATTCCAAGCGAAAGTACTATTTCGTCATTCGTGGCAGTGATAACGTCGGCCGAAACAAAGACTACGCCAGCAAAAAGTACTACAACAATGCAGGTTACAACGACAACACCGGACAACTCTACTACAACACTAGCGGAAACATCAACAACGATCGACGAAACAACAAAATCAGCGGCATCGACGAGAACTACAGTCACAAGTACGACAATTCCAGCCACAATTACTGTTTCGTCAGTTGGTATAATGTCCACATCGGACGAAATACCAACGCCAGCAAAAAGTACTACAACGCCGGCTGTGAGTACGACAACAGTAGAGGAAGCAACGACAACGCACCCAGAAACTACAACAACGATCGAGGAAACAACACAAAAACCCGGTTAAAATATGTTTACTTACTGCCTTCAAGTTCACTATCTGACTCAGAGTTTCTGCACTGTAATCATCATCGAAATTGTACGAAGTAAGCTATGTAGGCCTACAAGATTACTAGATTAGTATGATGAATGACTGACTTTATTGTAATTGTACTGTTAGAGGTATGGCATTTTTGAACTCATTTGGGATTAAAATCAATACGTTGGGCAAGATAAGCTATGTTCTATCTCTTATGTAAACAATTTATTATTATAGCTGTTTTGTGACAAAATTAGTTACCATGGCAACAAGGGTCCGTGCAATGTGACCACTGACCAATAGATTCAGCGACCACGATTTTCTTATAGGTGCCGGACATTTTGGCGAATCAACAATCTATTTCCGGTTCAGTTGATAGAGTACTCTGTTTTGCACTGCATAAATCCGCTTTGACTGTGAATGGTACAACTAATGCGTAATTTTTCTGGGAGCCTATGTTCCAAATTTGGTGAAGATCGGTTTAAAATTATTGAGGTGCTAGAGATCATTGAATCATTTGAATGCACTGACTTCGATGCGAGCAGAGACAGACACTCACACACACCCACGTACGCACGCACACACATAAGTGATTTTATAGTCTGTCCAATAT
>Ga0056131_1000472_pt1 | contig 10174 bp, 3 predicted proteins | sample WorMetLIZISLAND1_2_FD_67480 | JGI IMG/M metagenome (GOLD analysis project Ga0056131, IMG submission 67480) | Marine gutless worms symbiont microbial communities from Max Planck institute for Marine Microbiology, Germany - Olavius clavatus LIZARD... ...
AAAATACACACATAAACACAATACAAATCAAAGAAAACAAACAACTAAACATACAGCAGAAACAAAACTACCCTGATTCAGTCGCCTCTTACGACACTCAGCCAGGAAACGAGGTGGGCTAATTCTACAACGGCCCCGAGCAGACTCACAGACTCACAGTGGATATCATCATTCAATACCACCAGTACTTGTACCACATTACTTGTCAAATGTCACTACGGCTGTACCAAATATTCTCTTTGTATTCTATTCGGTCCAAATACTAAACCGAATAGTGTATTCGTATCCAGCCAGTCGCGCAAAAAACCACCAAATACAAATAATAGTCACTGTGCAGCCGCCGCTCACTTGCTCCAGCATGAAGCATCGAAAGCAAACTCTCCCGTGACCCAGACATGCTAAGCAGTTACTGTTTGTATGCCTTTCAACAGGAGACAGTGGCCCACACATGTCAATAGTCATTAGAGTGCGGAGACTAGATGGCAGAGGTCCGGTGATCTCCCTACCTCCCATCCCCCACCGTCATCAGGAATCTGACAGCACTGAAGATGCCAGTAACACTGGGACAGCCACAGTAGATAAGACGAAATGGGCAGCGTGCACCGGCCAGCTGTGCACTTCACTTGAGTCACCGCCATTGGGACGCATCACACCTGTCAGCCTCTGTGGCACTAGTACTAGTACATGTACTGTAGGTAATAGTGTGTGGGTTAGTGAGTCAGTGACCTTGGCAGCACATTCATTCAGCAGTGTAAACGGCAGATGAACAATGCCGTGATACGTCGTCACAATCGGCACTTCCTTTTCACTCAACAGAAACCTCTACAACGACAACAACAATTAGCATATATTATAATATATTATTATAATTATTATAATTACCAGCAAACATCACACATTGAACATCTCTTCAGCAGTGTTACAATTCACAATCAGTTCACACTGCTGCACCTTGCCCGACATGACATAGCATGGCCTGGCCTGCAGTAACTCTTGGCAGAAACACACACCCTGGCAATTATTATTATTATTATTATTATTACTAAGGAACTGATTAAAGTGATGCTGTCACAGTTGTAAACTGTTACAGGGGCACTGCACAAACACGTGGTCGCTGGTCACTCATCAGGAAATGATTGCAGAAAAAGTGTTTCAGCTTCTGCCGAAACAAAGCCAGTAACGGCACAGCTCTAATGCCAGACGGCAGGGTGTTCCATATCCACGCAATGTCAATGTCAATGTCAAAAGTAAATTTATATAGCGCATTCTCGTAGCAAACCTCTAATGCGCTGAACACACAAGTACTGCGAAAATATAAATGTCTTTAGTGACTGTCTGTAACTGTCCACAAAACACTCCGGATCCCGCATGTCTTCGGGCAGTGAGTTCCAGACCGTCGGACCAGCAACAGAAAACGACGGCCGTACGTGCTACGCCGGCAGCGTGGAATGGAGACTTGACGACTGCTGGCCGAACGCAAACGCTGGCAGAAAACAGTGTCAGAAATTGGCATGCAGTGGTCGGTCAGATACTGAGGAGCTTGGTTGTGCTGGCATTGGTACATGAGCACACATAGCTTATACTGGACTCATACTGGCCAATGTAGCTCGGTATGCATTCATACAGCTAGTGTTAAATATAAGACCGGTGATATTTTACAGAAAATATTGTTAATTAGCTGACCGTTGCATCGTGTTTCTGGAGGTGTTGAAGCACTGCAAATGTTTTGCTGTCATAAACGGCACCGAAGAAATGAACACAACTGGTCACTGTCTCCAAACTTCCACCATAAACAGCCTATACACACAGACAGACAGACAGACAGAGTCAATTCGTGTTAACTCTCCAGCTGCTCAAATATCTATTAGCGCACGGTATGCAGCAGCTATGTTCCAAAGTTGATGAAGACCGGTTCACATAAATCACGTCACAGTCGTGCTTTCAGTGTGGCTGTACCGAACATATAGAAAAACTACCCGCCGACGTTCTCGCTGCAAACAGTCTGAGTGTTATTCTTTTCACTGCTGCTTATGGAGACAAGTAGCTGTAACATAGCCAGCACCTCTGTTTCTTAGCCTAGCTTAGTTTTATGGTGCTCTAGAAATGTGTTTTTAACTAACTTTAACAATCTTGTGGACAGATGCTTGACGGACACCAGACTTACTTATATTCCGTCAAGTGCTATGCACTGAATTGGACAGACAATTAACAGCTTGGACAACATGTCACTACATACTGTGTAGTGTGTACGGTAGCTCATAATTATTCATGAGATTGATTAATATAGCTCAGCTCTTATGAGGGAAAGTGCAACGTTTTCAACTATCAACAGATCATACCTCTCTTAACAGATCATACCTGTCTAATGTTAGTAGTGTCTGTGACTGGCTCAATTTCACATCGGGAATATTTCTCCACACTCTCCTAAAAATAGTAACACATCAAAAATTGTTCAACATAAAAACAGAAAATATATGCAGCACAAAAATGTCCCTGAATATGTCCACGATACACAGAATTGTGTGTCTGTGGCAACACAAAGAGAAAACGTAACATTCAGTTCAGTCGGCATCACAATTGACACTATACAAATACAGATGTATTCATTCATTCATTCATTAAATCGTTCGTTCAATTGTTCATTCACTCGTTCATTCAAGAAAAGTTGATAAAGCTCACAATAAAGTCCGGAGTCCACTTGCACAGCTGTTTGACACAGTTTCTCTTGTCAGTCAGGATGTTCTGCACCTTCTCAAGCGGCACATTGTAATAAGGATCTACAATGTGAAATGTGAAACATCATCACAAATGTGAAGCCTCATCGCATGATTCACATAACATGTGATTCACATAGACTGCATACAGTCTGAATCTGTGTGAATCATCACATCACCATGCACAGTTAAAACAAGTTGAATGACTACAGACTAAACCATCAACATCCACACTACATATGAGTGTTAACAGGCATTAAACATTTCAGTCCTCAATGTTTTCTCATGTATTCTGTAGGTAAACAAAGGTGTGCTATAAACACAGGAGAGGGAGAGAGAGACGGAGCCTCCAAGATGTGACATCCTGGACTGCTAGTTGAGAGGTTGCAATTAGCTGAATGCCACAATCACAGACAGACAGACAGACAGACAGACAGCAGCCAATGCAGCTGACTCATACTCATAATCACGTATAACTATAGTGGAAGAAAAAACGAGAACTATATATTGGACACATTATACTGGACAGATTAGACGGAAGGTCTTCAATGATACCTGGCTGAGCAGTGAGCTCATCAATGAACTATATACTGGACAGACTATATACTGGACACAGTGGACAGACTAGGCCAAAGGTTAAAGGTCATCAACCTGGCTGAGAGGTAAGTTCATCAATGAACTATCTACCCGACAGACTAGACGGAAGGTTAAAGGTCATCAATGATACCTGGCTGAGAGGTGAGTTCATCAATGAATGTTGGCTGCAGAGTCTGACTGATAAGAACTTGTACAAACACACTGAATGACTCGTCAGCCAGCTCATCATCAGCTCTACACAGTACAGTATGTTCGTCATTACTACCTGTATTGATCTACCTGTCTGTACTGTTTACCTGTTAGCTCATCATCACCTCTACACAGTACATCATTACTACCTGTATTGATCTACCTGTCTGTACTGTTTACCTGTTAGCTCATCATCACCTCTACACAGTACATCATTACTACCTGTATTGATCTACCTGTCTGTACTGGTTTACCTGTCAGCTCATCATCACCTCTACACAGTACATCATTACTACCTGTATTGATCTACCTGTCTCTACTGGCTTTAATTCACCTCAGTCAACTGTTTGTCATAGATGACATGCATACAATACATGGAAAACGGTTTATTGCGATTCACTCAGCAAACGCTATACATTATTTTCTTGTAATCTACCTGTAAATATCAAGCTAATGTATGAGAGCACGTCAAGTTGTCAACCATGTCTCTACGTTTATGTAGCTAACATGTTAGTGCAATGAGTGAGTCAGCTAACAAATCCATTGAACTGAGATGAGAATGATGCTGACCGGCAGCGTGCAGCAGCAGCAGCCGCGGTGCTCTGAGGTGATTGAGTGTGAGTGTTGATGTCATCTTTACTAGCAGCAGTTTCACTCGTGGACAGTTTCCCTGGCGGTTTCTTTGACAGCTGTGTACAAGTCGCAGGACCGGTCACCTTTATAGACCTGACATTTACACACACAAGCAGACACATGGGCAGTGAGTGAGTGAGTTTTATGTCTCGCTCGACTCATAACAGGTCATTTCGGAGACGAGTCTTTCCAGGCAATCGCTTGCACAGGTACTGACAAGTGACAACACAAAACAAACAGGAGAAAATACATCAGAAACATAACAAACATGCTATAGGTAAGTAAAACACACAAAGTCGGAAAACTCTTAATTAGACCTAGCTCTATCAGTGCCTGTTAGTTAGTACACCTGTAAGAATTGTGTGTGGGTGTGCTTATAACTGTGTACAATTCGGGTAGCAATGACGGACTTATTGTCTATGTATAATGTATACATCATCCACTGAACACACATACAGTACACACGTAGTCCAACGCTGAACGTAGTGAGATAACATTTGAGAGAATACTCTACAGAGTACTCACTGAGTCTTGACGTGTGAGGCTGTCGACTGTCGTTTTCCACTCTTAGCATCACCACTGCCAGGTGTCTTCATCGTCAGAGGTCGTTCATCATCAGAGTCAGAGCTCACAGTGACATCGACTCTCTTCATTGACATCACCGGCTGATAGCACATCACACCGCACACACATGGTAGTACCACAGACAGACAGACAAAAGGTAAAGGCCGATATAGCTCTTCATGGGATTGGGAACCCCATCTCATGGCTACGGGACGTCACTTGCCATATGGGATCACACAGTGTTACCTGCCACCCAACAAATGAACGTGCCCCGCCAAACCCCAGCCATGCAGGCTGGTACTTGATTTACCATACCCCGGAGGGATGGAAGACTGAGTTGACCTCGTTGACTTGATAGGGCCCCGGCCGGGAGTCAAACCAGTGACCTTTCAATCACGAGTCCTACGCCCAACCACTGCACCACCAAGACAGACAGAGAGAGTTTATAAGAACAATCAGTACTGTACAGTCTTGATATCACAGACAGCTTATAACATGCTGACTAAGTGAGCAGAGTTTTACGTCCGACTCGACACATAACAGGGCATCTCCGAGTTGTACGAATCTTCACAGGCAATCATTTGCACTGACATTTAAATGTAAACAAACTGGAGAAAATAATTCAAAAACACAAAAGAAAACCATAAACCAAACAAAGTTTGGTGACGATTGGCAAAGAGACCTCCGAGATTAGGTGGCGAGAAAAGGTCTAAACACCAGCAGCATTTCACAATGGCCATCGACCAGCCAGATGATGGGTGGCCACAATAAAATGGGAAAGGCAAATCGTAGTGTAAAAAAATTTGCAGCCAATATTCCATACATAACTGGGAATTTATGTTCAAAATTTGGTGACAATTGGTTCATTTTCAAAGAATTAACAACAAAAAGATCGATGGACCCAAGTTCGCGGACCCGAGATTGACTGCCGTCAGTCCTTAATTTAAGAGGTCTATGATATGTGTTTATGACTGTGTAAGATTGTGGTACACAATACAGCACTGAACACTTGTGGCTCTGAAATGATGCAGACAGTGAAGTGCCATTGCAACAGTGAGACAACATACATTAGCAGTAGCAGTAGCAGCACTGCTATGAGTGGCAGCATGTGGCTTCCATGCTGGGTCCTTGTCAGAGTCATAATCCTTGTCTGAGTCGGGCTCAACATCATCCATGCTGTTAGAGTCACTCTCACTTTCAATGGTGGCACGTCGGCCTGCAATAAACCAACCATCGGAGTATAACATAGGAATAACAGCTTGTACATTCACTGATGTCTACATGGAACTCTCAGAGTACAATACAGGAATATTAGGGCTCCGAACGATCGGCCAATCTCGCGAGAATCGTCGGCAAGTTCTAATCTCATAGGTGATTGAGCAGCGCATCAAGTATGATCACTATCTCTCATAGTGGCGCCATGCAGCCACGGTCTGGATTCAATTAGCACCTCACCTCAGTTACAGTCAACTTTCTGCAACTGAGTGGCTAGGCGCGGTCCTTCTTGACCCAGTGCCGCTCCGCCCCCTCCCCCTTGCTCATGGCGGCTAGGCAGCAGCGACGGCCTGGAGCAAAGACGATAAACAATGACTGCAGGCCATTGGGGGTAGGGTTATTGGACACGCCAGAAATTGCGAGAATCGTCGCCAGCAACATCGCGAGAATCGATCTGCCCATGTGGCTACGATCGGAGCCCTAAGGAATATCAGCTTGTACGTTCACTCACGGTCTACTACTTGCAGTTAATACTACAGTCAGTGAATATTCAAAACCACAAACTCATATGACTAGAAACATATGATTAATACTTTACAGCATCTTGCAACCAACTGCATTTAATGCTACGGTTACATTTTAGATTATAATAAGACTAATAGCACAAGTACTGATGTATTAATGGTACTAACGTTTGCGTGTGGTTTGTGGAAATGAGCGCTGTTTCTGAACGCCCTTCTCCTTAGCTTTACGTGTTGACTTTTGTCGCACGGCGACTGGTTCCACAAGCAAGACTTCGTCATCGTCATCGGTCACTGGCTCAACTTCCAACATTTTTCCTCTTGTCACTTTTGACGACTTTTTTGTTTTTGTGTCCCCGTGTTTCTGTTTCTCTGCCTCGGGTTTTGCAGTTGGTGCAGTGGGTTTTTGCACGTTGCCAGTATTCTTTGGTGTTCGTCCTCGTTTACCGACATAACCCTTAGCGGTGGACGTCTGCGCCGCATTGTTTGACATGACATCGAGTGAAGTAATTGCTCGGTTAACCATTGACGACAGCTTGGCATGGCGACCGGCTAGTGGTTCGTCGTCTTCGTCATCATCAGAGAACTGTACAGTGATCTTGTTGTTTGAACTCATCATCTTGTTGTTCTTGGGTTTCACTGCTGCTGCTGTTGCTGCTGCTGCTGAGGTTGTTGTCTTGGCAGCTGTAAATGCTGGCAGCTCTTTCACTGACACAGACGATGACGACGTCACCGTGACTGGCGGTGGAGGTGGTGGAGGTTTTGGTCTTGGTGGCTCGGGAATGTACTTTGGCAGGATGGGCTTCTTAGTAATGACGCTCGTTGAGACACTGGCCAGAGTCTCTGGTTTCTTTCCCTGCACAAAGTGCATGAATGAGTCGATAAATCCGGTATCGGCTTTCTTCTGATCAGCGACCGACTGCTTTGACACTTCGCCAGCATCCGAAGCATCTGTGTTTGCCGAGCACATTGCGTCGACGACTGACGCATGTTCTGTTCCCAAGGTAGGATCTGTCGACAGATGACCAAACTCCTCATCAATGATTGGCCGAGGTTTCTGCATGTCTGGCTTCTGGAGGGACTGGATGGTGTATCCGACGGCATCTGACGGGTCAACGAAAGCAATCTGATCGACAGTCAGCAGTTCATTTGGATTCACAAACGTGTTACCAAACATGTTGGTCATGAACACCTGAGCCTCTTGTTGAGCGCTGGTTTCTGCTCGCCCACCGGCATCGCCTGCTGCTGTCAGTCTCTGGCCAACGTCTGGTCTTGAAGCTGCAAGCATACACTCAGTCAACTGGTACGGGTCAGCCGCTACACGGTACTGCGGGAATGAATCGGCTGACAAATAGCTTGGCCCCGTGGAACCAAACTCCGCTGGCAGCAGCTGTGCATATGCAGGAGTGCCATAGCTGTTGAGCTCCTGAACTGTACCAGCAGTAGCTGACACTACAGACTCATCATCATCAATCTTTCCCTTAGATCCACGGCTCCGTGCTGAGTTACTTCTGTTCCTCCTAGCTCCACGATCCGATCCCGTATCACTCTGAACCGCTCGGTTGCCTCGACTACCGCCACTACATTTCTTGGGTCGAGTCGTCGAGTCTGCCTGAGCCTGTATCGTAGGGTCGTGTGTTGGCCGACCGATGGCTGCTGAAGGTGGACGCTGTGCTGAACATGGTAAGTTGTGACTGAGAACTTTCCCCGCTGCTGAGCCGGCACCGCCAGCATCAATCTGTTGATAAGCACCAGCAGCAGCAGCGGCAACAGCAGCCTCTTGAAGTCCCATTCCTTCAGGTGAGCTAACATCATCATAGTTGAGGTCTTCCATCCCATTGTCAGCCGGTGCTACAGGATACGTAGCTGATGACGCGTATGCTAGAGGAGAATTGATGCCGTACGCCGAGTATGCTACAGTAGCACCAGTTCTTTGTGACCTCACTGGGTCAACATACACCTGGCCTGTACTACGACCCGCCGACACTGACGGAGGTGCAGCGACTGGCGGTGACTGGGAGTACGTGCTCACTGATGCACGACCGCCGCTCGACATCTGAATCCTCTCCAGACTGCGCTGTGTACCGTACGTCTGCAGCAGTTTCTGCATGAGGTCGTCTCCTGGTCTCTGAAGGTGGAGGTGTGCTGTGGGCGGGTTGGACTGTTCAACAGCTGGATAGGCAGCATGCGCACTCTCTCTACGTGCCGTATTCTGTGTCTGAGACGCTAGGTGCGGAGGCTGCTGCACTACAAGTGCCGGTGTATACTCTTTCGTCTGATATGCTGTACCACGACTGTTGGTGTTTGGCCGAGAGCCCGAGTGCGCCGGGGGCGGTTCACCTGCTCCTGATGACTTTCCTGCGAATCTATTTGATCCGCCAGCCGCTGCAGCGGCAAAGTCGGCTGGGAGTCCGGCGTACGGGTGTGCTGGAGCGGTATGGCCGGAGACTCTATTCCAGACAGCAGCTTGTGACGACGATGACAGTGACTGTGAAGCAGCTGGTGAGACGACAGCATCAGTCATTGTCTGTGAGTCTGTATTGAACAGAGAACCACCAGGCTTCTGAGACAACAGACTTGGCTCAGACACGGCAGATGCAGCTACAATAGACGCAGCAAACCGAGCAGCCGTCGACACAGGGTGCGAAGCTGGGTCGATAGCATACACCGTCTGACCAGGGACACCTTGCATTGCAGCACGGTACGGAGACTGGCTTGCTGCTGCAAAGCCCTGTGTTAAGTGTGCAACGGAGTCAAATAATGGTGCCATTGGCAGGCTGTAATTGACATGAGGCAGACCAGCCGTGAATGTTCTAGCCGCGGCTGGTGACAGTGTAGCATGAGCTGGCAACGGGCTTGACAAACCTACCAACGTAAACCCACACACACATGTGTTTATAACAAACACGTATACACAATAACAATAACTATTATACTTAAATAGTCTGACACTGTTCACTTTCTCTTTCACATTTAAAGTTTAAACGCCCCCTTCCCTAAAACAGGCATCATCTGAGCAGTCATGATCAATTATATATCGCTGTCCTCTGACCAGATTTAGGAAAACTGAATCCAGTACATCGTACAATACTTCACATTTTTGTTTTTTTTTTATTTTCTATCTTTATTATAAACAAACTTTGCATATTCTGCAAAAAAAATTAAATAATACTTTAAAAACAGGGCTGGAAAAAATCACAATTTAATCAATAATTGAAAAAAAATCAGATTTTTTATTTAAATCGCATTTTTTAGAAGTAAGAGTCAAGAAAGAGATGAGTTGTTTTGTACAAGTCGTTGAACCAGAATTAGGCACATTAAGGCAGAAAAATGTTAGCCTTAGAGCAGAACTGTGTTTCTGGTCTGAATGTGCTTATAACTGATAACTTTTGTATTTTTGTCTGTTCCGAACAGACCCAGTCTCACTGATAAGATTTTTATTACACACGAACGCATAGAATGTATGTACACTGGAATGTATCGAAAATGTCTTAACTGCGTACATGTTTGCGATTCATTTCTTGCATAGAAAATAATCAGCAGTTCAGCACAAGGCAGATCTTTGTGACTTAAACTATACATTATTTTGAAAAGAAATTGCTTGATTTAAACCGCGATTTAAACTAGGGATGTTAATTCCCGGGAAATAAATTTCCCGGGCGGGAAACAAATTTCCCGGGACTCGATCGGGACCCGAACGTCCGTCTACAAACACGTTGCGTCTGTCTTGGTTTCCTTTGA
>Ga0056131_1000473_pt1 | contig 10155 bp, 4 predicted proteins | sample WorMetLIZISLAND1_2_FD_67480 | JGI IMG/M metagenome (GOLD analysis project Ga0056131, IMG submission 67480) | Marine gutless worms symbiont microbial communities from Max Planck institute for Marine Microbiology, Germany - Olavius clavatus LIZARD... ...
CTTATGTCCTCGTGGGCTTTTGTCCTAGGGGATTCTGTCCTAGGGGATTTTGTCCTAGGGGCTTTTGTCCTACACTCGATTTCTGACTGGTTAGCTACAACCCAGCGAGCGTAGCGACTAGCGAGCGATAATTTTTTTTATCCCTGGTCATTTTTCTTCGATAATTTCGTTCGATTGAATTGGGATATACCCCTTGCCGTTGTCTACACCAGTGGTAAGATTTCTGTTTGGGCGCTAGAACCCAATCCAACAAGCATGGCGAGCGACCTGGCGGCTGGCGCCCTTAGCTGTGATAGAATTACTTTGAGACTGTAACCCGCAGCGAGCACAGCGAGCGAGAAATTTTTTTTGTCCCTCTTGTATTTTCCTCTTGACATATTTCTTGATATTTCTTGGTGGGATTGGGGTATGTCCCCAATCCCAACAAGAAATATACCAAGAAATATGCCAGGTATTTAATGTCGCTCCGTGGGTGCAATGCTACCACATTTTAAGTCTATGGTCGCTTGTTCGGATAAAACATAACAAAGTTACCAATTATTTGCTTTTCCTGGGGCAACTGTCCCAGCCTATGCCTGCAGGTGCTCATATATTCTCTTCAGGCATCATCTATTACGAAGTTTATAAATATAAATGCACTTGGGCAATACCCACCGGGCACTGCCAGTCAATCGGTTTTGTGGGTTATGGTCCGTTCCTGACACCGGAATCACGAAAGCTACTGTGGTGCCGAAGGGCGGATTATCCGGGATGTATTTTTGATGACGTTCAGTCTTTCCATCTGTAAGCTGCAGTAAGTGCTAGAGGAATGTAACAGATCAGCGTCGTCGGCAATTTATGGATCGTCACGCACTCATGTCGGTTAATAATTAGAGCTACTTGACGTTAATGAAACGACTACCGATGAACGTGTCCTGCTTTCAGCTGCCGCTGATTAATAGGCCTAATACTATACGCGAGCTGCATTCCAGCTGATAGAGGAAATATGCATGTCGTGAATAGTTTAGTGTTCAGATGCTGATCACGGAGGGGGTGAGAAATTTAGAGACATGATATTAACTTGCTACACATTTATGCTTTTAGCTTAAATAAATTTTTTTGGCCGCGCGACTCGTCGCTACGTCAAGTTTGTCTTCCAGTCACACTTGAGTACGGTGTCAAAATTGCTAAACACATTATACGATACGATACGATGATTTAATGTGCGCTTAAAAACTGACAGAAAACAAGCATACAGATCAGAACTAAATGGGAAAGCTAGAGAAAGTTTATAGAAAGAAGGAAAAACGAAGTAGATGATTCAACTGAGAATGTTGCAGTGGCAATGTGTGAAGAAAAGGAGAGTTTTTTGAATTTGTAATAACGATAACATTGTATTTTGTCGTATTAAATGTCTTGTCGGAATTAAAGTGATATTCATTGCTCGTTGATATGGATGATGAGCAAGTAGTGTGTACTGCTTTTCTTGTGTGTTGAGTACCGTACCTGTTAAATTTCTTAATAATAATAAAATCTGCAATCCCAGATTATTTATATGTCGGAAACTGCACGACAGACTGAATGGGCGAACACTAACAGAAAGTCACATTATGATCTATGGAATAGAGTCATTGCTGTGGGTCGTTTCAGCTATTGGACACCTTTACAGGGCCAATGTCACGTAAGACCACGGAAGATGACGCTGGGTCGCTGAGAGCGCAATTTCCAACTCGCCGATATGTGCAATATACGTTCAGTACGTTGCGTATGATTAAGCTTGCTACACTGATATGCATTCATATTTATACTCTCAGTAACATTTGCTTTTCATTCTGATCAAGCCGACGTTTTCTGTCAAGAGGTACTTAATTTAATTGTACCTTCGTTGAAATAGGCCTAGAGATATTTGCGCACTGGACTAGATGTACTTTCCGCCCCGACGCTACAAGCGTTCCCGAACTTTCCTCGACGATCGTAATTTATAGCCACTGCCGTGTTCAATGTTGGCGAACTGGGTAGGTCAGACTATCACCTGATAGTCTGACATCGACAGGTAGGCTCATCATCACAAACCTCCTGGCGTAACACATGTTGCAGTACGATGCTTCTTTAATTATCTGGCTTCATTGGGTTCTGTCCTGTGTGCTTTGCTCTTGTGTGGGTTTCCCTGGATCTGAAACAATCTAGATGTCGTCAAAATGTCTATATGATCGACCTGTTTACTGTTGTTGTTGTTATTTTTATTAATATTAGTAGCAGTAGTACCAAAAACGAACGATTTGAGCGACTGATAATGAATTACAGCTATACGGTGCTAGGAGAAAGCCGCCTGCACGTGTAGCTCTAATGAGATTAAAGGCACCGCGTACTCTTGACAGCATCTGCAACTGAAATTTACAAGCAATGCAAGATTATCAGCACGCGTTAACGCGTAAGTCATCCGACATAGCGACGACTGTGACTGCGTGGTAAACTTCGAGTCAGCGGACGCGGCTTCATCAAGTAACATCGACATAACAGGGGCGGTTCTAGGAATTTTATTTTAGAATGGGGCCAGTGGATAATTTCAAATGGGGTACACATACCTGGCACATTTTAATTATCACAGTAGACCCAAATATCTGATTTACTTCCAACTAGTGCTAAACGATGCTTACAGCTGTCCTTCAGGCTTCAAGTTTTGGCTTTATGCACTGGTCATTAAAACAACGTCATATTCCATACCAGGTACCAGAAATTGCAAGATAAAAGACTAGTGACGAGCACAAACATTGCACAATACAATCATTTGACCCTGCATTTGGGGGCCACATGTGGCAGACTTTTGCATGGAGCGGCCCCTCTGCCACCCCCCCTCCCATAACCGCCTCTGATCGTAGATGGACAATCATTTGGCTGTGGTGTTCTACCTGAAAGACAGTTCAAGGTCATTGGCAGCCACGGAAGCTTTTCAGCAACAACTGGTAACATGTTGGAAATGGCGCAGAGACGAGACAGCAATATACAATGCACTTGCAGACCACTAATAGGAAATTCTACGACCTGTGCCTATCGGCGCCGTCTTTGATGTCACTGTGTGGCCTGAATTTTAGTGACTATGTGATCAGCGTACCTCATCGTCACAAGTACAGACAGACAACTTGCCGTGGCATCACCTCGTTACTGCGTGGCATCGCGCGGTAAAAATGAAATGGAAAAGAAACACAGTAACACAGTGTTACACACTGAACGCACAAACACACAATAAACAAACGACTATGACGCTGACTTAGCCATCGTGAGGCCGTAAATTATATAGGCCTACGAAGCTGTAGATTAGCCATACTGGCCAACTCTTAATACGCTGTATAACAAGTTAACAATCAATGATGCTGAGCTGCATAATGAGTCAGCGCTAGCCCGAAAAAAAGCTGTTATGCCTTCAGTGACCGGGTTTCGAGGCTGAAAGTTTTATTTCTTATGGGAAATAATTCTGGATATAGGCTAGTCAGTGTCATTCGTGAAGTCTCCTTCATACTGATAGGCCGTAATCGCTAATATCTAAATCCGGCCTCAGGAAGTAATTTCAATATTATAACTCGTGTGGTTTTCCTGCTGCCGTTACATAGCCACTGGCATGACGACGTCGATGGTCAGTCTATACTCTAATGAATGGAAGTCATGCAACGGTCCCTGCAGGCGAATTGCATCTAATGCATGTTGCATTAAACAAACATACGATAATACTGCCGGAGCCTATGTGATGGAACGTCATCAGGTGAAACAGCTTGTAGCTTTTTAAGAGATACGCGAAACCAAACCACACATTTTATGACTGGATCCGCTTGACACTGAAATTGTAACGTGTTCTGAAAATCTGACGAGTAGCCAACCATATAGCTCAGTGGTACTGGTAGCTGACTTAGTTCGGCACGAAATCAAACAAAATAAGACAAAGTAGCTAAAAATAAATCTGATGAAGAGATAAGAAGAAATTTAATTTTACCAAACAAATAGTGAGCTTGAAAATCCGATAAAGGTCCAGTAATCGTGAAGAGAGCCCAGGGAATTAACGTGGTTTATACACGCATCTTCATTTCGCCACAAGGCAGCTCATTATGACGGGAAAGATGAAAGATGACCAGATCTCACATACCGGTAGTTCATGTACATAATCTCAAAATGTGATAAAATGTGACAAAAGGACGGCCTGATACTCCTCAAACTAAACCTTATGGTAATGTTGGCCCGCAAACAACCACACTTGACTTCACTTGATATCCTGTGAAAAGGTGCGTTTAATTCCTGAGTGAAAGACCGAGCGAGCGACGGGTGTGGCAGTAGCGTCGTGGCAACCCTCTGCCGCGCTTCAACGACGGATTGCAAGAGTGGCGATAATGAAAATGATGATCTGACTGAGGGTAATGTTTCCGTGGCTGAAACTGTACTGGTTACTGTCGTTTGTATAGTTAGTTAGTTAGTTAGTTAGAGCATTTAAAGGCCTGTGTTCCGAATCGCAAACATCGCAGCTATTGAACGAAGAGAGGAGTCTTAAGTCGATTAGAAAAGACAGTAACTGACAATGTTGGATCGCGAATTGACGCCGGACACGTAAGTAAGTAAGTAAGTGGACCCTAAAACTTCTATCGCCGAGCCTTGACTGTGTTCGGGTGACCGTATACATATGTGGACATCAGCTGATCGGAGGTGCCGACGTCCTACATCCGTGACGAGTTGGCAGTCGTCGGATAGGTACGGCGGGGCGAGGCGGTGGTCCGTCGACGGCAAAGGAAAGGATCGGTCGTCGAGCGTCGTTCTGGTCGTTATTACAACGCCCGCAACAATGTTCAGTCAGGTCAGTTTCCAGTCGCAGTTCGGCAATGCTAGAACGGCGCCGCTGCTGGTTAAACCAACTGGCTAAGCGGCCGACATCGTCTGCGAGTCGTGGCCGAGCTATAATGTTGCGGCGTTCATACGAGGCTGCTGCGGTCACCGCCGCTCTTAATTGATCGCCGCTTTATGATCGGTTTATCACGATTTGTTTGCCAATCAAATCGCCATCCGGCAGTCGCCTCACTAGCCCCCGTCCATCCCCCGCAGCCCCGCTACTTGACCGGCGGTTAATGAATTGGGAATAGTTAGCCGGAACGGCTGCCGGTGGCCGGACCCGACTAATAAAGATAAATGCCAGTCGCGTCACCGTAGATTAGATGCCGTCCCGCCCGTCATGCCGACCGGCTTGTCATAACCGAACCTCATGCGATCGATTTTTCCGTCAGAGTCCCAACTCCAGAGACGGCGAAGCGCGGTTTGCTGGTTGCTATGATCAAATAATCGATGCGGAGATTCATTTTGTTGTTTGTTAACGTGTAATTGACGATCTTATCGTGGCGCGCATTGTCTGTCAGTGATGGGCTGATCTATGTTTTTCTGCCGCTACTGCATAGGCGTCAACGCACTTCAGGCACTGCATTGGCGGTCCATCCCTTTCCTTTCTCCGCTTTTCCATCCTTCCCCTTGTTCCATTTCTTCCTCTCCTCCCTCTTTAATCCGGCTAGGGGCATGGAGAATGCTGTAAGCTCCCCCATCGGGTCCGGACGGAACCCGGCCACTAAGCGCATTTTGGTGCATTTTGAGGCAAAAGTAAAGCATGTCATGGTACTGATGTCTTGTATTGTCTCTGCTGCAAGTTACCGCACAGCTGCAGACTTGCTGTACGAAGGCACCAACAACATAATCAATTATTACGTTGACAAAAATAGTGGTTGTGTGCGTGATTGTGTATAGAAGTTATTGGGGGTCCAACACATTGACGGACTCTTGAAGGTCAAAATCAAATATTGGGGGTCCGACCCCTGCGGCGTAGACGCCTAAGCGCTGCTGTCATACTGCTGCTGCTCTGACTGCTGTGCAGTGATGGCAGTGTCTGAGACTGCATGAGCGATCGTGATTGGTGTTGCGCGAATTGTTAAAAATTTACGTTTCGAAACATGTTCGTTTATTTTAGCAAATTCGGCGGCCACTTTTTGGTTACATAGCAGAACGATTTCGATTGACTTGTTGCCGTAAAACGTGGAAATAAATAGAAAAATAATAAAACAACTAAAATAAAGTAAAAAAAAATACCGATGCAGAAGCAACGTCATTCGAAATATGCATATCGACCTACGGTACTAAATGGAACGCTTTATTGTTTTATATCGGATTCGACTAGGAAAAAGTATATATTGATAAAGTGTAGTGCGAAATGATTTGTTTCTTTAAACCGTGGATCATAATACTCAGTAAAAACAGCAGCAAACTCATCTAACTATAGGCCTAATTACATTAATTCATTTAAACGTTTTTTCAGTTAAGCAAGCTCAGTTGCTGTACTCGGAATGCGCAAAGTGGATGCAGTCCGATCGACGATGACAGCGACCATCTGGTAATAACTGTCAGCAGGTCGTCTGTGTGCGATGATATTCCTACTGCGAAAGACAGACAGACGAAGAGATGCCATGTCAACAGCTACAACGTTAAGCCGGCGTGGGATGCGCAGCTACGCCCGCATGCGTCTCGGCAGCTTCTGATCTCTGCGTCCGTCTCCGTCTGTCCGTCTCTCTTCCTTGACTCATCAATACGGTATAATAGAAACATTTGCGACGACGTGTTTAGCGTAATCCCCCTCAATCATGACGTCAGAGCCGATGACTGGCTGCTTTGCCTCTGCAGACGTACATCACAGCATTGAACTGCTGTCCGTGTATACACTGTACACTGTGCACGGCAACAAGCAAACCGTCATTGTGTCCGTTATTATATGCAGCATATTTTACGGACTTTTGTTCTTGCACTGTGCCCGAATTATCTGTAATGATTACAGATGCAGGTCTTCAGAACATAATATGACTGACAGACTGTAATCAATATTAGAAACGAATGTGTGCAAAGTAAGCTACAAGAAAAACATTAAATCAAAGAGAACAAGAAGAAAACAAAATGTAACCAAAGACTACAGTACCTAAATAGAAATGAATGACTTTATTACATCAAGGTTGTTTGCGCGGCATGCTACGTTCCAATTATCGACCGAAACAGCAGTTTTTGTCATCGCAGCTTTGTTTTTAAATAGCTAGTTACCGCGCCTAAATTCCATAATGGTAATGGAGCATTGAATGGCGCAATTTGATTGTGTCTTGTGGCAAACCATGATCGAAAAGCCGCATAATGTTTAAATTTTGTGTATAGGTTCACCATGGCAACTGCCGCATTGGACTTCATTGATCAGCTGCAGATGCAGTCTGTGATCAGTATGTGGCAAAATCAATATTCGACGATGTATATGTTATATATGTGCACAAGTAAGTATCTATTTACTGAGTGCTAATCATGTCTGAGAACGCAGATGTGGCGTTGACAATGAATGGATATCCACTGGTCGAGATAGTGTCGCAAGCAAGCCGGGAAGTCACTGACAGATTATCGACATACAGTATCAATACCGTTAATCCGTGCACATATCGGCGACTTTGATCGTTCGATCATCGTCGGTTCTTTCACGGTTATCGACGACGCAGCTCCTGCTGCTGCCGCAGTGCCGCTGCTACGGCGTCAGTGGATCGACGGCATTCAATGGATCGACGGTCTCAACAAACGGTATAGCGTGAGGGTGCTGGGCTGTGGAATCTGTGACGTACAGAATGGTGTTCTAGTGAGTGATGGCCGGTCGACTTGTTGGCGCCACAGACTGCGTAGGCCTATAACAACATTGCCAGATGTCTCGATATTCTCCGGCGGTGGCAGATGAACCACAGAACCGATGGACCACCCGCGTTGTGGTTGACTACCGACGTATATAGTATAGGGCACTGTTTGACGGCGTTGTTTCGTCCCAGTGCGCCCGCCGGCCCTGCCTCGTCGCTTCCAGTGACGTAAAACCACACCGACGGACACGTGGAGACCGAGACGGACGGATAGACGGACACCCAGCAAATTGTGTATGGAGAGTTGAAGACGGAATTAGCAGTCGTAACAGTCGACCGCAGCGGACTGGACGTCAGTCGTCACAAATTCGCATCTTCCATTATTCGTGACTTGTCACTTGCAGCGCAGCAGTGGACACATGTGTGCCGGGCTCGTCTAATCTCAACCCTTGGGACTTCAGCCTGCCACGCTCATCTCGCACACACCCAGCTCTTTAGTTCGGCTGTCAACGGCCGCTGAAAAACCGTCAAAAATCAACAGGCATCAGACGGAACAATTAAATGTCGTTGGAGTGGCATAAAATTGTGCATATTTGCGAAACAAGTACGAATGTACTATGGATCAGGAACTGTAGTGCATACAGCGAACCAATGACGTCACACTTGGTGGACGCTGCTGTAGTGTCGGCCGGCCCCGACTTCGTCAATCGTTGCGTATTTACAATACTGCCAAAGTTCATACCGATCCGATTTGAAACGACAGAGCCTTAAGCTTTTTTGAAAAGGGTCGCGCAAAAAACAACAAGAAGAAGAACAGCAGCAGAAGCAGCAGCAACAACAACAACAAGATGAGTAGCGATATTTGATTAGTTCCTGATCCAAAAAGTAACTGAAATTTATTGCAGAAAAAGACAATGATTTGTGTAAGGTATATTGATGTTTGTTCACACATACAGGTGGCCGCATTTGAGCACATGTAACTCGAGAACGAAAAGTTACACTAGGCCTAAGCTATGTTCATATTTGGTGCAGAGGTTTTCATTTCAGTAGTAGCCTCAGTACGCTAAATAATAATGGTGCAGTTAAAGATCAGTGATTAACTGACGGGTGAGGCCTATGGACATCAAATTAAGCTGCGTCATGAAGTTGTAAAGTTGTAAAGAAAATCAGTCAGTCTATAGACTAAAACGTTGTATGCCAACAAATTGTCGCAGAATTGTACAGTAGTAACTGAACGAATATGCACTGGGATCATCAGTAAAGGATAAAGATTTCTTGTAGACAGTGAGGTTCGCTGTGAAGAACGTTTGTGATACTGTAAGCCGATGATGGGGAGGGGATGGGGGCTAAAGTTAGTTAGCCAACTTAGCCCACGATCTATGCCAATTTGATGTCCGACTCGGATAACAGTGCCTTGTTTATTCGCCTCGTCATACGCCACACAACGAACCGTCAGCTCATGTATAATGCGGCAATAGCTACAGTAAATCTGTCCTCAGTCAGTCACTCCGTCCCTCAGTTTGGATGGCTGGCTGACATATGCTGGTTTTTGCTGGTACTTTGTCGACAGAACTACATTTAGCAGGATTAAGTATCCATTAGCGGTTGATAGCAGCTTCAATAATCTGGTTTTCCCGAGAGGTGATGTCAACTAGAATTTTTACAGAATTCCCCTTAGCGTCGTTAGCGAGAGAGTTAAACCGGAGTAGTATGGGACGTGTTGTTGATTTTCAGCCTTTACACAGTTACGGAGCGATGCGAAATAGGGTCATGGTTACAGTGTAACTAATATGAAAGAATAATATGAAGGCGTAGGCTATGTGAGCTTGTGATTGGCATCGATTTTGATGACTTGGAATTATCTTCTTAACGAACATTTCGAGAATATATTGCACAATATCGCTGGACGCGTCGTTTCTCTGCGTCAGCCGAGCTTCTTGTTGTGTGCGTGTGTGTAGATGCCACCGAACACGTTGTCTGCCAGTCAAAGTATTTTCGCGCCAAATGCAACTCGGCAGACCAGCTGGTGCTGATCCAGAGGGCGCGCTATGGACGGATGAACCTGAGCAAGTGCGTCCGTGAAAACTTTGGCTACATCGGCTGCTCGAACGACGTCATCGACATCGTCGACTCGCACTGTTCTGGGCGGCGCGGCTGCAGTCTCCGTGTCCTTGACGAGAACTTCATGAACATGAAGCCGTGCCACGAGGATCTCAAGCTCTATCTGTCGGTCCAGTACTCATGTGTCAAAGGTCAGTCACTGCGGCAGGGTTTTGTCAGTGTGGGCAACTTTTCGTAATTCTCAAAGACCTTTCGTTCCCGCGGGCCCAAGTTCGTCTGGTGTTCGGTGCTAATGTACTAAAAGCCCGATGTTACAGGGGTTCGAGTTCTTCTCCAAATTTTTTAAAATGTAAGTGTGAAGTGGTTGATCGTAGGCCTATATATGCTGAATTAACTCTAAAAATAAATAGGGGTATTTGGCACTTCTGGGGCACTTTATGCTGTGCTTCTT
>Ga0056131_1000474_pt1 | contig 10147 bp, 9 predicted proteins | sample WorMetLIZISLAND1_2_FD_67480 | JGI IMG/M metagenome (GOLD analysis project Ga0056131, IMG submission 67480) | Marine gutless worms symbiont microbial communities from Max Planck institute for Marine Microbiology, Germany - Olavius clavatus LIZARD... ...
GGTATACAGAGAAAGAACAAAAAGCAGATCTTAAGAAATAGCCGAGAAAACAACGCGCGAGGAGTACACATTAGATTGGTCACAATCTAAAGTATTTCTTGTACTTAAAATGTGATGCAGTGGGCAGCATGCACTATGTGCTCTAGCAGTATATGATAACTGATGATTATGAGAACTGAGTGGCTGACATGACATATTTCAGTTATATTGAGCTGATCTGCTGCGTGAGTTCAGCTTTCAGCTGTAAATATTAATTGTACTGGTGTAGATTGGTCACGCCGTGCAGTTTGGCCTTAACGCCAGTGGTCTGTTGCTGTCGCTGATGATGATGATGATGATGATGATGATGATGAGAAGTATTTACAGTTATCAGCAGTCAGATGAATCCGGCTGAGCTGGCTCGCTGGTAGTCCTCTGTCACCCTCCAGTGCAGGGCGGGCGTCATGGGCAGGGCAGCCATATGGCTGAATTGAGTAGAGCTGGTTGAGTAGGAAGCGTTTTCGTACAGTTTAGTTCAGTGTATATAATGCACGTGTATTGATGGAGCTGTGTGCTTAGTTTGAATATCACTGCTAGCGGACTGCTAGCAGAGCGTACTCTTCTAGTTCACGCAACTCAGTATGCATTCTCCCGCCCATCTGAGTGTTTGCTTCTGCACTGTAATACATCCAGGTCCAGACCTCCTGTACCCTTACCCACTCTGATATTCCAGGTTGACTGTGCTCAATCAAAGGCGCTGGATTTTCTGCAGAAGAGGCAGGGCACTGAACATTATCTTCCCTAGTGGTGAAAATTAATTTAATTAATTTGATCATTGCCGACGTCAAAACACTCACAACGACAGCAACTCTCACAGCTTAGACGGCATAAGTTTTTGGGGCACCCTTTTGATCCGCCACTCAGTTCAGCTACATTGTGCCCCAGCATCCCCCATCCTACAGTGTGTGGGGTGGACTCGTTTAAGCCGCGCGTCCCATGTGGTATTAAACTTCACTACGCAGGAGTTCTGCAGGGATAAGCAGCCTATGATTGCATATGAGTGGCCTGGCCAAGAGCAGAGCGCCTCAACGGGACACTGCATGACGGTAGAGAGCCTTGTAATTCTCAAGCGATAGTCTTTGATGATGTTCATCATCTTCTAGGCTATTAGCTGGATGTTGTGCTATGAGTCAAAAGCTGAACGTCATTGTGTGGTGAGTCTGGTGACCGTTTATGGGGCAGAAGGGGTACGGGAGGGAGCGAAGGGCATTAGTGGCCCCGCTGGCCAGGCCAATGGTCCGTTGAACTGCAGCCAAGCTGTCGTCGACGACCGCTACCGGAACTTGCTGTTTACGGCGACCATTGCCAGTTGAGGGAGACGTTATGGACGTTAAGATGTGGTCGCCAGTGAGACTATTTGGTACATGTGGCAGTCCGGTGTGGTTGTTAACTCATTGGTCTCCAACTCTCCATCAACGAAGTTGCTCTACACCGGTGCGGTTACTACTTGGATGGGTGACATTCTGTAGGTCAACTCAGCCTTTTGTCCCTCTGGGGTGCTGGGGTGGGTAAATCGAGTACTGGCCTGTCTGGCTGTGATAAAGGTGGAGTGTGTTCACTTGTGTCGGCTGGCTGGTAACAGTGTGTGATCCCATATTGTAAGTTACGCTCTGTAGTGTAGCTCGGATGTGGAGTTCCGTGCAATTTTTAGTTCAGGAACTGATCTCATGTTGCTACTCATCTTGTTCTTGTAGTTAAGGCAACCTGTTCAAAAAAGCCTAAGGCTCCTTTATTTAAAATTGGATCAGGATGAAATTTGCAAGGATTGTTCTTAATAAGTAAACATGCATCGATTGACGCTGTCGGATTCTGATATGACGTCATACTTTCAAGATGCAGAAAAGTGCTGCCAACTGGTGAATGCAAACACACCGTCTGCTGGCGCTTATGCTGCAGCGCTTGCCAGTTCCTGATGTATAGTACATTGGTACTTGTTATGTGTCGAGCGGGAAGTAAAACTCTACTCAGTCAGTCTGTTACCTTTAACGTTTACCTCATTTAGAGGTCGTGTGAGGTTGGAGCTGTGCAGTGCTTCTTCTAGCAAGGCTAGGATGTGAGAATGATACCAAGAAGTGTTGACAGCCGGCGTTATCAGTTGACGCTGGCTTATTAGTAGGAAGTTGGCTGGCTGAATGCAGTGCTGTTTATTTCATTTTCTGGACCACGCCGACGCCTCCTCTACCCCTCTGCCCCATCAGTTAGCGCAGTGTCAGCCGCTGTACCGTGCTAGACTCAACTAATTATCTCAGCAGTTTATTGTTCAGCGTTGACTGGCTGGTTGTGGTGGTGCATTAAATGGTTGACAAAAAACTCCACGGCGTCTGATTGGTTGAGAAGTGCATGTGCGTGAGTGCGTCATTTGTGGTTGATATACACGGTGTTGGTTGGTAGCGATTAGGACGCGTTGGTTTGCTGGTGAAAACTAGGTGAGAAACTGTTTCATGAGACAGTTGTCGTTACCAGCAGTAGCTAGAAGTGTGTGCAAGGTTCTGTAACAGTAGAGTTTGTATGAGCACTGACGCCGTGGATTGCTTTTGGTAGTAGGTGAAGGTGAAGAACTGTACTGTTGGGTTTTGTTTCACTATGGTACTTCTTTAGTGATTTGACTGTTGGCTGAGTGACGGGATGGGGTAGGCCTATGACCTTTTGTTGGTTGTTACCCACCCTGTGGGTACAGAGTTTTTGCCTGGCCCACAAGCGTGCTGTGGATAAGGATGACTGGAGATTTTGAATCAAGGGGTAACCAGTAAGGCGGGTTTACCTGGGAAATGGCTGTTAAAAATGATATATTCATGTTTTTGTTTAGGCCGGTGCTGTTTGTATGGCAACTGTATCTGTTTGTATGGCTAGTGTAAAGATCATATAAAATATGTGCATATACGTCCTGTGCTATTTTATGAAAAATATCTTTAATCCTAATGCAGGTATCTAAATTTATTACGAGCGAAAAGTAAGAGAATCTTACCGCTGATTTAATTAATAATGCCTTCTAAGTCCGGAAGGAAAAGCTGAATAACGGCCATTATTCTAGATGTAGGAATTATGAAATTGGTGGTGTTAAACTTGTGGGCAGGCAGAGGATTGTGGAGGAGGTAGTTGATAGGATTTGAGAAACCTGCAATCAGATAAGGAAGGATAAATCTAGCACGTGTAGAATGACTTCAGTGATTCTTCAACTTTTGCATTTCATCAATGAACTGTAGAAGAAGCCTGAAGAAAGCATACCACCTCACCTCAAGTCTGTTGCAGGACTACCTTGAGACATTTGAATATTACTTTTGATGACCTGGAAGTTGATTGTGATGCAGAGAAACTTACGTCAATTTTGTAAGTGTGTAGTTTTTAGTCAGTCATACTGCTGCATGCAGTACTATCGTCTATTCGCATCATACTGTCATCTGTCCATCTGTCCAAGTGACTGCCTGTGACAGAGCATGTTTTGTGGCTAAACGATACATCCTTCAGCAAAAGTGTCTGAACAAGTGAATAGGAAGTGCCAACCTAGAAACACGATTTTACAACTTTCAACCACCTACTCCGACCTGTCCCCTCAAACTCCTCATCTTTTGAACCGTACATGTTGGTGCTTTACTGTCAAGAAGCAAACCATCAAAATTTCCACGTCTGGAATAGCCATTGTCAGCAATCGGCTGCCTCTCAGCAACAGCTGGGCTACTTGTTCAGTTTTGTCATTAACTGCGGAAACGTTTTTATGCAACAGGAGGATGAGAGTGTCGTCAGCAGCAGGTCAGCCGCTGTAGCAGCGACACCTAGTGACCTTTGTGCTGCGGTGGCGCTGGAATTTGACGAAGACGAATGCGAAGTAGAAGACTTTGTACCTGTGGAAATTCCGCCACCGATGGATGAAATCCAAACTCACACATTACCGACACAGCAGCAGTCTGTAAGTGGAGTCTGTGCATGCTATTGCGCCCAGCTGTTAACTGTTTATTGATGGTACATTTTGCATTCTACTAAAGTAAAACAAAAAGAGATGTTACATTAGCAATGTACAGTGTCTGATGAAATTGTCTTTCTGTTGATGGGATTTTAAGTTTGGGAGCATTTTTGGGTCATGATCTGAGTCAATATTGCTACTCATCTTGTCGTGTTCTTCTTGTTCTTCTTATTCTTGTTGGGGTGGCGGTGACACTCTTCAGAAAAAGCTTAAGGCTTCGTCGTTTCAAATCAGGTTGGGATGAAATTTGGTAAGATTGTTCTTTAAGTAAATACGTGTATGTTAACGGACTCAGTTGAATACAGCAATGTAGAGATAGTCTTCAGATGGTGCTAGCTGAGGTGTAGAACTGGAGAAGTTACCAACAGCAAATGCTGAGGTGTTACGTGTAGTTTGAAGACAGTTTGTTCTCTCACTTGATCTCGGGGTTAGTATAGATTGTTCTGTTTAGTGTTTGCTGTATAAGTGTGTGTTACGTGTTGTAGTCACCGAGTGTGTCGGTGAAGATGCAGGCTACTGAAGCAGAGCAGTGTGATAAGAGAGAGATCACAGCAGCTGATGTCACAGCTCAGGTAAACACTATCATAGTGTTTACTTACTACTTACACTTTGCTGTTTTCTGAGCACAGTTTGCAGAGTATGTGATCTGACAAGTGTCAAATACGTGGGCATTGGAGGAAATTGTCGTTGTACTAGAACTCTTTCCAACTGTGCAGAGAAGGAAACAAGATATGGTGGACGTATGGTAATATCTGAAGGAGATGCATTTTGTAAAGATACAAGATGAAAACGGCCACGTAAGTCTACATGTCTCCATGCAGCAGAATAAATGTTGATTCGCATGTAAGTGGGGTGCTGCATGAAGGGTCACGTGATTAAGTAAGTTACTTTGCAGCAGCTGTAAAAACTGCAGCAGCTACACACCAACTGGAACTGGACCAGTCAGCATCCATTTAGCTACACCCGGTTTTTATAATATAGATCGTAATAACTGGTGCTGCATCAGGTACAGGGATGAGAACTACACATAGATGAAACTTGAATCATGACGTATAAGATACAGTCAGGAGTCGGATCATCTCTAGACACCGATAAATATTGAAAAGAACATGTCATTGTGTCTTTGAAGGATGATACAGGACATGACAGTTAGCATAGCGCTGAGATGACTTGTTCAGGAGATCTGCCGCCAACTTAAGACATTCCTTTTTGGCAGAGCATACTCCTCGTCAGCATGCTCGTGACTGTTATCTACTGTTAGAGGGGGCAAAATAACTATATCATATCGCTGTGTCATTTAAGCTTACTCTGAACCCTAATCATTCTGTTAACGTGGATGTTATGATGTATGATGTGGAGAAAAATGTTAAACTATGGCATTAAATAGCCTACATTCTGCTGAAGTGCCATTAAGAAACTGCTCACTCACTCACTCAAAACATTAAACTCTACTCAGTATGTTGTGATGAATTGCAGCAGCAGCAGCAGATGGGCAAATCAGTGGATGATGTTAGTGACGTCATTGATGAGGAAGAGTTGGTAGGCATGTCTGAAGAAGAAAAGGCTCGAGCTCGAGCTGTACATAAGCGAAGGTCTGCTTCTGACATGTTTGCATACATGAATATGTACAGTATACAGTACAGCAAATAATTTTATATTACAGTAAAATAGCAATCAGCTTGTGACTATTCTTTGCATGCTGCAGTAGAATACAACATGATTGCTTTTGTTAATTAAACTTTGACATTTTACATTAAGCTGTACCATCTGTTACTACTGTTCTGTTGTAACTAAATAGCATGCCTTCAGTGGTGTAATATGGGCTAACCCAGGCATATACCTAGCCGTTCTTTTTTACCAAACGGGTAAAAAATTGGGCAATTTTTTTACCCGGGTGGTAAAAAAGAATGGCTAGGTATATGCCCGGGTTACACCGGGTAGATTCAAAAAAACACGACCAGTGTGTTGACACTGTTTGTTGCATGGCAAGCCGGGCATCCTGTCACCTGTAAAAACTTAAGGTCCTTTAATCCTTCAGTGGTTTGATGCTGTTGATTGGGCAAGGGGAAGGGCATCCCACCCATCAAAACATTGTACTGGACATGTAAGAAGCTTATCTAAGCATACATTGTGTGTGGTCTCTGTGTTGTGTAGCTACGTTCTTAATGAACTGATTCAGACTGAGAAGCTGTACGTCGAGGACTTGGCACAGATCGTCCTGGTTTGTATGGGCCATTATTCCAGTAAATGAGTTTAAATATATCATGCTCAACAATCAAGATCACGTGAAATTTTGTAGCTTTCCATTCAAGACATAGTGTTTACATACTTGTATTGATTGTTCCTTGACTAGTACTAATGTACATGTATTTAAGCCGAGATAGTAACATTGTCAGGTGTTACGCAGGTGATACAGGTGACATGGTAGTGTAGTGGTTAGGATGTCAGACTTTTCATCAGCAGGTTGCTAGCTGGACTCCTGGCCGTGCTCTGCTAGGTTATTACTTGGATAGGTGACTGTCTCCATCTGTGGGCATGTAAACCATCTCCGCATGGAACTGGTCAGCCTTCCATCCCTCCAGGGTAGGTAAATCGAGTACCGGCCTGTGGCTGGGTTTAAGATGGGGTGTGTTCACTTGCGTCGGGTGGCAGGTAAAGCTTTGTGATCCCATATGACAAGTGACACCTAATTGCTCTGAGATGGAGTTTCATTAAGAGCTCTACATTTCTTCACTTAGCTTAACATGTATTCTAAACTAGGTAATGTGTAATGTACTAATGCCGCCATCTGATATTAATCTATCAACTCTGTTAAGTTCATTGCTCATACAGCATTAGTTGTTACAAACAGATGATTGTGTATGGCCATAACATAATATGTTATCATTTGTCAGCTTCAGTGAAATGATGAAGCTGATAATCTCAGTTAACAGTCGGCTAATTCGCCATAGAACAAGTTTCTGCATGCCTCATTTGACATGAAAGGAGGCAACCAGATACAAAGGTTTTGGGTGTAGTCTAAAACAAAGTCGAATATTCATCACAGTGGCCCTGTAGTGGACGGTATTGTCTAACATCAGTGACGTATGTCCCGGCCCAGTCTGAAAGGCAAGGAAATTATAGTACATGAAGAGCCTATTCAACCGTGCAGATGTTGATTTCAGCCATGTTTTTACTGCATGACAGTGGAGCAAAATAAATGATGATGATGATGATGATGAGATAAGTATATTGTACTAGCTGGCATTAAGGTTGTCAGTCTTGTTGAAATGAATGACTGTTTGTTCCTTGTATCTGTGTATATGTTTGTATATAATAACAATTTGTATGATAATGTTGATTTGCAGGATTACTTGAAGCCAATACAGAACAAGGAAGTATCAATTCCGGCAGAGCTTGAAGGCAAAGAAATGATGATATTTGGCAACGTGCATCAGATTTATGACTGGCACAAGGAGTGAGTATTGATAACTTGTTCCTGCAGCCTTGTACCTCTACTTACCATGATCCTGGTAGCACCGGTGAAGAAGTGTTGCCAGTCTCGTCTGTCCAGACACAACTCTGCCCTCTCTATGTCCTGTACAGTAGTTCCCCATCTCTCCACAGCTTGCTTGATATCATCTATCCAGTATTTCTGAGGATGTCCACATGATCCTGTGATCTGTGGAGTCAGTTGTAGCCAATGCTGTGCTGTTCTTTCATCTGTCATTCACCTCACTTGCCCATACCAGCACAGTTGAGATTGTTCTATGTAGTTCAGAATACTTTGGAGTCATCGCTCTTTTCTGATGTATCCTTCTGCAGCCTGTCTCTTCTGGTGAAATCTTTGATCTGCTCTCTATCTATCTATTTATTTATGTATTTGTTTGGAATGTACTTGTAAGAGAAAGGTATACCCCTGTATACACGTGCATGCATAATTAAACATCGAACTGTGGTGGTGATATTTGGTTTTGTAATTCACATAAAGTCTGTATGTAGATAATGGGAGCAAAAGTACAGATGGGCACGGTTTGATAATGCTGCGGACAACAGCATGGGACTTATGGTGCTGTTACTATTACAGCTACAACTACAACAAGGACAACAACAAAAACAATAACGACCAGTACCACGACTGCCACTACCACCACCACCACCACCACCACCACAATTTTGGTTTTCATTTAGCAGTCCTACATTACTTCAATTACATGATGTCAAACTGGGTTTCAAAAGAGAAGTTTGGGGATTGCAGCAGTAAGTTATGTCAGGCTGGATGGCCTTTGTGATGCCTAGTCAGTAGCATAAAACCCTCCAAGTGCACAGACTTATGTAATATATAAACTTCGTTCATGCTGTAAAGAACACACGCAGTGTTATTGCCTGTTGCAGCACATTTCAGCAGGAACTGGAGAAGTGTGCTGACCAGCCACAGAAGATTGGAGGAGTGTTTATTCGCTATGTAAGCCTCTTATATGAGTCACATTTATTTCTAGTTGTGCACTGCCTTCAGCGTTGATGCTGTTGGTTGGGATAGAGGAAGGGCATCCTGTCTGTAAAAAACTCTTTTCAACTTTCAACATCCCTTATTATATAAATGGACAACTGCCTGGACCATTTTAAATTATTCTTTCACTACTGCATTTGGAGGTGAACTGTGAAAGAAGCTGTTGTATAATTTGTAAAACTCCTGCCTTGAGGATGGTTAGGTTTCAGATCAAGGCAGATTGAGAATCGAAGGAGGCCATTTAAAATGTATTTTTGAGTGTGATATAGCCAGAAATCTGTACAGAATGCTCATAATGAAACAACAGTTGTTTGCCACTTGTCTGGAATGTGTCAGTTTAGCTTAGGTTTTCCGTCTCTGGTCACAGTGTGATGCGTGATAACAGCATTTCAATCATTTTATGTCATCTGAAGAGCCGCATGGCTTTTCTCTGCAGATCTGATGAGTTGATGGTCATTTTGAATTACCTGTAATTAATTAATTACATGATTAACCAGTTTATCAGGTGCTTGAGTTGGTAGTCAAAGATATTGGTTTTCTGCAATCTCACTGCTTATTTGTGTATTGTAGCCCATTTATGTTGTTTGTGATAGCCTGATCTGTATACTGTATCTCTCTTTGTGATTTTATTCGTATGGCACTATATAGCTGATTCTGTGCTGATGTGTCTTGTTTAAAGAAACTGATTACTCACTCATGTTTACGTTGGTGCTTGAGTTGGCCAGCGTGCAGACCATGATATAACAGTGTATACTTCACAACAACAGAAAAATGAGAACGTGATATGTTTCACAAACTGCATCTCTGCTGCCACACTTTGTATTGCATCTGTAACATTGCATCTGTAACAAGATGTGCTTGTGGTTTCTTATAGGAAAGACGACTGTACATGTATGTCAAATACTGTGAGAACAAGCCAAAGTCAGAGTACATTGTTGCTGAATTCATCGACTTTTTTGAGGTAGATGACTGCAGTTAGTTTGATCTTTGTGCTCTTGTGAATTGTAGACCTTTGTTGTTGTTAGTGCTGAGCAGTGTTAAGATAGACTATAAACTCGGGTTATAATAAAATAACTCTATCATATCTAGTAACTGGCTCTGTGTGTCTGTGTCCATTGGTTGTTGAATTTTAATAGCTCCAAAACGGTTAAAACTATGGACTGCATATTTTGACATGCATTTTCCTGGTCACAACCCCCTGAGATGTATTGAAAAGGGCATATCACCACCATTAACAGTTTATTGTGTGTATGAAACGAAAGAATAATCTGTGATATTATAGTGCAGAACATTGTAAATCGATATAGAGCAATAATGTGTGACGAATGTGTCAATCAGGAAATGCGGCAACAACTTGGTCATCGTCTTCTTCTTCCAGACATGCTGATTAAACCTGTACAGAGAATAATGAAATATCAACTAATGCTTAAGGTAACTTATCCCATTTATTATGTACTTGATTTTTGTTTAACTGGCTATTGTACTTTATCTTATGTTGTAATTAGCATACACTAAGCGAATCATGCAATGCCCTTTTATCTGAGTCATTATTTAGTACATGTACACTGTGAGTTAAAAAAAACTGGGCCACTTTTATTTTTACTGTAACTTTGGCAAATGTGGACCGATTTCAATAATTCTTTCACTTTTGGATTCGTAGA
>Ga0056131_1000475_pt1 | contig 10143 bp, 14 predicted proteins | sample WorMetLIZISLAND1_2_FD_67480 | JGI IMG/M metagenome (GOLD analysis project Ga0056131, IMG submission 67480) | Marine gutless worms symbiont microbial communities from Max Planck institute for Marine Microbiology, Germany - Olavius clavatus LIZARD... ...
CTCTCTCCATTTAGACGTCATTTGAAGACCCACTACTTTCAGTCAGCCTACCCTGCCCCATAGCACCCATCCCCAATGTGCCCTGATTCTCTTCTGAGACTTTGGCGCTATATAAATCACTTACTTACTTACAATAACATGGACAGCGAGTGATGACAATTGCCGATGATTTACATGACAGAAGCTGATGTCGTCGCCAGCGCCGGTTATTGACACGAGCGACATGGATCCTGAACTCGCTCGCTACCTCAACCGCAACTACTGGCAGCAGAAAAGCGTCGAGTTGAAGACGTTAGTGACGGCGACGGCGACTCAGCCGTCAGCGCCGGCGATAGTTGCCGACACCAAGACTTCGACCGCTGGACTGAGCGGCAACTCCACTACTGGAGTTCAGCAGCAGATGATCACGTTCCGCGATGATGAGGTATTGATGATTGACATGTGGCTCTTTGATGTTTTCTGCTATACAGAGTGGGCCAAAAAAACTGCTAATAGTAGTCAATAATACAGGGTGGGCCAAACAAATGGACCAATTTTATCAGTTGATAACTTTTAGTAGCGATGAACTAGAGATGTGCTTAATGTAAGTAAGTAAGTAATATAATTTGTTTAGCACCATAGTTCAAGTCATATAACTGTAATCTGAGGCCCTGCGTGACACTGGCTAAATATAGTCGTGATGGAATAAGTGGGTCTTTAGGTTAGTTTTAAAGCCATGGAGTGAGTTATAGTCCATTCTCAAATTTAAAGGCAAACTGTTCCAAGCGCTAGGGGCAGCAACAGAAAAACGACATTTACCTAACATTGTTTTACAGTGAGGTAAATGCGTATCTTAATTTGGTGAACTTTGGTCCATAAACTGAGAAAATGGGACCAGAGTTTTGACTCACTGAAGACCAACTTTTTGGAGACTCATGTCTCAGGTAATAGATGATGATATTCCTCCGGAAAATTTTGCAATAATTAGAGAATGACCAACGCTTGTTAATGCATACTGCATCGTTGGGATGGGTCTTTGCCCAACGCTTTTTCTACGAATGATGAAATTAGAACCAGAATTTTGATACACCCAACCTGGGCAGCCATCAGGCTGGGCTTTGCCACACATTCTATTATTACATGTACGTCTGTTTTACTGAACTTGGCAAATGATTTGACATCATCTGGTGCACTGCTGTGTACAGAGATATCAGAATGGTGAGGTGGCGCCCGGCAGTGAAGATCGAGATCAGTTTCTGTCGGCTCTACGTAGCAGCATTGAAATCTTTGTGAATCGCATGCGTAGCAACTCCCAGCGAGGACGCAGCATTGCCAACGACTCGTCGGTTCAGACGTTGTTTATGACCCTGACTGCCATGCATCCACAGCTGTTACAATACATCCACCAGCAGGAAGATCAGCGAGGTATTTGCCCCGTGTATATCAGCTGTCTGTCTGTCTGTCTGTCCGTCCGTTTGTCCGTTCAGACGTTATTCATGACCCTGACTGCCATGCATCCACAGCTGTTACAATACATCCACCAACAGGAAGATCAGCGAGGTATTCACCCCGTATATATCTCCTCTGTTCGTCTGTCTGGGTCGTATTTTTAGATCAGCAGCTGATCTTATAACAATAATAATTTAGTACTGAGGGTAAAAAAATAATAATAATAACAATAACACATTTCTAGAGCGCCGTAGTTTCAGAGGGGCATTCTTGTCACTACTCATCTTGTTGTTCTTGTTTTTCGTGATGGGGTGACCTCTTCAAAAAAAGCATCAGGCACTGTCATTTCAGATCTGATTAGGATAAAGTTTGACAGGATTGTTCTTTTGTCAAGTATGCTCAATTGATGAAGTCCGATTTCTGAGATTTTGTCACAATTTCGAGATGGAGGCTGTGTATGACATCATATCACATAGAAAAGTGTTGCCATCTGGTGAGTGAACATGCAGCGTCTGCAACAGCATCCATCAGTTCCTGCTTTGTAGTACATTCATAGTTGATAACTTATGTATACGGTCAGTTTGTGGCTTGTTTTTGTGTTGTTGGTGTGTTTTCCAGTATTTTTTATGAGCTTAGTTATCTGCAAGTGATGGCCTGGAAAGACTCGTTTCTGAAATGTCATCGATAGCGGCACCTAAACTTTGCTTTCTGACTATGTCTGTGCTTACTTCTTTGTGCTTTGACGCTGCAGGAACGTGTTGCCGTGGATGAAATGTATTCCTGCAAAGCGATGTTTTTCAACCATTTTTGAAGCGGAACCTTTTGCAGCAATTTTGATTGATCGTGGAACCTCACACTATGATTAATATATCACTACTGTTGTATAAAGCCAAATGGGCAATGCCATGACTTCTAATGCATTTACTCGTGAATATCACGATCATAATGATCACTAAATATGTTCATTAAACAGAAAGTCTATATTCCACTGAACTAGTCCCAATCGATTTCGGATACAGCTGAAATTTTTTTACTGGATGGGTGGTGTGGCAGAACCCTGGGATGCTACTGGTGGGGCCCGTGGGTTCCATGGAACCCCCGTTGAAAATCACTGCCGTGATTCATTCGTTTCTGGCATGCACTACTATGAGTGCGTAGCACCAGATGTAGACATCATTCTCCAGGGTGGACAATTCTGAGCCATGTCAATTGCTTCATTCAGGGAGAGGTTCATCGATTTCAGGTCCTGCTGGGTAGTCTTCATCCGCGTAGTATGGGGGCATCCCTGTGGTCTCCTCCAGTTCTCCATTTCTGCTGTGATGATTGAAATCATTATTTGCTGTGATTGCTAGCTCACTATGAGACATTACAAGATAAACTGGCTCAGTTGAAAGACGCTCGTGATGCTCTGAACGTCCTCCGTGACGAACATCGCGAGAAACAACGTCGTGAGCAGGAAGAGCTGGAACGACTTCGACAGATTCAGATGGCTCAGAAACTGGAAGTTCTACGACAGAAGAAACAGGTTATTGATTTTGACCGACTCACTGACACATGACATCTCAGCTTTTGTCTTTGTTTGATTTCATTTGTCTTGATGGAAGCTTGAGCTCTCAACTTCACTTATATCGGCACTTACAGCATGCAGTATACCACCCACGAGCCTCACAGAATGCAGAGAACATCTGACTCGCAAGTTTTTTAGCAGATTCTGCGGTAGAAGCGAGATCGTGCTTACATTACTTATTCCCTTCTCCCCGCGATGCTGCACTTCTCTCACGTTTAGGAGCTCCTTTGAAATTCAGTGTATTCCTAACGGAACCAAAAAGTATGAACTGTTTGTGTCTTATGCTCTCAGCAATTATCAGACCAACTAAATTAGTAGTGCATGTGCAATATATTTTTTTCTCTCCATCTTTCACTGGTGATGATGATGATGACGATGATGATAGTTATTATGCAGGAATATCTGGAATACCAGCGTCAATTGGCTCTGCAGCGAATGCAAGAACAAGAGATGGAGATGCGTAGACGACTGGAGTTGCAGAAACAGGAACAGCAGATGCGTGCGATGCAGTACACTTACCCGCAGGTATTAATACGTCTACTAATAACTATTAATATGGACTACTAAACGTTACCTGTTCGGTCTGCTTATGTGTGTGTGCTGCACGCATGAGACTGTAAACTTACAGATCCAGCTAACATTTACTGTCTTGATACACCAGTATGGTCGTCATCGTCTCCGATGTGACAGCCAACATAAGTGTCACTGTTGATACATATACAGTGCACTACACTGTATTAATTAACTCTTTCGCCACAAAGTACTTTTTTGAAGGTACTCCGCTACAGTGCATAGTTTCCGTCAGCCCATTAGAATGCAATATGCTCTAAATTTCACTAGCACGCAATATATGTCAATTTCGGTCGACACCGGTGCTGAATGCGCGTTGTCGATTATAGTTACCTGTGGACTGTGGTGCGTAAAGCCTGGGTGTTGACTGTAGCTGCCAGCAGTGCCAAAAGAGTCTCTGAGCTTGTTTTCGTTGAAAAAGATAAACAGTTTGTTAATTTGCGCCTGATGTAACACGTGTACACACAAGTCAGCAGTAGTAGACACATAATCGGCGCAGAATCCATAACATTTACAGTGCTGTGTGATGTGATGTTATCAGATGTATTCAAACCCAGCTGCTGCTGGCGGCGGTGTCGTTCAGACGTTCAACCCTGCTGCATCTGAACCATCCTCCACTCATCAGCTACCACCGGTACATTCTCTACCCGCAAACAACCAACAATACTACAGCCTTCCAGCACACTCCATAGCACCCGGGGCACCGGCCTCGGCGGCTCAGATGACTGGCTACGGTCAGCAGTATAATGTGGCCGGTGGAGCGGGGTATCAGCCAGCACCACCGCAGACAGTAACACCAGGAGCACCGGCGGGATACCAGCAGACACCGACACAGATGTACATGCCAGGGCCGGCATCACAAGCACAGCCTGGTAGTGAATACCAACCATACAACATGCATGGTATGATCAGTCTTGTTATGTAATGTTTATAGAATGGCTTTTAGTGTGCAGAATAGTAATTTAAAAGCATTTTTGTGACTTTGCGGAAGGAACTTCAAATGTGACATGCATGTTTTCACATACTGCCCGGGCATGATTGTCACATTTGAAGTCCATGGTTTTAACCGTTTTGGAGCTATTAGCACTTAATTCCCCAAAAAATTTATGCAGTCACGTGATCCTGCATATATGCAGTCTCTGAAGTTACAACCTAGCAGCATTATACAAATGTATTATTATTATTATTATTATTATTATTATTATTATTATTATGCAGAGTATGCTGTATGCTATCCACCCTCTGTCCGTCCATCTGTCTGTCACACGGGTGGATCAGTCATAAATGGTTGAAGTTAGGATCATGCAACTTGAGCACTCAGGAGCCCAATCCCTCTTGTTTTTGCAGTGTAAGCTTAATTTAGAAATTCTGACTGATTCCCTCTGAGAGGGGGTGTCAAACAAAGGTGGGGTGAAGAAAACATGCTATTTTCCAGTTTTGATATCTCGAAAACAGTACGGGATACGACCAAAGTAACTACTAATGACTAATAGGAAGTTGCATATGTGCTTTTGATTGGAACCAAGGATGATGACTTTGGATGACCTTGAAGTTCAAATTTTCTCGAAATTTTGCGCCACTTTGCATTTTTGGCAGACAACAGCAGCTATGCAAATGAAGATAGGCCCACATTGTCAGCAGCGGAATTGTTGCACACTGAAAGTACAGATTATGTGAATATTGCTGGATGTTCCTCCGCTAGGAGTCTACAATAAAAATACAGTTGTTGACGGTGTGACTGTGAAGAATGCAAGTGAGGGGTGATTTAGTGAGTTGTGTCCTGTATACCAAGGCTGTTGCACACTTACCTTTGCATTAGCTACTGTAGGCTTTCTTGTTAGTGTTGATACCGTTATGATTATGGGTCTTGTGGATGTACAGGCTGTGGCAAATAAAAGTAATCCCATGCCATGTTTTTGTTATTACATGTATCTCAAAAACGAATAGGAATTTTTACAAGAAAATTTACACGGCTATTTATCATTCATATCTACGTATAATTGCCAAATTATGTTGCATTATCACAACATTTGACTACATTATGCCGTTTTAACTGAGACAACCCCACGTTTTGTAACGTGTAAATTTTACGTCTGCGTTATTGATTGTAGCATTTTTTCATTAAAACAATAAAAACTGCGTATCAGCGGAAAAAGCAGTGAGGTATAACGTCACAGTTACACCTCACAGCTTTTTCAGGTGGTACGCAGTTTTTGTTGTTTTAATGAAAAAATGCTAAAATGCTGTGACGTCCATTAATCTGGTAGATGAACTCGTCATTTTACTAATATTCGTTACTGATGAACTTGTGTGTGTGTGTTTAGCAATGGCGGGTGCAATGCCTCAACAGCCGGGCTATGTAACAACAGGCTCCATTGGTGGTCAGTATGTGGGTGGTCCCACCCAGCCACAGCCACAAGTAGCTGTACCTGCTGTAGGTGCTCACAACACAGTGCCACCAGCAGCAGGACAGATGCCGCAGCAGCGAGGAGCCAATGAGGCATCGCTTGCTGAACTTATATCATTTGACTGATAACTACACACCACACCACTAGTGAGCACTTTACTAGACGGCGTTAAACTTAATATTGCATTGGACTTACGGGCTATATTAGACCCCTAACCCTTACCCTAGTCAAATATCATATGTCAAAAACATTTATAGGCGGCACCGAATGTTGAGAGTTTGAATTGGAGGCCATGGCAGCAGAAGAAATGTTAGACCAGCAGAGAACAGTTCAGTTTTCAGGTATACATTGAAAGTGGTGATGGTAGCGGAACTTTTTGTAACTGGAGACAGATAGTTCCAGACAGCTGGTGCCGTGATACTGAATGCTTTGGATTGGAATTTGATGCTTGTCGCCGGCTGATAGAGTAGTAGTTGACTGGAGGATCTCAGAATACGAGCTGGTTGATGACAATGAAGCAAGTCACATAGATAAACCAGTTGTCCTGTTTTCAGAGTTTTACATGTAATCAGAGCAGTTTTGTAAATAACACGTTTGTCCGTTAGCCTGATAGTCCGGTAGTCTGATGCATTATTAAATGTAACCGCACTACAGGTGACATGTGTAACTAGCTGTCTATCTAGTGCAGTAATACTACTACTATGCTGTAGTGTTGTTGCCACTAATTTGTAGGGACCACAGTTTTCCGCAGAGCACAGAATTTTGAACCGAGTCGCAGAATTTTCCCATTTCCGCGGAATTTCTATGTTTTCACGGAATTACGTTGAATTCTGTACTGGGCGGTGATATAGGGGACAAATACGGCATATTTTGGTGGAGTTCAGGCCGTCATACTGTATGTATACATGATTTCACCATGAAATGCATGACTGCCACTCGGGCTCTGACGGGAGGAGTACTGAAAATATTGAGCTGAGCTTATCTGAAATATTGCCGGTTAATTTGGTAGACAGACTGTATCTGTCAGTTGCAGTTAAAAAAGGTAAAGAGGACCATACTCCATCTAGAGTGTTGGTGGGGTGCTCATCTCCCTTCCTATGGCCATGAGCCCATAGGTGGATAAACCACTAAAGTCTGTGACACATGGCCAGTGTGACGCCAGACCTGCGGTAGTTGCAGTTACCGGCGACAAATACTGCATATTTGGTCGGGTTCAGAGGCCATAGGAAATTAATTACTATATGTGAAAAATTTGCCGCGATGAGCCGCGGAATTTGGCAAACTGGCCCGCAGAAATTGGAAAAATTTGCCGCGGAAAACTGTGGTCTCTACTAATTTGTCAGCCATTGTTGTCAGATAACTGACTGGCTGCATGACTTGACATCAGAGATGTGTCCAACAAGATAGCCGTTGCAAGCCGCTTCAAATGTCTACGTTATTTGACACTACGCTACAGTAGATATCTACGAACCACTACGAGCCAAACGTAGCGTAAAATTTCTACGCTACGATCCACAGACATCCCATAATACACCGCTATAATGTCTGCTTCCATGTTGAATTTTGTTTACATTGGTAACGACGAATGACAGAGAATAACAAATAGCATTAATAATTATCCAGCATATTTGGGATAGACATTTTTTTGATATTACTATTTATTTTCGACGCTGCCATTTTTTCAACAAAATTTGGACCAAAAATAAACTGACGTGGACACGCCCACCGTAGTTTCGAAATCTTATTAGCAAAAACTGATAAGATTAGTTTATGATCGTCTGTGAATCAGCCCCTGGTCATTGAGATCACAATGTCATTGTTGTGAACAGAGATGTGTCCAACAAGGTAGACGCTGCAAGCCGCTTCAAATGTCTACGTTATTTGACACTACGCTACAGTAGATATCTACGAACCACTATGAGCCAAACGCAGCATAAAATTTCTGCGCTACGATCCACAGACATCTCATAAAACACCGCTATAATGTCCGCTTCCGTGATGAGTTTTGTTTACATTGGTAACGATGAAGGACAGAGAATAACCAAATAGCATTAATAATTATCCAGCATATTTGGGATAGACATTTTTTGAGATTACTATTTATTTTCGACGCTGCCATTTTTTCAACAAAATTTGGACCAAAAATAAACTGAGGTGGTTTAGTTTCGAAGTCGGCTTAAATGTAGATATCCATCAAATGAAGAATCGTAGCATAGCGTAGCGTTTTGTAGCGGAAATCTCGCAATATCTACCTTGTTGGACACACCTCTGATGTCTACTGCACAGCGCACATTCTTTGATGTCGTTTTGGTTTTGTTCGTTTGCACTGCAGGCAGTACCGTTACATAAGACAGCACAAAGGTGACCATATTGTTATAAGATCGGTTATATAAGATATTCTGTGAAATAACGAAATGTTGTAAGATTGTCTTATAAGCAAAAACTGATAAGATTATCTGTGAATCAGCCCCTGGTCATTGAGATCACAATGTCGTTGTTGTGAATGGAGATGTGTCCAACAAGGTAGCCGCTGCAAGCCGCTTCAAATGTCTACATTATTTGACACTACGCTACAGTAGATATCTACGAAGCACTACGAGCTGAACGTAGCGTAAAATTTTTACGCTACGATCCACAGACATCCCATAATACATCGCTATAATGTCCGCTTTTATGATGTTTTGTTTACATTGGTAACGACGTAACGACAGAGAAAAACCAAATAGCATTAGTAATTTAACCCGCATATTTGGAATAGCCATTTTTGAGATTACTATTTATTTTCGACGCTGCCATTTTTTCGACAAAATTTCATCCAAAAATAAACTGTAGTTTCGTAGTTTCGAAGTTAGCTTAAATGTAGATATCCGTCAAATGAAAAATCGCAGCGTATAGTAGTGCTCTGTAGCCAAAATCTTGCAATATCTACCTTGCTGGACACACCTCAGTTCTTATGGCTGGCTGATGATCTGAAGCATTTTGAAATACAGAGAATGTTCACTGCAAGTTTTACACTGGTCAGTTGTATTCAGTGACGCTGAATCCAGGTGCACAGGGACTATTTTTTGACTGGGGGGTCAAAATCACGATCGCCACATTTCGAGGAGACCTCGTTAAATCCAGCTAGGGGTCTGGAGAACTGCTGTAAGCTCCCCCAGCGGGCTGTGAGGCAGAGCCCCAGCTGAAATCGAATTATGGTGCAGTTTAGCCCTAAAATCTGACAGCTGGTGGCAACAGTTTTAATAATTTTACTGAGAATCAACTGACTGACCTGTTTACCAGGAAATATTTCTTTCCAAAAAAATCTGGGGTGTCAAAATACAATGTTTGACCCGCCAGGTAAATTTCTGGGGGGGTCATTTGGCCCCCAGTTCCCATGCCCTTGGGTGAATCTGTGATTGTGATAAATTGCTGATCTGTTAAATAACTTGTTCTTTCATTGCTGTGGCTGTATGACTGTCTGATGTCATAAAACAACAGTAAACTCATTTCTAGTATTCACTGTGCACAACGACATGACCTGGCCAGCTGAGCTACATATAGTTCTGTTACAACCTGTGCCATTGCTCTAGCGTACCATGAAACAGATTTTTGGCCGTTGAATGTGAATAGCTTGAGACCTTCTAAAGCTACAACAGACTTCAAATTGGCACACATCCTCTCAGGGACAGTCCTGACATGACCCCCTGAAAATTTTTTCGAAAAGACCATAGCCAGGATCACGTGACCCCATAAATTTTTGGGCATTAAATGCTAATATGGTCATGCGTGGCCTTATATCGAATGTGTACACCAAAATATATTGATAACTGTACCAGATAGGAAGAAGGTTCAGCAGACCACCTATAGGAAACCGTATAGTGCGAGTCGAATGGTCACGTGACCAAAAACGTCGCTGCTGTGAAGGTCATGACCTCGATACATTTGAACCTTAATATCTCAAAATCCTTTGGATATAGAGTGTCACTTCCAATAGAGCACCTATAGGAAATCACTTATAGTGCTTATAGTGGTCACTTGACGGATGAGGTCACATAACCCTCGAGGCCAAGGTCGCGACCCGGATATACTTGAGGCTTCATATCTCAAAAACAGGTCACGTTAGTGGGTTGGTGTCAATGTAACACGTGTAGAAAACCGCATAGTACAAGTTGAATGGTCACGTGACCT
>Ga0056131_1000477_pt1 | contig 10140 bp, 3 predicted proteins | sample WorMetLIZISLAND1_2_FD_67480 | JGI IMG/M metagenome (GOLD analysis project Ga0056131, IMG submission 67480) | Marine gutless worms symbiont microbial communities from Max Planck institute for Marine Microbiology, Germany - Olavius clavatus LIZARD... ...
CTGGGCTAAGTGTCCGTACAATTAGTTTCCAAGATTTCCAACCTATGTGATCCTGATCCACCAACGTCACAGACAGACAGACGGACAGACGGACAGACAGACGGACAACATGCAATCTCAGTACCGCGCTATGCACTAGTGCATCGCGCGGTAAAAATCATACACCTATGCTTAGTTATAGTACATATTGCAGCTGTGACTTAGGAACATTTTGACCAGGTAATTCTACTGACTGAGATACATTTTTTGGTTCTAACTGATAGCATGATGTCAGATATCTGTCCTATTGTCTCTGCACAAATTCAAGGGCATCTGAAATTATAGATACATGAGCACTTCTTCAGTAGCACATGACTAGGATGATAATTGTAACAAAGAACTGTGGCAAAGATAAAATGCTTTAGATGTTTAATGTAATTGTGAGAATTTATAATAGCAAATATGTTTTGTCTAATGCGATGATTTGAAGCATATAAAGAAAACATTTTGTTGTCATTAAGCATATTAGGTGGTGTTAAAACGGCTCCGAGATATCTTTAAACTGACAGGGTCCACTGGTTGTGGTTATTAAAGGTATCAGGATTAGTGTAATATATGAACTGTTGCCAGTACACAAACGAGACTGATAATGATTAATGTTAAGGGATCTAGTTGCTTACATTTTAGTATAAAGGAAGAATATTTAAAAAAAATATTATTGACCCTTATGGTTGGAAGGACATCCAGCCTGCAAAGAGTTCTACCCTAGAAGTCCCAAGTGTTCAGTTTTTGGGGACTTGGCATGACCTGCTGTACTCCAAAAAATTTCTGGTTTGACGAAACTCAAAAGAATAATACTGCTGCTCAGAGTGCTCATAGTACTGATGTTCAATATAAGTTTTGAATGGTTTGAATACTAGTAATTTTGAGTACTACAACAGCTTTGAGTACTGCAGTTGTGTGGCCAAATGTCTTGAATTGTAGAATGGAGGAACTTAAAGAGAAGGGTAGATCGGCTCAAGTGGAGCTGTGTGTTTCAAACATGTTGAAAATTATCTGTCGACAGACTACGTCACTACGAGTTATTTCAAGTTAAATTAGTTCCATATAGGACTGCCATTACATTCCTCAACAGCATTTCAGTGGCATTGAAGAGTTAGTAAGAAAGCTATTTATTGTAGGAGTTGTATGCTGTGTAATATTACCTGCTCTAATGGTTCTGCTGTACATGCACTGTGTTTCTGCATGCATTTGACACAGTTAATAAAGATTGATTGATTGATTGATTAATAGTGTTATTCACTGTGCACTGTGCTGTAAATATTTAGGCATGGATTCGAGTTACAATAAATGAGTGTGCTTTGGAGAGCTACTTGCGACTAATTGTGGCTGATGAGACTACACTGAAGTGAGAATGTGCCTTTAATTTCATTTGGATACTAAACAAATATGTTATTCCTTTACTTTGTTTATGACTATTTTTATTATTGTTAACAATACCTTTATGCTGTAATGCTGTTGGTTGAGCAGAAGGAAGGGCATTCATCCGCCATTGCAGGTGTTGCAGTTACTAACATCCATAGTTAAGTTAGTTTGGCTTGTTCTGTTGAATTGTGCAGACACTACTACAGACAGACGGCATTCATTCGAGACATTGAGCAGCCGGGAATTATGCTTACCTATCTCCAGGGTCTGACACTTGATAACTTCTTATTCGTAGTTTCTGTTAGTCTTTGTATATGTTGAAACAGCTGCTACATGTATGTTGGTGCAAATTGGCACAGAACCTATCCTGCACAAGATATGTACTTCTTTCTGGGCTTTACTCAGCACTGTTTAGCGGCATGCCACTGTCTACCTGCATGCATTTTAATAGTATTATTGCATTTGTCCACATTGTAATTTACCAATGCTATGTAGTAAGTTTCTTGTCGTTATTTTCTGCAATTTTTTTACATGATATTAATCATATTAGTGACTAATTAATTTTGCTTCAAATGGAGCCTATAGGAGGTCACCGTTTTGCAAGGTATCTGCTTCTGGTAGTTATCCTGATACATGCCTAGTTTTAGACAGCAGAACAAATTCAAAGTAATTGTGTTTCTTTGATGGTCTCAGGGTTTCTCCAAAGGAATTCTTTAGAACTTCCTGGCCTTTCTAACATCACTTGTCACTGTCGCAATACAGCTGAAGGAGTTGGCTGTGAATTGTATTTCTAAAAGAACGAATCATATTAACTAGGTTTTATTATGATATTGTACATCATGCCTTCATATGGTGCATTTCAGGTATCAGTGAGCTCGTGTTCAACTTGTCCACAAATTCAACCGTGTTAAACCAGTGGACCTCAACAACACTAGCATTGTCGGGTTTGCTGTTGAAATCTGACATCCTACACGCTGTTGTTTCACAGCCAGTTTCCCCTCGAGTTGGTTAGCAATGTGTCTGTCTGTGTGTAGTTTAGCTTCTGATGTTGTACAAACAACGCTTGTGCACTGATATTTTCTATGCAAACGTACAATGACTTGTCATATTTGTGAATCAAAACTGCATAATGTTGTGCATGGTTGTGTGTATGCAGCTAGACCGACTGCACATCATCCGGTGACTGGCAGTTCTGCTCGTCAAGCCGTTATCAGCCACAATATTCAGTCAGTGCTGCAGCCGCCACTGTCCTCCCCGGTCCATATGACATTATCTACGAGTTGTCCGCAGCACCTGGACTCTCGACACCTCGATCAGTCCCTTGACTCCTTGCAGCTCACACAGATGGAGATTGATGCCATTCGTGACATGGGCCGTGGCAGTCGTGCGTCGTCTCCAAGCACTCCTACCAGCCAGCTCTCACACCCGGACTTTGTTGATCCGCGACCCGACATATACCGGTTTGTCTACGACATTAGTCCCGGTAGTCGGAGTCGGGCGTCGGATAATGCATCGGTCACTGCGGAGGCTGGTGACATTCGATCGTCCGAGTTAGAGCCGGATAGCAAATTTGACGAGATAGTTATTTCATCGATGGAGCATACAGCAAATCGCCATGTAGCACAGCAGCACAAGGCAAAGACTGTTACTATATGTGAGAGTGAAGATACTGCTGGACGCATTGAGTCTGAGTCGTTACCAACTTCTGCACAGTCAGCTTCTAGCATTCATGATGCAGCTTCAGAGCATGAAACTCGTGTAACAGTTACGTCAATGCCTGCTGCCGTTCAAAGCAGCGATGTTATGGTGGTGTCAGTTGGTGATGCTCTCGTTGCAGTTGAACCAGGCAATGAGTTGCTGGCATCAGAAGGTAGTAGTGAAATGCAGCGGCAGTCACTGAGCACAACAGTTTTTCATCGAGAATCCACCAGTTCACGCATTCACAAAGGTAGTTTGCACTTCTGTTACGAGAACTTTGATCATGTAAGTTTGTTTTGATATAGCATCGTTATTTGTGTAGTATTCAGAATATGATATCCTACTGTTTGTGTGAGTGTAGTAAATAAGTCTAGTAAATGGCAAGCCCAGTGTTGATAGCAGTAGCATTTTAAGTTTAACTGTGATGCATGGCATCTTTGAGTGGGTTCAAACTCTGGTCATATTTTTTCGCCACTTGTGGACTAAAGTACACCTGGTTGTGTCTAAGTGTTTAGAGAGACATTCTAGTTCGCCGTGCCATTTTGTTGCATTGTATAGATAGGTTTTAGACTTTGGGAGTAAGGACCCGCCAAATTTAGTGCTATTTTCCCTTAGACCCGGACAATATTAGCCAAAATATGAAGAATCTTTTAATCTTTGGCAGTTTTCGAATTTTAATCGTTGAAAAATTGTTGGGGAAGCAGTATCCCCATGGAGAAAGTTTACCAAATTTGAGTGTGCATGTGTGGGAATGTGCATAGTTCGCAAAGCTGTTTTCCAAACGACGATATCTTATTGCATTCCAGAGGTTGTAGTGATCAAATGGTGAAGTTTTCCAAAATTGTGCGGAGTTTGTGAGTATTTGGCCGACAGTTTTTTTTGGGGGGGGGGTTCAAATTTCTTATCCAGTTTATTAAATTTGGGTCACCCTTAAACATGTGGCAGATTTTCACGACGACCAACCTCTGGGTTTAGGTGGAAAAAAAGAAAGACAGAAACATCGGCTGTAAAACAGAATGGTCATTCCTGTGCATGGCTGTAATATTCAGCATTCATACTTGTGCAAAGAGGAAATAAGCATCCAAAAATGATGTAAGCATACACGATATCTGCAGATTTGATTCAAGATTCAGTGGATCACGTGTGAAAGTCTTGTATTTAAATGTGCCATTCAGAATCCTTTGGCTCGCTGCTGAAAAACTACAGAGCGTCGTCGCTTGCAACTGCGATGAAAATTCCAACTGTTGAACAGATTATTCAGACTTTGCCACAGAACATCAGCGAGCATCCCTCCGATGCAGCCATTCCACATACAGATGTAAGTATAAATTATTTTTGTTTGTGTGGTAACTGAGGCTTTCATTTAATAGAACTTTGACATATTGATTTGACATAGTTGTAAGTCGCTAAATATTAGCTAAATTTCTTTGTATTTTAAGTATTTTTGTGTGCATTTGTATATATGTATGTATGTCTGAAACTCTGAATGAAAATGTAAAAGTCGAGTAAATTTAAGTTTAAACTTTCTCGTACATTAGGGTAATGTGCAGACAAGTGTCAACAAGCTTTGTACCTACCGTTTATTGGCTTTGTGGTGTGAAAATTAGGCAAAATTTAGTAGTGCATGTTATTTGTTAATAGCTTTAGTGTGCTGTAATGTTATTTGCACATTTAACATATTCTTTGCTGCCCCTGCTGCTTGATAATTGGGATCATAGACCGTTTATGTATGGCAGTATCTTGTATTCTTTGTTTCTGTTTTTTTGAATAGCTGTCCCCAACGTCCAGTGATGATGTCATGGGACCAGCATCACTAGAATGTGATCTACAAAGAGCGTCTGAGGTTTGTAGTCATATTAGTTGACCCCTGAAATCTGTTTAATTATTGCTCTGTGTTTTTTGTCTTCAAGTTCTTTAACATTATTGGTTTGGCGATAGTAAAGTCACCTGACCTGTAAAAAGTACTGCCACAACATTTCCAGTTTGCAGTTGGAACTGGCCTAACCTGCAGTCACTGCAGAAAGATGGACTAGTTGAAGATAAACTGAGTAATGTTGCATAGTGTCACTCAGCTTGCCGTCTTGTCATTGAAACGGTCTTTAGCTTTAAAATATTCATCAGTCTGGATGTTTATCTTTGCAGCATAGATTCAGATTATGTGTGTTCCTAATACAAGTAAAATACCATGTTATAGCCATACAGATTGCTGGTATGATACGATGATAGTAATGAATCACAGTGCTTTAGAGATGGTGAGGACAGTTATCAAGTATCTTGTCATGTTAATGACCCAGACTACTGTATCTGAGTTATAAGTACTGCTGTGGAACAGTTAAAAGTATTGTAATGAATTAATAGATTTAATGAAGACTAAATGTTTTGTTTGTTTGTAATGCTGCATGCAGCCGAAGCCAAGCCCAAGAGATCACTTGTTGACATTCAACAATGAAATGGGACTCAGTCATCAGTGCTACCAGTGTCGTGGATGCTCTCGGCCAATCGGCATGTGTAAGTAATTGTCTTGTCTTCTATTGGACTTTGTTGTACATGCCGGTAGCGTTTTTTCTCATCGTGCTTATTTCTGTGTCTGTTCTGCTGGCGTAATTTTAAAAATGAAAATGACGAATTGAATTTTCGTAACATGTGATACAATATTAGTATAAGATTCTTCTGCTAATAGTATATGCACAAGCGATCTATTTGAGGCTTTGCTTAATTCTCAGAATGCTCTTTTCTTCATATAGTTTTTGTCACAGTTTGTTAACATGTGCCGTGTATGAAAACTGTTGTGCAAATTGAAACTGTTGTGGACAGTTTATGGGAAGGAGCGACTGTGTGTCTTTGATGGCTACTATTACTGCTACGAGTGTCATGAGAATTCTGAACATTACATTCCTGCATATATTGTGTTTAATTGGGACTTCAGACCATATCAAGGTTTCAGCAAATGTTAATTGTAATTTTATTGTAATTTTGTTAATACTTGTTGTAATTTATGCTATACACATAATTTTTGACATACATATTATCATGCATGTTGTTTTGTTACTAAATAAATTGACCGATTGATTGAACATTTGATAGTTCTGGCAGAATGGAAATAGCAATAATGTTAATGACAATTTTGTACAATTTTGCTGTTCATAAGTATTATCCACCACATCCATTCATGATGATACTCACTTTACTTCAGTCTAACTTTACCTATTGTTCTATGCAGTAAAATGTATTTATAAGATAAAAATCAAAATGTTTAGGTAAAAGCATAGTGGATTGTGTGTTTGGGTGTGGCCAGTGTGCAAGAAGAATTATGAGTTCTTGGTTGGTGTAAATGATGAGCCTCTAATTGACATTGATCAAGTCAATGAACATCTATATGAGCATGTCGCTGCACTACATGAAGTGATGGTATAATCCTTACGTCAGTTGTTCATGTTGTAATAATGAAAGTTGATATTGACAGAATAATGATCACTATTCATGTCAGAGAATTTTTTTAATTGTTCCTTAAACTGACAGTTTGATTCGAAGATATGAGATTTTTAAAGCACGAAGAACAATGAATAAGGATTTTGCAGTAATTGTTAGAATTTTAGAATGCCTTAATTTATGTATTTTTCCCCTTAGTATTTTGAAATGCCTGCTTCTACTTAACGCATTTCTTTTGTGCTATGAAGATGTGTCATATGCACACTTTCAGCTTTTATTTCTCCAGCACATTTGTATGCTGTCCATTGGTTAGGTTATTTCTATACAGATAGCCCTGGAGTAACGTTTGGAGGTTACTGGCATGGCATTTTTACTGCCTGAATGTCCTTGACAAGTATGGGTCTAAAGAGATTTCATGTAGATATGTTGATTATGTTGATTATCAGACTTGATGCTGAATAACGTGTAACTGGTTTTACATACTTTGAGTCATCTAAATGTGTTATCACGGACTTGTTAATATTTGCAGCTACTGAGAGTCCAGTTACATTCACTTCAAGCATATCTGTTTTCATGTAAACAACCCGTTGCTGAGGAACTATTGGCAAGAGTCAATGGAAAGTCTTACTTGCTTGATACCGTGCATCTCTATTCACTGAGGGTATGTGGTTTAGAACATGTCATTAGTGATGTGTTATATTGTATTTTGTTGATACTTTTTGTACTATATATTTACACAGTCACATTTTAAATACTTTAATCTTGCAAGACAAAAACGTTGCAGCATTATACGTGCCTCACAACATCTGGTTTCAGTGGCATGTGCACTGTGCTAGGGATGGCCCGCCATAGCTAGGGGCCGCCATAGCTAAGGGCCGCTATAGCTAAGGGTTATGGATAGGGTTAGGGATAGGGATAGACTACTTAGCACAAAAACGTATCACATTAGCTATGGCGGCCCTTAGCTATGGCGGACCCGAACCCACTGTGCTGAACTGAGTTCATCCTCATTATATATCAATCTTTATTTGTTGAACACTTGACAGCGCCTAGATTAATCACAGTAAAGAAAAAAACAGTGACTAAGAACAACAGAAGACGGCGTTTCTATATGTACCTAAAAATTCTATATTCTGTTGACTAACATCAAGTCAAGTAGCATTGATTCTGTCTTGTTGTATATAAACTGCTGATGCTGAAAGGCAAGGTCAGCTACAGTATGGTCCAAGGACGAGAAAACTTTACAGGTGACAGATTCAAAGAAAAATTGATGGGATGATGTCAAGGAGAGTATGAAAAGTTTTGACATTTTTTGAGAGGATGCAGATGTTAGGAACAAACAGAAGGAAAATCGGGGCTGTTGGCTAATCACAGTTTACCTGTAAAAATGTCTGTATGTCTATTGTCTGTTTACATTCACAAGAGGATGCAGTTTAGAAAAAATATAAGAAAACAGTAGGAAAGATCTGTTGATGAAATGTCTGTAGGTAGTACATTATTGAAGGTGTGTAAGCAAAGAGAGAGATTGAACATTTTCACTTACCCAACCCAACCCCAACCCTACCCCAACCCAGTCTAACCCCAACCCAGACCTCAACCCCGACCCCAAACCAACCCAACCTGTGGCCAAATTAACCTGTGGACACGTGAGAAGATACCCATTTTCACATCATAGGATTGCATGCCATTGCTGTATTGTAACAGGATTTAACTCAAGTTGCGGCTGGCACGTTCGTGCATCGTCTAAAGAAAGCTGTTGACTATGGGTCTAACCACGTATATAACTGTATACTCTGCAGCCAGAAGGGATTTATATGTGAACTATGCCACCATCCTAAAGTTATCTATCCATTTGAGTTGACGACTACCTCTCGGGTGAGTGCTCTAATAGCACAGTCTGATTTATAAGTTAGTTATTTCTGATGCCATGGTAACTTATTGAATTGCATGACTTGCTTTCTGTGTTGAAATTGCTCACCTGCTTATAGTTAGGTTTGTGAATGCATAGTTTGTTGGAAGTTTATATTTACTGCTATTATGTCTCTTAGTGTATGAGTAATAACTCTGTAGTTTTAGGCATTAGCATATAGTTTTTTTTGAGCTGGGCCTGTTTTAGGCAGTGGCATGTAAAGCTATGCAACTCTTGCACTTTGTGTTCATGGTAGCATTTGTCCATTTCTATATATATAACTGTACAAAACTAGGATTTTGCATCCTTACCAATGTCTAGTGTTGTTGTTGTTGTTTTAGGCACATCGTTGTTATGCCATGGCCTACAGTGTGACTCTGGGCCTGTGTGCCATTTGTAGGCAGTGCTGATCAGATTTTGCAGTCATGCCAATTTTAGGCTGCAACTCTTAACGTCTGTGAAGATTTTTGACATTTTTTGTCGTATAATCAAGTAGATGTCTGTGTGATACATAGGTATCATTGCTGGGTTTGGATATCACAGATATCAGTAATTTCTGTGGTGTCACAAATGCTGCAAACTTCTAGTACCCCACTGCAAACAGCATCATATTGATAGATGGTTATAACCACTTGTAACGTGTATTTTGGCAAGCAACAAAAATAGTGATATTCCCGTGATGTCATAAGTTTATAGTTCAGTTTGTTTTGCTTTGTCAGTGTGAGTCGTGTAAAGCGGTGTACCATGCACACTGCAAGACGAAGATGGTTCCATGTCCACGGTGTGCTCGTCGGCATAACAGCTCATCATCGTATCGGTCAGATCCAATCGAACACATCAGTTTCAGTTTTCCAGCAGACCATTTAGCGACTTCGTGATGATTTGATAATAGCCTTTGGCTGGTGTCTATATTATATCATTGCCTGTGCTTACTATTGTGCTCTGGCTGATGTATTGACAATGCTCTTGTGCCTTATGCAATAATGTGGCTTTTGTGCTATGCATTACCATATGACTTATTCACTGTAAAATGTAACATGACGTATAGCTGACTGATTCTTGATGTAGTCCAAATTTGGCATTCTACTACTTCTGTCATGGTAAAAACTTCTTTTATAACCAGGTTTCTGACGAGGTGTTGAGTAGAAGAAAGGCAGAGATTATGTCTGCCACAAGTTGTGCGCAGAAGAAAAGTTGGATATCTGTAGGCTTCCTTATGTGTCATTTCCTGACCAGACTATATCGGTGCCGCTTGGAGTGCACAGGCAAAAGTGATTGATTTGGTACAAGGAAATTTTATAGTGCGAAGGTGAGTTTTCTGTGGTCGGAGATGAGACAGTCTGTAGGTACTGTACGGACGGAGAATAACGTTCAAAACATCTGGTGTGTGTGCTCAGTTGTGTTCTGTTTATTATGCAACAAGGAGTAATTGTACTTATTTAACACTGTTGATTAGTATTTTCTTATGTGAATAATAATTTACTTGATATTGATGACCAGACACTTTGTTGACTGATACTTTGTTTTCTAATGTGATTATAGTATTCTGAAAGAATTGCAGTTTTCAGTACTGAAGAACAGTGTTGTGAACAGCAGTTAAGGTAAAATCTCGGTATCGTTTCCCATTAAATACATTCTAGGCCTCACTAATTTCAATTGTGGCTCTCCCGCCTGGTCTTGAAGAATAGCGCGCGCTGATT
>Ga0056131_1000479_pt1 | contig 10123 bp, 6 predicted proteins | sample WorMetLIZISLAND1_2_FD_67480 | JGI IMG/M metagenome (GOLD analysis project Ga0056131, IMG submission 67480) | Marine gutless worms symbiont microbial communities from Max Planck institute for Marine Microbiology, Germany - Olavius clavatus LIZARD... ...
TCAGTGCTTAAATGATGTTGGTTGGGCGACAGGTTGGGCAGGTGGCCTCTGGTTACTTCAACCTAAGTTAGGGGAAGAACTGTATAGACCTTTTAAGTATTTAATGGACTGTAAATATTACGGATTTTACGGGAGCATAAAGTAGAACTGTACAGCATAATTTCATGAATGAACTGTGTTTGTATTATAGTCAGTTTCTTGTTCTTTACTTGCCTGCTGTGCCTTTTCAGCTGTGTTTGTTATCTCTCTGCTGTGCTGTTCTCTCTCTCATTCCCAGTCACAGAGGCAAGTCACCACTCCGATCCACTCCAGGTTGCTCCAGAGGCATCTTGTGTTTGCGAACGGCAGCGGCACATGTACCACCACCATTCCCATAAATGTACTTTTGGGTATGATCAGTTGGCCTAAGTTGAAGTAACTCTGGTGCAGAAAATGGCCCCGTTAGACAGAAAGCGAAAGTGTGTAAAACTGTGTATGTGTCATGCCCAAAGTGCGGATCAGTTCTTCGGAAGAACCAGGAGGAAATTTAACATGAAGATGACGGTAATGTGTCGATGGCCCAAGTGTTGATGGCTTTGTGTGTGTGTGAAGCAGTTTCTATTTGTTACTATTTGTCACTGAATAATTAAAACTGTTGTAGTTGCTGGCCATGGAAAGATCGAGTCTTGTGAAGCTCTCTTGTTTAACTGATCATCGTCAGCTCAGCTGATATTCTACACTTGGTTTACATACTGAAATGTTTGCATAGTTCCAACATCTGGTAGGCCTAGGTGATGTTCATGGTGTTCTCGTATGTGTGCAACATTGTTTGTTTGCTTTGTGATTACTGTTCGACTTATTTTGTGGTTTTCATTGTAACAGCATTATCAGTTGTCATGACAAGCCCGTCAGAGGCAGATGCCCTGGAGATTAGCAATTCCATCAGGTTCATAATTAGGGACCACAGTTTTCGGCGGCACACGGAATTTTGAGCCAAGCCACGGAATTTGCCAATTTCCGCGGAATTTCTATGTTTCGTGGAATTTTGTGGAATTCGGTACTGGGGACAAATACGGCATATTTTGGTCAGTTTCAGGCAGCCCTAGACAATTAATTACTATATGTAGACACGATTGTGCCGTGAAATATGCAACTGCCACTCAGGCTCTAATGGGATATTAAGCTGATTTTATCTGAAATATTGCCAGTTTATTTGGCAAACAGGCATGTATCTGTCAGTTGCAGTTGCTGGTGACAAATACTGCATATTTGGGAAAAATTTGCCGCGGAAAACTGTGGTCCCTATTCATAATAGAAACACGTCTACAACTTCTACAAATTCAGTTAAACACTGCCACATGCTTCTTGCTTTATGGAGCTAGATGTTCCGCCATCTCCAACCAAATACCACAGTGTTGGCAGATTGCATAATGTAATCCGACCAATGAAAGCTATAGAGGTTAGTTAGCCTGTTATTAGCAAATCAGTTTACGGACTGCTGTTTGTTTTTGTGGCATATCTGGAGGCCACCTAGTTTTTTGCTTGCTACAGCAGCTCTCCTGTTTATAACAGTGTGTGACTGGTTTACCTTAACGAGTTGACGAATTCTACAATGTGTTGTGTTGTCTGTGTTTCGCCACATTTTGTTGTTCTACCATCCTAAAAGGGTGCATTTTACCTCAGTCATGAATGTAGTTGGTGGCAGTGGGTTGTGGCAGTGAGCAGAGCACAGATTGTTACACTCTTTGTTGTTCCTGCCACCACTGTATTGCTACTGGGATTTTTCTTGAGACGGCTGATGGGTCCATGTTGTGTGGCATAGACTGCCCTGCGACCCAAGTTGAAAACAGGGATAACCAATCATATCCATGGCACTGAATGTATCCATACATTAATAATCAACAAAGCCAGTGAACACAAGGTGTGTGCCAGACCAGACATATTATTTCACATACATACATAGACTCACAACCCATTTAACAGCCATTTCTCATTTAGCATTGTCCAACTAACAACTGCTTTTACTATTTTACAAACAAACTTGTCAGTAAGCAAATGTCTTGTTGTTCGTGTTAAGTGTGGTCTGTTAATTTTACGTTTGTTAACTATTAAAGTTGCACAAGAACATCTGTAGCTGACTAGTGAATCAGATGCTTGACCAACACTGACAAGCACTGGTAGCAAAATGCAACATTCTACGTGTACTTAAAATATGTACGTAACAATTCAAAAAAGCTAAAACAATGTTATTTCATCAGTGATGAATGATGAGTATAAAAGGTTACAGCAAGTGCCATTAGCACAATTAGTTGGTGGGCCAAATTTTTGGGCGACTACAGTAACCCATAAAATAAAAAGTATTTTTATACTCCAGCAATCATTATTGTGTTAGAGCAAAGGAGCTACCGTAGTGTAATACAAACCAAAACACCATTTTTAAGATGTTGTTACTTCAGTTTTTACCACGTGATGCTACGCTCTCAGAGCACGGTTATACTGCATGTCATCTGTATGTGACATTTAGGTACCGTGATCACATACTCATAGGTTGGAATACTTCGAAAATAATTTCACGGCTGTTCACACTGACCCCAACATGGGCATCTGGTGCAGCAGGAACACCCCAAAATTAGGGTGGAATAGGGGTGGGGTCAGGAGCACAAAAACCTGCAATATCTCCGAAATGGTGCAAGACGGGGATCAAGGTTACTATGACACAGTGAAAATAGCATACTGTGTGTAATTTCAGCATCTGAGCAATCGCTGATATGGGCCTATACAAGAAAGCCATGCTGTGGCAGAGAAACCGTGCGATGCCGCTGTGTAAACTTTGATACGTACTGAAATTTACAACGGCATCGTGCAGTTCTCCCTGCGATAGCACGCCTCTTGTACTAATGCAAATACACCGTGTTTCATAAAAAAAACATCCCCTTAGCTTTTTTGTTATATCTCAGCCAAATGTTGTTCAATGACAGTGAAAATTAGAACAAACATTCATCTGTTAAATGACTTTAACCCAGAGTGACTATTATCCATTGACATATTATACATTCTTTGTAAATAACGACGTAATTAAGGATGTCTGTGAACTGCGTCAGTGGATTGTGGAGGAATGGGAACAACTCGGCCAGCATGTGATTGACAATGTGATCAGACAATGGCATAGGAGACTGCAAGGCTGTGTCGATGCAGATGGTGGACAGTTTGAACATTCTCTGTGACTGACATTCTGATTACCACAATGGACATCATTGTCATTTCTTAAGTGTTTGACTATACTGTATAGACGGCATTGGTACATGTTCAGCGTTGTATTCGATAGCGCTGATTAGATTGTTCATTGCAAAGAATATTTATTATATATTTCACAAAGTCCAATGTCAGTAGAATCTGCATTCTCTAGCGAACATTTGCTGCAAATTTTATGCAAATTGGCCCATTATTGTATGAATTATAGCCAAAAATAAAGGGCTGTTTTTTTATAAAACACCCTGAGACGGTAAATGCACTGTGGTGGCTACCCAAGCAAACTTCTGGATGCACCCTCTTAGCACCCCCAATGTAGATCTAATCTCGTCCACATTTGTAAAATATCAGTGCAGCCAAATTGACTACAAACTTTTACCAATACTGTTAATAATTAAAGGTTAAACGGTATACCTCTCCTGAACAAGTCATATCAGAGCCAACATAATATACATAAACAGTTTCTCCTAATTTCTGGCTGAAAAAAACAACAGACATTGGTATTTGCTGAAATATGGCACAGAAAACGGGACTAGGGTTGTAAACTATACAAAAACTTAATATCAGGAGGAAATTTCTGGAAAAATTAGCCAATAACCTCGACAATAACAGTAAGGAGAGCGTTTTGTTTTGCACAGTGTAAAAATCATGTATGTGGATAAGTGACAAATACTTTAAATGTTTAATTTAGGTCTTTACAGTGCAGGAAATAGTTTTTTTGTAACTTTCCAGAAAGGCTGGAAGAATTTCAAGAAATTTCCCCCGACTACAAACCTTGCACGCACATTGCTGGTGCTTGATTTACCTGGATAAACTGATCATTCAAAGTCATCATGTGTGTACAGGTAAACAGTTTTATAAAAGCCATTTTATAACAACGAAACTCAACTTCTGCCAAATACCAGATATCCACATGATTCTAGTTTGCTGTAGAACTTGCAGAATTACAGGGTTGTATTTGTCATAGGGTAGAAGGGGTTATACCCGCTAAGTGAAATGGGTGACCCCCTGATGAATAGGACCACAGTTTTCTGCAGCACACGGAATTTTGAGCCGAGCCACGGAATTTGCCCATTTCAGCGGAATTTCTATGTTTTCGCGGAATTGGGTACTGGCCAGTGATAAGGTGAAAAATACAGCATATTTTGGTCGGTTTCAGGTGGCCATAGATAATTACTATATGTAGACATGATTGTGCTGTGAAATACTTGACTGCCACTCGGGTTCTAACGGGATACCAAGCTGAGTTTATCTGAAATATCGTCAGTTTATTTGGGAAACAGACATGAATCTGTCAGTTGCAGTTGCCGGTTACAAATACTGCAACCCACAACAAACGTACGTCATTTGCATCTGCATATGGATTCAGTGGGCCATAGAAGATTATTAGATTAAAATTTTACTATATGTGGAAAATTTGTCGCGGTAAGCCGTGGAATTTGGCAAACTGGCCCATGGAACTTGGACAAGAAAATTATCAACAAAGTGACAAATATCAGTGTTGTCATAACAAATACTATGCAGAAAACCACAGAAGACATTGTACAAAATCCACAATGTCTGCGAATTACCATGACTAGCAGCAACTTTGTAAAAAAAAGTTCCACCACTGTATATCGATATCAAAATTAGCATGCTACTAATCAAAATTTACACTATACAGCACCGCAGATGAATACTGTCATTTTGCTGATGCCCAGAACTACAGAGCTACCATGGATCACAGCAGTGTGACTACAGTCAAAAACTAAAACGGCAAAAAGCCTAAAGCTGTATAAGAAAAAATGACATCAGACATCCAACACTAAAACTCTGGTGTAATCAAAACTGCAATGTTACAGTTTATGCTCCACCTTGGCAATGATCTTGCCATCCCACAATGGCAGAATATCATCATCTTCCATCACTTCCTCAAGTACAACTCCAGAATCGAACTCATCGCTTGCCTTCTTAAAGAAATACCTGCAAGACAATCGTATCCATTGGTCAACACAAGTTCCTGCCAGCAACTGTCTCCATTCATTGACATGAGTTCTGTCAGCAACTATCTATTACTGTGAACTATGAAAGAGAAAGTGGTCTAAAGTATGTTATTATTTACTGGCTAATTTATCAGCTGGTTTAAGAACAAATTTACAGCTTGAGAAACAGCTTTACATCATAGATGGTGCTCCATCTGAAAAATGGGGGCTCATACACTCCCTCCTCTCCTCCTTTCCAATTCTTCTCTTGCTCTTACCAGACCAATATGCCCTTCTCTTTTAAGTTACAGTCTCAGCTTTAGAAATCTTTTTAAATATGGCAACACCTGCAGGCCTATGCTCAGACCAAATTTAGGAGTTAATTCTAATCCCTGCCTGATATCCTGTCCCCACACTTTGCATATTACTTGTGTATTTACTGCTGCAGAGAAAAATCAAAATGACCCTGTATTTGTTCTCTAGTTTCTTACGTATTTAGCTGAGTTAGCTCACTATGTGCTGTCATTTGTTTTACTTTGTTTATGTGAATTCTGCTGAGCAGTTCGTTAAACTTATCTTTGTTATCACAATAATAAAATTACAAACTAGTTTTGTGGCAGTTCTCGAAGCAGATATGCCTGGTAAGATTAAGTCAGCACTGACGTGAAATAAATGCAATGCATTGTACCATGCTGTTATGCAGACTAATAGACACATCTGCATACAGTAACTTTTTAATACCAAATAAACAAAAGAGACAGCCAGAACCAAAATTCGCCCAGATTGACACAACTATACAACCAGTTCATTTTCATAGTACTGACTACCAGAGAGGCAAAGGCAAAATCCAGACAAATACTATCACCACTAGCCACTAGCAAAAAATTTGCGGACCTTTTCCAAAATTTTTCATATAGGCCATACATCAGCATGCTGAACGTTTGCTGCTTAACTGGCCCACTTCTGCCATGCTTTCACACATGTCTCCAAAATCCTAGTGATACCAATGCAGTTGTTGAAGCAGCATCTGTTTAACGTCACTTTTAATTAGCACTATTTTTAACTAATGTTTTAACTCCGCATTGACTCTGAAATGCACCATTGGTCTAGATTTTATCGTAAACGGAGCACTATAAGACTATGTATGTATGTATGTATGTATATATGTATGTACGTATGTATGTATGTATAGGCCGCTCCAAGCGTCACAGTACTAAAGACAACTGATTTGCTTGTGACATAAGGCATGATATAATGTGCTTTTGATGACTGACTGACAGACTCATTGAAATGTTAATCCAAACACTGTATGCAGGTTACCTGTAACTGCCACGTTTTGAGATGAGCTCTTTAAACTGTCCGAGAGTCACGCTGTTGCCCTGGATTGTTGTCCTGTACGGGATTGCTTCGTCGCCGAGGTAAAACCCGACAACGATGACATTCTGAGATGAAGCCGCCTCACCGGCTGCAGACGATGAATCTTCTTCTTTGTAACCACTATCAACGAGCAAACAACACAGCTAAAAGAACTAGTAAAAGCAACGAAAATCAAATTTCTACAATGTCATCATTACCAAAGGCTTCATTTATTGTAAAACTCATTTATTCAACTTTTCTCGGTTATTCAACCAATCACCTAATTTTATTTCTCCAGTTTCCGCAATGCAAAATAATATAAGGTATCCAAATGCTCAAAAAGTTGCAAAAAACCAGCTGCTACCAGTCCAAAGAGTTTTAAAACATAATTTCCAATCTTATACGTCAATACTAAAAAAGCCTAACATTAATTTCATGTGCTGACTTTAAATGATCGTTATCTGATGACTTTTTCAAATGAGAGTTTAGATCTCAAAAATAAGGCCTTTATGAAGTCAATGGTCAACAATATTTACAATACTATGCAAAATTTCAACAAATCTACACAATGCTAATACAGTGACTCCTGAAAACTAAGCACAGTTATGTTACAGTGGCTGGACACGCAGTGTACTTACTTGGTCGATCTAAAGTACGGACGGGCCGCAGATGAAATGTGTGAAAGATCCAAGACATCATTCTGCTCATCAGCATCCTGCGGAGGTGGACCAAGTCGCTCACTGAATTTTCTGTGAACAATAACATATTTGCAGTAAACACATTCACGTCAACTGTGTGACGTTCAACAAAGCAGCAGACTGGCATGTGAACAGTAAAATTACATCAACAATAAACATGTGTTAATTTGGTCTTTGCCCACTGGTGTTCCTTTTACCAGTTTTCTTTCTTTTCCTTAGCTTGAATCATCATCTCACTTTCTCCTCTCACAGCTGGTTTCTCAGTTTAACAATCATCTACTTCGCTTTTCTTTCTTTCATTTTTCTGTGGTTCATTATTTTAGTCTGGCTGTGTGTGCTAGATTAAACTGGCAGTTTCTGTCAGTTTTCAAGCGCACATTAATCTTCATCATCGTATCATATCGTAATTATGGCATCAATCCCAGAGAACTGACATAATAACCATGAAAGACAAGTGACATAAGACCCATGACAGACTAGCAACATAAGACCAGTGTCAGACTACTGACATAAGACCTGTGACAGAACTGATGCTGCAGTATGGTACATGCTGTAGACCTAACTCAGCATTTACCTTCATATTTCTTACAGTAGCTCTATCACATCTCAATAACAGGCCGTCAGTCATAGTTGTAATCCCACCTGTTACGGACGGTATGTGACATGCTGGCATTGACGTATCAGTGCTCATCATTAACAACACTGCCTAGCTCCGCAAAAAATGCCATCATTTATGTTACATCTTTATTGTTTCTATGTTTGATATAAGTTGTTAGAACTGATGATGGAATAGTGACATAATGTACCATCCGACACTGTCCACTGAAATAAATTGTTTGTACTTGTGTGGAGAAACAAATAACATATTTTGTTTTTGATACCTACATGGACACAGTACACCATTACCATGAAATGGCGCGCTACAAATCGTTTCATCATCATCATCATCACCACCATCACATCTATTTCCACAGCATCACAGAGAGATGAATGACGCAATGATAAACGTAAGAAGTCCAACGGTTAAATGTCGATGTCTGAAGATCATAGCGGATAAATGCAATGTGCAACTTGCAGCGAGGGTCACATATCTTGTCGACCATCGGAGCCATACAGCTTGTTAATGAAAACAAAGCAAAGAACTGAGTAAAACTGCTCACTTAGACCGGAGAAAGCCAGCTGCTTGCGGCCGACACGGTTTTGCTGACAATGAATTTAAACTGTGGCGCCGCAGAAAAACGTCAGACTGGTCAGACATAGAGAGGTCTCTAGCAGCCATAGAGTCGTCAACATGTATCAATTCCGACGAGTGGGTTGTTGGTCTTTTATGCAGCTGGCGATTTCTACAACATAATCAAACAGTTCAACGAAAAAGATAATGATCACTGGCATCGTGCCCTAGGAGCCCAAGCCCCAAATATTTTCATTATAATATGAGATTTATTTGTGTGTAAAGAACATTTTGCACAACTTTTCGAGTAGGGGCATCTACCCCCGCCCCCAAGCGCATCTGGTAGAATAAATGGCTGAAAGACGTCGCCACAAGGTGCGTGTTGAAAGCCGTAAATAAGTCAAAATGCGTTTGCAGGTGCCCAGAACCCTAGCTGGATTTGGGGGAGTGAAATGAGTAGGGAAGAGGGACCATCTTTTTGGGACCATCCATCTTAACCTGCAGTACTCCAGAAAACTATCAACTAGTATCACTCCTCTAAAATAATAAACGTGTATATTATGTCAATATCTAATGAGGGAACAAAAGAATTTACACAAATGCTAAAACGAGTCAATCAATACTTTAACTAACATACATGTTAACTACTGAAATGAAAAATTATGAGGTACAGAATATGAGAACAATGATCCAGTCATACAAGTTCTAGCCGACTGTTTCCCCAACTGTTTTTTTTTTAATTTAGAAAAATCGAAATCCATCAGTGCTTCGTGAAATATGAAAGTCATTGTCTACATGGTGGTTTAGCATAGTGGTAACATCGTTGGGCAGATCAATGAAGTTACCCTATGCCAGGCCCGGTTAGTACTTGGATGGGTGACCGTCTACAGACAGGTAAACCATCTCGGTATCTCGACGGTATGTAATGTAGCTACCGAGGTCGACTCAGCCTTCTACCCTCTGTGGGACGGTAAAATGAGTACCAGCTTTCGGGCTGAGTAATGATAATAAATGCGGATGGTGGATACGGTTTACTGGCTGTCTATATAGTCGGGCCTATGGCCCCAGCTGATTGGCTTGGTCCAAAGGTCGGCGGCCACCTGGCGCCGTTTCTGTATTCATCACGTGAACCGAGTGAACTCTCGCAATGGCTCTGCCATGATGACAGCACTATAAATATCGTCGTGGTTATTATTATTATATCAGTGGCTAAAACACCATCTCTTCTTGAATCATTGAATGAAATCAATTCCCGGCTATTTCCTGATCAATAACTTACCTTCTAACTGATACTGAGTATACAAATAACAGAGAACAAGAAATACTTTAGATTGTGACCAATCTAATGTGCACTCCTCGCGCGTTGTTTTCTCGGCTATTTCATAAGATCTGCTTTTTGTTCTTTCTCTGTATACCATAGGTTGGCCACTTTGACTTTGCCTTATGAAATAAGTTTCGAATCTCCATCATTATAGTTTAGAGACCGACGGCAAAGTATGTCGCTGAAATATGGCCGTTTGAAGTTTTCCAAGATGGCCGCCGGCCGCCATCTTGAATTTGATCAAACCGGAAATGGCGCCGTTGGATCCGCCGTGCCCAAAAACCCCACGCTAAAACCAAACACGAAGTCGATCGGATGACGCGTCGCCGAGATATGGCCGTTTGAAGTTTTCCAAGATGGCCGCCGGCCGCCATCTTGAATTTGATCC
>Ga0056131_1000482_pt1 | contig 10116 bp, 6 predicted proteins | sample WorMetLIZISLAND1_2_FD_67480 | JGI IMG/M metagenome (GOLD analysis project Ga0056131, IMG submission 67480) | Marine gutless worms symbiont microbial communities from Max Planck institute for Marine Microbiology, Germany - Olavius clavatus LIZARD... ...
AACTTGGACTGATGCAAGTGACCAAAACTGTGCGTTTTGATTGTTCGGCTGTGGGCTGTGGGCTATGATCTGTATTATTGATGTCGTTGACTTATCCACATGACAAGACAAATGCCGTCCCAACAAAGTCAGCAGTGTTTGTTTGTTTGTTTGTCATAGCCGTGATAATTGATTGATAACCTAACGACTAACGTTGTAATGCATGTATTCAGTGTGTGTGACTGATTATGTACCGGTACTGGTATGTTTGCGTGTCTGTCTGTCTGTCTGTCTGTCAGATCTGGCACAAGACGTGCTTCAAGTGCTGGGAATGTGGCATGACTCTCAACATGAAGAATTACAAAGGCTTTGATAAGAAGCCGTATTGCTCCGCGTGAGTTCTCACACCACGCAGTCATTGTTGATTGACTGATTGCTGTCAGTCATAGTGCAGTGCTTACAAGTACTAGGGCTGGGCTGCCAGTGCTGTAATTTGCTGTTGAATATTCAGTACTCATTCTCTGGTCTCTTATTGATTACTGAATAATTCAAAAAGTCGTTGAATGCGGTGGCATGTTGCATAGCTAGCCATGAAACAAAATTGAGACACGGAAGGCCATCAGAAACGATACATTTGTAAAATGGCGTGACAGCTGATGCTGAAAGTGGTTTTGCCGGGACAGAGCAATGATATATGGCCCCCAATGGTAGTGAAATCCAACTTTGTCACTTTCAATGAAAAAAAATTGTTTGTAGGAAAATTCTGAAGAATATGGTGCCACTCCAGAGGATCTACAGCCAAACTATTAATGCACTTTCCCAATTATGGCATTTTTTTCTGATAATGTATTCAGATATGCAAATTATCTAATTAAATATGCACAATATAAAAATGTCTCAGGCAGAAATGGATTCTACATGAAAAGTTACCCCAGGATCAGTTGAGAAAAGTTTGGTAGTGACGATTATTATGTCAAATTGTTATGAGATTTGTCCTGTATATGTGTTAATTCAACAAATACAAACAACTGAGATGGGTTATTCACTACATACAGTACACGTTACTTACTTACTTACTCAGCACAGTGTTCTCTATACCGGCCTAGCTGTGTCAAGCAGCCAGCAGGTCATTGTTGCAACTTGCTATATTTACTGTATAAATATTGAGCGCTGTGTTGTCACGTAGCTACTAAGTGTGTGACTGGTATTGATAAAGTACAGTAGAATAAAGTTAAATGAAATGTAGATTTATATAGCGCATCTTGTTATAAAATAACGTCTAATGCACTGATGAGACTAATAGTGATGACATGGCCCAGTTAGTTCTAGTTCTATCAATCATCTGTCTGTCTGTCTGTCTGTCTGTCGGTGGTCGGTGTTGGTAGACATTATCCAAAGACGAAGGCAACGGTTGTTTCTGATACACCAGAACTGGCACGGCTTGCACACAACACCAAACTTCAGAGCCAGGTATTACCATAGAGAACGTTTTACATTTTAGTCTTGAGTAATTTAAACCAGTTTTTCTGTTGTTTCTGTTCTATATGTAATCACATCTGCGTGAACTGTTATTCACTTGTTATGCTAGTTGATGTGTTATGTGCACTTGTCACGTATTGTGTATTAAATACTTGAATAAATGTGTCCATTTCATTTCATTAACAATGCTGTAGAGATCTTAAGAACACTCGAATTAGAACGGCTTGATTTGTTTGTTGAGTGATCTTGTCGCCGCCAACTGACGTCACTGCCATGTTCTGTTGTTGAGTCAATTAACTTCTTCATCATTGTCTGCATGGAATCTCTTCAGACTGATCTGTCTCTCCTGTATTATTAGAACTAGGTATCATCAATTGGAAAACAGCGTTGCAAACTACGGTCGATTACGTCTCTACACACCTGTCTAATCTGGTGAACTTTGGTCCGCATACACTGAAAAACATTACTGGAGTTTTGGCCCACACAAAATCAACTTGTTTGGATGCTTATTTTTGGGGCGCTAAGGGGCGATGCCCCGTGAAAATTTCTCAAGGGGTAGAGGATGACCTCTGTTTGAAAATGCATATCCCGTCAAAGTTCTGTGTGATGTGTCCCATTATTGGCGTGAATGTGGGTGATATGGTAATGTACAGGTGAAGTATGTCTGTGTAGAGGTGTATAACAGTTAACAGGGTGATATCTGTCTGTATGTAGGTGAAGTATCATGAAGAGTTTGAGAAGAAGATCAAAGGTTCAAAGATCGAGGTGACGGACGACCCGGAGTCACGGCGGCTCAAGAAACTCGGCAGCCTCGTCAGTCAAGTGGAATATAAGAAACAAGACTCAACTGAGACGAGAAGAACCAGCCTTACACACTGGCGTATGTCTGTCTGTCGGCTGAGCAAACTTTCTACACTTAGAACTAGTTACTAGCTTAACTAATCAGCTGTTAGTGCACTTTATGTTTTGAATCAAAGACAAACATCTCAGAGATAAGGTTAGAGTCAGCGTAGACTTTAGTGCCATTCTTAAGAACGACGTCTTTAATCTCAAGTTGTTCTATAGTGGTATATTGAAGATTGCTGTCTACATGTGCACAGTCAGTCACAGAGTGTTTAACAGCTCGGCGGCCGGCAGTCTCAGTCTGCTGTTGAGATGATCTGTTGCTGTGAAGCAATGAATGAATGTTGATTGTTATTACTGACTGAGTTGACTAATGCATTAGATATCTGTGTCTCTGTGTGTATAACGTCAGCGCCGGACTCACAGGTCGACAACAGCGTACATACAACACCACCACAAAACTCAGCAGCCAACAATCACACAGGTACCGTAACTATCTGCCTATATGCCTGTCTCTAGTACACTGTTTGCTTTGTCAGCCACCAGCAGTACATGTAGTCTCTCTAGCCATGTTACATTCGATATTTTCTAGTCTAATTTCTGACATCTTGGCTAATATCGTTGCTAATAAGTATCTGGGTCGGATGATGTTAATCAGCACTACAGTCTTGTGTCTGCTTGTTGTTAGTCACTGTGTCCATAGGTGCAACAACCACGGGGACCCGAGGGGACCGACGACCCTCAAATTTTTGAACCCTGGACCACCAATGATCGCTTCTGTCTTCAGCAACGAACATAATCTAATCAAGTAGCGTGTCAAAATTTACTTGACCTAATACGGCAAATTAGGCACATGAATGGCTTACCCACTGGACACTGCTCCCCAGACTTTCTAGCTGCTTTAGGGATGGGAAACGAAGGGGCTGGAGGAAAAAATGAGAAGGGGTGAGTGGAAGGGAAAAGGGATAGGAAGAGGAAAGGGACTGGAGAAGGGTGGGAGGAGAGAAGGAAGCAGGGAAAGGGAGGAGAGGGGAAAGAAGTGGTTCCGTCATCTTTCAGAACCCCTTGCTGTGTCTGTCTGTATGTCTAGTGTCTGTCTAGTGTCTGTATGTGTGATCAGATGAGAGTGGTGTAGAGCTACGTCGTGGTCGTCGTATTGGTTCAATAGCCGACTACGACCCAATCAATGAGAACTACGGGTCACTCACTCAGGGCTATCGGCCGACGTCGCGGGGTTCAGTGACCAGTCAAAGCTATGAATGGCAGGAAACAATTACCATGCCACCTCAGCACCAAGCACCCGTCATTACACAGAGATCAACCGTGACTACAGACACACAGCAGACCGTAACCCTAGCTTCAGAACAGGCGCCGTCGTCGTCGGCTACATGTGAGTCAATCTAGTTGTCTCTGTGTTACATTAGAACACTAACTCTTAACACTCAATTACCATGCCACCTCAGCACCAAGCACCCGTCATTACACAGAGATCAACCGTGACTACAGACACACAGCAGACCGTAACCCTAGCTTCAGAACAGGCGCCGTCGTCGGCTACACGTGAGTCAGTCTAGTTGTCTCTGTGTTAGAACACTCACCGTAACACTCAGTTACATTGCCACCAGCACACAGGTCAACCACACTCAACAGACGTCGTTGTCGTCGGCTACATGTGAGTCTTTCTGTTAGCACAGTACTGTTACTGTTACTGTATGATAGATCAGTCTAGTTGAGAACCCTAGCTGAGTCACATTGTCACCACAGAGATCAGACATGTTGCAGCATTGCAACGAGTGCCTGTCATTTTGTTGAACATTTGCTATAACATTGCTGTAAGTGGAACGTGTCTAGTTTAGGCCGGCTGATTTGCTGATATTTGGATACTTTGCTTGTCTGTGTTACAAGTATCGTTCTCCATTGTGTCACATGATGTAATTGCTTTATCAACTTTTTATTGTACGTGTAAAATTCATGCGTATGTTTTACTGTGAGGAATATAACAGTTTGTTGTATATTTACTCAACTACATTGCTACCAAATGTTATTAAAATTGGTCAACATCTGACTTAGTTATTGTGAAAAACAGAAGGGTGAAACACAGTGTATATGTGTGTCTGTATGTCTGTGTGTATGTGTGTGTATATGTCTGTATGTGTGTCTGTGTGTATGTGTGCGGGTGTATTGCAGTGGAGACAGAACAAGCCACAGTAGATGGCACTGGTCATCACGGTGATAACAATGATAATGTAGCTGAGACTGAGACAAAGACAGCAGTGATGATGATGATGATGATGAATGACAATCAGCCGGCTGATGAGCATGCTGCTACGGCTGCTGGTGATGATGGTGATGATAGAGCAGCAGCAGCGGCAGTGATAGAGTCACATGATGACAACGACGTTGATGATGAAGAGCATCATCAACATGCTGCCACTGATGATGATGATGATGATGTTACCAAGGTAACCAGTGATGATGATGATGATGGAGATACAGCAGCAGCAGTAGTACATGATGACATTGAACATGGTCATGACTACAATGATGATGACGATGATGAGAAGCTGGTTGGTGAAGATGATAATGCAGTTATACAGTCACAAGATGATGATGATGATAATGATGTGAGTTCATCAGGTGAAATCATCACCGACTCACATGCATTATCATCAGCACCGGCTGTAGTACACAATGATGGTGCTGATGCTGGTCATGCTGATGATGATGAGGGTGATGATGATGAGGATGTAGCTGATGATGATGTGGCGGTGGTTTCTGATGACAAACATGACTCACCAGCAGCTGAGCTGGTAATTAGTTTGACTCTTTGTTTGCTAGCTACATTACTCAACACTCACTTAACTTACTTACTTATTCCTCATCAGTTACTACAAATGGTTGTTAACACTTCATTCATTTGTCGAGTCTCCAGTTATCATTTGCTGAATGGCTCCGTCCCTCCTTACATGCACACAATTACCTACCATGTGTTAATAGCTATAATTCCAGTCATTGTTTATCATCTTTGCTCCACGCTGTCGCTGTGTTTGTATCTGTGACGCTAGTGTTGTAGTTGTTGTAGTTGTAGTTGTAGTTGTTGTCCATTGTGCTAACTGCTAACCAGTGCTGGTATATTTGTGTTTGTTCAGAGTCCGCCTGGTACAACAACAACGACGTCGTCACCGGTGGTGTTTGTGGCGATGTATGACTACGAGGCTCAAGACACAGACGAGGTGAGTTTTGTAGAAGGCGATGAGATCATTGACTCAGAAGCCATTGATGACGGCTGGATGTACGGACGGGTACGCAGGACTGGCAAGCACGGCATGCTGCCTTCAAACTACGTCATGGAACAACAACAACTCAACTAAACTACTGATTGAATGAACTTTGATGATGATGATGATGATGTGGATGAGTAAAGTTAACTAGCCGCTACTACGGCTGCTGCTAATTGTAAGTGAACTACGGTGCTGATGATGTGGACTGTGAGCTGTTGGGGATGGCCCGCCATACCTAGGGGCCGCCATAAGGGTTATGGATAGGGATAGGGATATGTGTAGGGTTAGGGACAGGGATCGCTGATCTGAACCAAACCTACTAAGACTACTTAGCAGCACTAAGACGTGTCACATTAGCTCTGGCGGCCCCTAGCTATGGCGGACCCTAACCGAGCTGTTGATGTAAACACAAATGATGCACGTGCTGTAGCATACTGTACCATACTGACATCTGTGATTGAACATTGAACTGTCTAACGTCTAATTATCTAATGTCTAACGTCCCGTGATTGAATATTCTACACACAGGCACGGGAACCAGGGGAGCAGTTAAAATTATTGGGGGAGCAACTAGTACATCCTGCTCCCCTAATTTTTGTCTGTAACTTACAGTTAAAAGAAACCTTACAGACTGCAAGGTTACTTTTAACACAAAATATCTCGAAAATTCCCCAGCTTTGCCCACATTGCATATTTCAAAAAATACATTTGCATAAGGTCATAAAGTTATACTTTGAGTGCAATTGTCTTGATTGTTTTTCGCCAATTTTTGCTCCCCCAACTGAAAAATCATTTGCGTGCCTATGGTTGAGCATGTCATCTGTGCAATACTGACTGATTGTCTGTGCTGTAGCTGTAACATGACTGTGTTGTTGGCACGTCGATAACTCTGTCTGTCTGTCTGTCTGTCTGTCTGTGCACTCTGATTGTTTGTTTTCTAGTGACTAACTGTGACTGTGATGATGATTGCTGTTGGATCAGTTGATCAACTAATAATGATGATGATGATGGTGATGTATGTATGCATGTTATTGGGAATTGTTGTGATTTCAAAGTCCCAAATGTCACTAGCACAAACACCGAGAGTACAGATCAGTGAGCTGTGACTACCAACTCTAACTCTATGTATTATTGCCTGTGTAGGCGTATAAGCCGCGCATTTTGTTTGGAGGGGTCTAAGAAGCAGACAGACAAAGGCGTCGAGGGGAGGGCATAGGGAGGGGTGTATCAAGGGTCTGCAGGAGCATTGTAAGCTCCCCTATGGATCCAGGGCAGATCCATTGTTGGCTGGGGAGTAGTAGACCCATCGGTGGCTGGGAGTGGGGACTAGTCCGTCTGAAAAAGAGTTTTGGTGCATTTAGACGTTGAAAGAACACATCTGATAGCGACAAATTTGATATTTTTCACATTTTTTGTGGCTCATATTCAGTCACATTCACACATGACTAAACATAAGACTTTGTGTGTATATTTGTTGCTGTTATGTAGCTAAAATGGTTGTGAAAAGTTTTTCCACATTGCATCAAGGGTGGTATAGCCCCCCATTGTATTGTGGCTATGCCTATGACTGTGTCTACACTGAACAAGTTTATCATTAGTAATGTTTGTTTTTATATTTAGATTACATTGCATTCCTACAAGTGAATCATGAACTAATGTCAAGTATTTGTAGAAGTGTCAAAATGTACATAGATCAGTAGTAATGATATTTCATGTGTACTGATGTGCTGGGTGATTCCATGCTGTGAAACGTTTATGTGCATTGTTAGAAGACCCAGCATTGCTTCATGCCACTCAGACATTCCTGTACGTCTGTCTGTCTGTCTGTGTGAGTGATTTCATACAGCGGCAGCTCGTGGTTTGTTGGTCTGATGATGATGCACTTAGCACACATTGCACTGCACAGCTGCAGTTGAAAAGCACACTTTATGATGCCTCGTCGTTGCCAATGTGTGTAAACGTTTTACAGACGACAGCCGTTGTTGTTTTGTGTATAAAACAATTGATATGTATGTCTGAGTCTGTGTCTGTCTATGTTTACAAAGTGTACAATACATTCTGATGCCATCTGTCTGTGCCGCCCGCCACAGCTCTGCGTGGTTCTGTCTGTCTGTCTGTCTGTCTGTGCTTGTATGTCTGTTATATTAACATTTCTATTTGCCAACATTTGTTGTTTTGTTTCATCGTCATAATAGTTATCAAGTACATTTTGGTGCTGCATTGTAATCAATCGTGTCATGTGTACTACGGACTACATTGTGACGTCTGTAATGTGAACTGACCCAGTTACAGGTCCCGGGTTATAATGGGTTTGATCAGAATCAACAAATCAGATCGATCTAGATCTAGACCGATTTGTTAGACGAGATCGATCCAGTCTGACGAAAATGAACACGTTCATCAGGTTCAGACGCTAGGGATTTTTTTAGATGCATCCGAGAAGGTCAGGGCTTGATTATGAATGCGGAGCATTTTGCGTGGATTTGATTTTGATCAGTTTAAGCAGATTGCATTCATTACATTGATTTTATGTTTGATTCTGAACGTAGAGCTCCATTAGGTGTGACGTGAACTGACCCAGTTTGGGATGCTAATTGTTGTGTGTCATGACTCAGTTGAATTCTGTCTTTCTCAGCTCATTCCAGTACTGCATAATGCCATTCAGACATTGCCCCCGTCTGTCTGTCTGTCTGTCCCACGCCTGCTCATAGCTGAAGAGCAGTTAGTTATTGAATATAATGTTTTAGACATTGTCTTTCAGCTTCTTTAGTTTTATGTAATTTGAGCTAAATTTTGCAACAAATCACAAAATTTTGCAGCAGTGTGTTTGTAATTGTAGTGCTGTAATTCAGCTGTTGACATTGAGGGCTTGTGTTTACCCCATGGCATGTAATTGTAATGGCTAAGGGCATCATAAAACACAGTTGTCAATAATGTATTTGATGAATGCGCCTTCTGTGACCTCTAGCTCACGACGTTCCACATGTTCTGACTGCAGTATCACAGAGAAGAGCGTCACATTTTACCGAACGGCTCCCCTCCCTACAGAGTTTAGATCCAGCATTCTGCATGCATTGGCATTTTCTCGGAGTGTTTTTATCTTAAGAATTGTGATACGTATGACCACTCCCCCCACCAGTCAATCAATATAATGACATTTATAGCCCAGTGTTGATTGTGCGGTGTATTTGCTGTTTATGCATCAGTTAGTGCTTGTTGATGTGTTGACAAATTCATTCCATGTTTGTTATTAATTATTGCTGCAGGTCTACATGTGTAATAATGATAATGATGAATGAATGAATGCACATTCCTCACAATGTTACGCTGTGTATTCTGTACACTGCTCTAATGCTTGCTATGAATACAATTTATTATTAACTGCATTGATTATCTACATAGTCTTTACCGGCCCAGGGCGACTGTGCTTGTACACTGTACAGTTCGTTTATGCTCATAGGTGTACGGGACGATTTCTTCTAGGGGGGCTGAGCCATCTTTGCCCAAAAAATTCTTTGACAGCGCCCGAAAAACTGCAAAATTACTTTGCCCGACTCGTTCAACCCAATAATTATTAGTAAAGTCCGGGATTTTGGGCACTTCGTCTTGCTAGATGAAATTGAATTCCGGTGTTTTTCGTTTTATAAATACAAAAAAATACTTTTTTTCATTTTTTGGCTGCCTGCTTCTGTCCGAAAAGTAATGGCTTTGCCTGAGTCGGGGGAGGGGAAGTTGTAGCCCTCTAGCTGCCCCCAGCCCCTGGCTTGTACGCCTGTGTTGATGCTGTTAACTAACTGACCAATATTGTATTGTATTAATTACTGAGCAGCATATGCAATTGTGTAGCTATTTTGTTGACATATTTGCACTTTTTATAAACTAATCATGTGCATATTAGTAAATCTATAGAATAATAAAGCTTCGTTTCATGAGTGTAAGTTATTGATTTGTCGTGCACGATTTTTACCAGCCAAACACTAGAATTTAGTTGTATTATTGTTAACAAAAGAATTACTGTTGATTTTTGTTAATAGGATTGACAATTAAAATATTTAAAATGAAATTATTTTAAAAACAAACGGAATTGAAACTGATAGGAATTATTTTATGAGCTAAAATGGTATTGCTGCACAGTACACACTAAGTATCAAAGTGTAGCAACGTCAGGAAAATACAAAAAAATGTGTGAAAAATTAGTTGAAAAAACTGTGGAATGTTCATCAATGCTGCCTCTGAGCAGAAACAGAACTGACACAGATTGAAGTAGATAGAAATCGCTGCCATTGTGGACCGTAACGGCACATTATAGTGGCCAGTGAACGCAGCTGTGATTCTGTCAACGAGGACTACAGTCTACAGACTAACAGGGATGTGGTCTCGGTCTCGAAGTCTCGGTCTCGAGACGGTCTCGAGACGTATCAACATCTCGTCTCGGTCTCGTCTCGACCAAAATGCCCAACGTCTCGGTCTCGTCTCGGTCTCGGACCTCTGCGTCTCGGGTCTCGTCTCGGTCTCGACCAAAAACGTCTCGGGT
>Ga0056131_1000483_pt1 | contig 10106 bp, 8 predicted proteins | sample WorMetLIZISLAND1_2_FD_67480 | JGI IMG/M metagenome (GOLD analysis project Ga0056131, IMG submission 67480) | Marine gutless worms symbiont microbial communities from Max Planck institute for Marine Microbiology, Germany - Olavius clavatus LIZARD... ...
GCTCAACCACATCCAAGACGCTGATGCTAGGCCGTTGTCGACAATATGGAGATCCGAGGTTGCTAGAGGTCACGGAGGAGCGCAACGGTCCGTCAGGACTCCGCGATGATGATGATGATAGCGGCCTCTGACATATAAGCTGGTACGCTACTCTGACAACTCTGAGTTGCGGCAAGGCAGCATTTGGCATTTACTTGGGACCCGGCGTTTACAAGCAACTGTACACGAGATTTCTTAAAGCGCGCATTTGATAACGGGTCAACCATCACATTGACAGCCTTGATGAAAAAGAACAGCAGCAGACCACACAAGTTGATGAATTAGTACGTAAGTTGAACCCGACCGATGAACAGCATGCACGTCATAAGTTAAGTTAGGCCAACAAGAAAGCCTAGCTAACGCAAAAGTTAACGCGCGAGCGGCGCGACAGCCTTGGTATATAAGACGCAACTCACTATATCGGCCTCCACTTAGGATCGCCCAGCAACATCAACGTAATCTATACATCGTTGAAAAGTACTTTCTGTGCGTAACAATTCCCTCGCTGACGATGCGGGTCTATCTTCATTATTTTAGCCGTTGAAAGTTATTTCTCTTGAGCACACAACAGTAAAATGTGGAAATGTCCAATACGAAAAAAATCAATGTCAGATGTGTAATGAATAGGTAGTGGTAAGAAGTCGGAACGAAACGCTGCCTAGACGGAAAGTCACGGCGTGCATGGGAGGTGATGTAGCATGGCTATTCGTTCATAGGTCAGCGCCACAGACCCATGAAAGACTGGCTATAATATTTCGCAGTGATCTCGGAAATTTATACATTGTTTCGTTTGTCTACACGTAGTTACAAATTATGCACTACAATTACAATTAATCATCGTACGGTAAATGGAATTTTGGGCAAAATATAATATTTTTTGTGGACGTCGTAATGAACGATGACGACGCATGATAATGACGATGAATGAGCAAACCTTTGCCCGAGTAAGCTACGACAGTCTATAGCCAGTCTAAAGAGCTTTTTGATATTTGTCATTACTGTTATTATTAGTATTATTATTGTCATCATCAACATCATCATTCGCAGAACAAAAGGTTAAAACAACATGTTAAGTGACTTAGCAAGTTCATCGATTCTCGTTTTAGCTTTTTTATTTGCACATTTTCTGTTTGATTGCGGGCACCAGTCCAAGCCGGCAATCCGTCTATTCTTCGGCGCATGTAAATTGTTCGATTCGTGTCGTATTAAATGACGACAGGTGAGTTCACTCCACGTACATGCAGTGTACACAGCAGATCCTTTGGCGGGCGACGGCATGGAGCTGCCATGCCTCCACCATGCACCGGCACCACGCTGCGATTGACAAACACAGCTGGTCGCCAGACTATAATATGACGCGATTTAAACGAAAAATAACAGAACACAAGCCGTCCTCCGTCCACTGTAATCAGCAGCCGAACAAATAACGGCACATATGTCGTATGTCTATAGGCATTAGGCATGGACATGCGGAATATTGCCATTATTAATGCTAGTATTATTTATTTTTTTCTGCACCCTGTACACCAGTGGCGGTTTTAGGCTGGGGCCAGGGGGGCACAGGCCCCCAAATTTTTGGTTGGTTCCGTAGTGCATTGTTTCTACTAGAAGGATTCTGAGGCCCTGAAATATGCCTAGAATGCGTTGGCGGCCGCGGCTTCGCCCCCGACCCCTCTGGGGGAGCTCACGACGCTCCCCCAGATCCCCTAGTCGGCTGGGGAGGGGGTGGAGGGCGACACCCCCTCCCAAGAACCCCACGTCTCTCGGCACCTCGATCCTCGCGCTTTCAGCGTTCAGCGCTCGCTGCTCGGCGCCACGTTTCTAACGTACACCCGCCTAAATTTTGGCAATACTCCACTAATTGCTTCTATAGTAATTTCGCCTCCCAAATGATGAGGGGCCAGGCCCCCAAAAATATTTTTTTCCTAGAACCGCCACTGCTGTACACTGTCAGTGTCATACATGGTAGCCCCCGAGTGCGTCGGGTCAGCTAACGACTTTATACATTATTATTGTAAAGCCTCGTACACACTGGCAACTACAGCCCCCAGTGTGGATGAGGCTTTAGAGAGACGAGATCGCCAAGGTGGATCGCTTAAAGGTGTGAATTTTATTAGTTACACCAAATCACTTCTTCTTGCGGAACATGGAAGCGCGTGGTCAACAGTCGACCCCTGAAGGTATCGATTCCGGTCCGCTATAGCCAAGGGCCGCTATAGCCAAAGTGCTGTATAGTGGAGAAGTCACTATATTATAATTTACGTCAAGTTTGTTAACCCCAAGCCCAACCCTAACCCTAACCCTAAGCGGTATCACCTTGCGCACCACCACCAACGTCAATCGTCATTTCCGTAACAAATGTAGACACAAACGGGTGGATCGCTCCCTACGATGTCCGCATTACTGAAAGCGAACTGTAAAAACTCAAAACAGCTTAAAAACTGTGAAATGTTTTAAAATATTATGCATGTGTAGGCCTACCATTCGTACTCGTTTGTACACGAAGTGCATGCCTTCAAGTTTCACGCTCGTGTATTCTAGTAATATAAGTTATATTTGAACAAGAAAGTATCCACATATTGCAAAGCCCCATCAAGGTGACCGCACCGTAGACCTACTGATTAATACTCGGCATTACGCCAGTCGCGACGTATTACTTAGCATACGTGTAGGTGGGTGCCGTCATCTATAGTGACTGACCTACTGTACATGAGAATTACATTACTATGCGTCTACTGGTAATGTCCCATTTCGCATTTTAAAGCTGAACAAAGCAAAAAATCCCAGATCCACGGAGATCACCCCAAAATCTGATAAAACCTTGTCTACCCATTAATGAAAGCACACCCATAACTTTTAACTAACAGTGCTGACAGACAGAACCCCCTGCATGTGTGAAATCGTGTCACTTCACACAGAAAAGTGCTGCCATCTGCCATCAGCATCAGTGGACCACGATGCATTAAAACGTCAGATAACCCAGGGTGCGAGTTGACGGCGGAGGTTAGGGTGTTAGGGTGTTGAACCCCCTGCTAAATTTTCAACCCCATCCGTTTTACATCTTAAGCCCCCAGTGAGTCGATTAAGCCCCCAACCCAGTTTCTGGCCACAAGTAGGCCCTATAGTTTTTCGCAGCAAAAAATGCATAAAACCCTGCATTTTCTATACTTGAACATTCAAAAAGTTCTCCTCCCTAGAGGGTCCAGACTCCATCCCAGTTGGCGCCCCCACCCTCCGGCCACTCACCCCTGCTGATTTCTGTCAAATCGCGCTCTGGTCTGGAACTACTGGTTATTCCCAGTAATTGCGGCGCCGCGCGGTACTGCTATGGACCAAACGTAAAACGAATATATAATAAACGCCCCCGGCGTTTATTAGAACACTGGCCTCGAGCCCCCTGCATTTATTAATGTCATTTGTTCCAATGTTCCCTGTTTATGTTAATTTTACTCTTCATATTATGTTAATTCTCAGCGTGTATATCTATTTGGTTAGCTAGTAAAAAAACAAGGAATTATCTGTGTGAGCATTAAGTGCTGAGGGGAGGGGGGTTGTTATAACGTAACTGGTATATGGCTGGTACTCTGACAACTTTGTATTTCTATGAAGACCCAGGCGTTTATTTGAAACCCGGCGTTTAATCAAAGTTTTACGGCACTATAGTCTTGATTATGTCGACTATTACGCCAAATTTATCTGATATGGCGTTGCATTGCGTATCAGACAATATTTGTGCTTCCAGCATTATTTCGTGAACCTATCGCTTCAGGATTTGTTGCGCCGCGACGCTGCAGGTGCGCTAACTTTTTTGGCTCACTGCGCGCATCAGCACTCGTGCCGCATACTCAGCGATCTTCTATGCCATCGACCTGATGGCATAACGAACAAGAGTTGCTGTGTGTTGCCAAAAAGCATTCGGGTCAGTCAGCAGATGAAGATCTATACACGACGCCGTCGGATAACTTAGTGATCGAGCGGTTTATCGTGCCAGCGTGGCAGCTGAGCCGTCAGCATCACTGCTGCCAAACTTGATCGCTGCGACATGACATTCCATTAAATTCCACGCGTTCGTCCACGACCGACGAATTGTTTTATATAAGCACACACTCAATCACCAATTCACCATTCACTAGGCAGAAGGAATGCATACAATGCGTATGAAAACAAGCGAAATGACAGTCAATCGAGGAAGACTTTTTATTGGCACTATATTCATCCACTCTACCGTCTACGATGCAATAAAGTGCTGTTTTCATTCTACTAACTTCTAACTTTAACGCACAATATGTAGGAGTCCAATCTTTTGAGTTTTTGTGTGACTAAAACTTTTCCTGTGATTTTCTGGCTATAATATTCATATGCACGTTCGCGTAGTTCCGTGAATCTACCGCAACGTGATGCGTGCTCTGCGTAATTACCGATGTCATTGTCAGGAAACCAGACATGCACGGCAAGTTACGTCACAAAGTTATTCATCCACCGCACGATGTTGACGCAAACTGCCTAGTTTTCGAGCAGTAACTTTCACGCACAATAACGCATTAAACCATAGTTGTTCCGCACGTGCAAAACGCACTTTATTTTTTCGGCAAAAAGTGCGCGCACTTTAGCGCACTTTATTATGTGAACGCACTTCACGTTCTTCTAGGTTTTTCATTCCCGTAACTCCGGAAGTCACTCAGTAAGTCTTGTGTTTTGAAACTGAATCTTTACTAATCAAATACTATTTAATACATACATCAGTGATGTTTAAAAACTTTCATAACAGCCCAAACAGCTTAGAGAATCAGTATTCAGTTCAGAACAGCCTCTTACACTTACTTTCCAACTTTCAAGACGCGATTACACCGCACTACCGCAGAACATAGCTTAAAATTGATAATAATCGCACTTTTCAATGCACTTTAACGCACTTTATTTTCGCAATGAACGTGCGGAACAACTATGCATTAGACGTACTTGTGAACACTGTAAACGTTATATTGTACTGAATACTTCATTTAAGGCACAAAACTGTTGTTACACATATTCTGTCTACTTTTAACCCGCTGCTTAATTAAGACCATCAATCACCACTCACCAGGAATCACCACAGCGCACCACAGCCATAGGAGGCACAACGGAAGAATCACTGAAAGCCAAACCGACATAAAGCTGGCGTTCGCTGGCGTACGGCCACAGGCGCTGGTTTTACCTTAAATAACAACTGTAATTTAACTTGTTTACATGTGAATTAATCGATTTTGTATCTGCCGGTCATCTCTTCGCATGCTCATGGTGAAAAACAATTACAGTTCAACAGTTGTGACAACTGACAACGACAGCCAATGTTACAAATCATCATATATCACTGTCTCTCAACGAGAATGATAATTACTGAATCGCAGTAATCGAAATCATTATAATTACTATTACTCTAATTTCAGTCACTATAGTAATAACTATACATTTACAAAGTACGTAACACTGGCGTTGCGCGTCCGTGTCGCTGTTGACCGAATACTTCCAGCCCGCCATCTGCTGTTGACTCTCGTGAACTCATCGTCGAAAGCTTCTGTGTATCGGCTAGCGCGACATCCGGCTTTGTGGCTGCGCACCGCCGCGATTACACGACGTACACGGTACAACCACGCGGTGCAGCCGCCCGATCAGGCGACTGGCGCAACAGATAACGCTCGCGTTCGTTGACGTACCGTACGGCCACGCGTCTGAGTCAGACAGACTTCCGCGAAACGCCGAGGCTCCTCCCCCCACTCAGCGCTCGATCGAGGCCCTCGTCACCCGCAGTGACATCAGCAATTACAACACAGTCGCAAATCATTACTTTTTAGCAGCAAGTGTAGTACATTTTTGGACCAGGAACTGATCCCATATCGTTCTTCTTCTTCTTGTTGGGGCGACGATCTTCAAAAATGCCTAAGGCTCCGTCGTTTCAAATCGGATCGGGATGAAATTTGTCAGGATTGTTCTTCAAGTAAATACGCATCGATCGACGATTTGATGTCACACTTTCAAGACGGCGTTCATGACGTCATTTCACACAGAAAAGTGCTGCCATCTGCTGATGCACACGCAGCCTCTGCCCAGTGCATATATGCAACAGCGTCCGCCAGCTGCCCTCTGGTACTTCTGTTTACAGTTCCTGATCCATATAGTACATTCGTACTTGTTTGTACACGAAATGCATGCCTTCCAGTTTCACACCTATATATTCTAGCAAGAAGTCACTTTTGAACTAGAAAGTATCCACAGACTGCAAACCGCCGTCAAGGCTGACTACACCGTACACGATTAATAGTCGGCATTACGCTGTCTCGCGACGTATTACTTAGCATACATGCAGGTGACTGTAAATGAACATGAGGATTACCATGCGCCTAACAAACGAGGAAATAGGCAATGAGACGTATGTGAAAGCATTCGACTTGAATCGTACATTTTTTCCGGTAGAGATCGTACACAATACGACCAAGCTTCGTTGCAGAAGCTGAAAGATATTTTCGTATATTGAAATGATACTGAATTATTTAGTCCATATGGCATATACATGTATATATTGTTGCTTATGTCGAGGCTCGTCACTCAGCGACTTCGTTTCAGTTCATCCTCATCACTGATTGTCAGCCGCATCCGACTGTCTACCGTCGGTGACCGAGCTTTTCCGGTCTCCGATGCTCGCATCTGGAACAGTCTGCCTGATCTTGTCACTTCCGCACCCTCAGTAGCTGTCTTCCGGTCCCGGCTCAAAACCCACCTGTTTAACATTTCGTATATACCCTTCCCCCTTGTGACTGTACAGTGCCTGCACAGTGACGCTTAGTTGCTTTGGACACTATAATCGTTCTTCCTTACTTGCTTATTACTTGTAAATAAATCAGTTTGTTTTTTTGTATCAAATAAATTTAATCTGTTCGTCATCGCTCTCGCTGTTGTGTAACGCTGTCAACAAGTTAATACGCCATTAGTTTGAGTTCACACAAAACAGTGAAGCTCTAGCGTCTGCCTTACGTCGGGTTTAGTCATTTCCTGAATGTTATTAGTGTGTATGCATGCTACTAATCTCATCTACATATCGCAGCTGCTCGTACTCGTAGGCTACAGATGCAGTTCCGACTCAAAGCCGCTACGTTGTTGCGTTGCCAATGAATACCACTCTCTGTTAACCCTTTTGATAGCGGCAATATCTCATATCTCGTCAGCATTTCACCGGCAGATACTTTGGGTTTAATTACCTCGTATGCGTGTGCCAAATAACGAACAGCATGAACTTCGTACAATGGCCGTTGATTAGTGCACTAGCCGCAACGTTCGGTACAGCTATATAAGACGGGACTGAGTGAGTGGGATATGCACTATAACGATGCCCTTTTGCGCGTATATTTACGAACCTACTAAAAGGTGGATACAACAATCACACGTACATAACAATAAAACATTAGTGTGGAATGCAGCAGTATACTATGTTTGATAAATTGATCGGTCCTCGGCGCTATTTCTTCGTCATCCGAAGAGCGTGCCAGAGTGCCAGTGCAATTTTACCCGCACACATTCGAAGGTTCCAACGACCTTGGTGCGATGCCAATTGCGATCACCGCATCGTATTGACATTGACGTCATCGGAATGTTTAGTCCGCTGGGCCTGGAATCACATCCGAACTCATCAGAAATTCAGTTGGCCGGCGTGGCCAGACTCGAGCCGCGGCCACCTCTGTCTGAGGGGAACTCGATCGCTGGCTCGCTGAAAAAAGTTGTCGACGGCACCACGACAATGAGACCAATGCGCCAAAGCCAAACGAGTACAACACGTCGGTTTGGTCACGATCCCGCGCCGAACGTTTCAGCGCCGCCGCCGGGCTCGATACGGCGCTGAAACGTCACCGATGAGAAGGATGTGTTTATCTTATTCTTCACTGCATCTTATTCGTGAGATCATAAATTTGGTTCTTGTTAAGTGTCGAATTACAGAAAAATAAGTGTGGGGACCGTTTCGGTGTGAGAGTTGAAGCACCGAAGCACCGACGGGGTATGATGTGGGAGGGACGTCCCCTCCCCAGAATTTTCTTCTAATGTAGATATACGATGTTGCAATTTGGTGCATTCTGGTGGCTTTTACGAGCGGCACGAGCTAATTGTCGTCGTAGATTATGAGTGTGAATAGCTGACAATAGTCGAAAGTGCCGTCCATGCACACGATGGCAGCAAAGCATAAGCGCGTTAGATTCTCAGGCGAGAAAGTCGTTTCCCGATCGGCCCTGACGCTGTGCACAAGGGAAAGCTGCCCCGTCGAGCTGAGTCTCAGCGTGTCTGGTATAACCAGCTCATTCCGCGAAGCCGGGAGATGCGGAAACTGGCGACGACGACGGCAGTGGAGTGTCATCCGCATAATAGCCTACAACGACACGGCGGCGCTGAATGCTGAAACGTTCGGCGCGGGATCGTGAGGAGCACAATACGTCCCGCGGTAACAGATCAGTGTCAGTTGTCGCACGTAATAGTAACGTTATGTAACAGAGGCATCCGATGGCCAGCCTGATCCTTTCCTGTAAATGTTTCCCGATGTTGCTATGTATTTAGTGTCTGCCAACCATTGGACGTCCGTCGCTCGTTTCGTTGCCTGTTGCAGCCGCAATCGTCTGGAAGTTGAACACCTTGCCTGTCCATTCTGCATCACCATCTATCTCAACCTTTCGCCGACGGCTAAAGACATTCTTTTTTTCAACAGTCATTTCCAGACATCATTATCTGACATTTCTAACTGTACTATCGTGGACATCGATATAGCCAACTGCTATTCCAGCCACGTTAAAAAATATCTGATTGATGATTGATTGATTTATTCAGATTAACCACAACAACAGTATAGCGTGTTCACACTTCACAGTTCTGATCCTGCCCGCCAGCACACACCGAGACCCATTGTTCGAGAATACGTATTGACTAAGTGGTTACGTTTTTTAAAACTTTTTTTTTACTTTTTTGAAAATCCAAAAAACATGACTTTTTACGTTTTTTGAGAGGTTGCACACGTTTTCTCGAACACTGCCGAGACCATTCTCATTCCACCATTCAGTCATTATAGCGGTCATTGCATCCATACAGACACCGATCTCAGAATACTTGTGACCCGTTTTTATGCTGCTCCATGTATAATTTTTGCTTTATTTTTGATTTTCACGCCTACCATTTAGTCGTTGAAAATACACATCACAGCTCAGACTGTCCAGCAACTGTAAAGCAATATTACTATAGTCAGCAATAGCATGCACCGTCTGGCGTCTGACGTTAAATGGTTGCTGGCGACCTGGTCAACCGTTGAACCGTGGACGCTTGGCGGCAACGTTTACGTTTCGTGACGCTGTCTGGTGCACGTGTAACGGGATCTCGATTCTTTCATCTTTCCGTATGTGTGTGACATTGGAAAAAATACGAAATTGCAAATGAAAAGCGATCAGATTCGCTGTCATTCGGTGCAATGTAGGAAACTGTCTAATGTTCTCATGCAATGCACGACAACATTATGCGACCCTGTACACTGTCAGGCTACAGCATGCCTATAACATGATGTTGTTTTATCGAATATCGACATTTAAACTATTGACCTTAGAACATCTTCAAAGTGCACCATAAAATAATTAGCGTTCAAACGGCCATTTTTGCGGGATTTTTCGAACAGAATTTTGCGATGTCTTTCGGTGATGTGAAGGAATTTCACATCGGCTACAGAAATATGGTAAAACAACGATAACATCACTCGCTATCTGTATCAACTTTGAACTTTTTTACGGAGCCAGTGTAATTAACAATAAGGGATAACCGCTTTTACCAAAAAACGTGTTGAGGCCCCGTCCCCGCCGCATTTGCTTCTGTATACAATTACAATCCCAGTTATATCCAATGGCATTGGCTATAACTGGGATTGTATACAGAAGCAAATCCCCGATTCCCATTCGTCGTCGTCGTCGTCGTCATCGCGTAGCCAGCTCGGGCCGTCGCGTCGCTCCACCATGGCCCCGTAGGATGGCCTGTCTCCAGAGGTTGGCAGGAACAGATCCAGTGTCGTTGCGGAG
>Ga0056131_1000484_pt1 | contig 10089 bp, 6 predicted proteins | sample WorMetLIZISLAND1_2_FD_67480 | JGI IMG/M metagenome (GOLD analysis project Ga0056131, IMG submission 67480) | Marine gutless worms symbiont microbial communities from Max Planck institute for Marine Microbiology, Germany - Olavius clavatus LIZARD... ...
CTGCTACACACTTCCACTTTAACCACTGGCTGCGCCTATATGGTAGACTAAACTGCTGGCTGCTGGTAAGTTCTTAAGCGAACGCTAACATTTTCTTCTCGTATGCTAAGTTGCTAACGTATCGTATGCACCAGTGTTGGTGGCCTTGACAGTATAGGCCTGTCATTTACCGTACCTGTAATTGTATTGTGCGACCGTTGAGTGTATTCGTGACATGCACTGCTGCGGTTAGCTCACCTGAGTAAAGTGATTGACGGCCGTGTGAACGATTTGCTGCGCGCAAGAAGCATCTGCAGCGCTTGGTTTATGTAGGCTGTGTGCACTCCTGCCGGGCTATTGCAGTCATGAAACATGGTAACACATTCATCAGATATAATCGACCCAGACCATTATCTATAGGAGTGTTTGGTTAGTTTATTGCGCGTTGTCGTAGTTTAGACTCACAGTTGAATGCTTATGTTTTAAAATTATGCATGTGTTTGTTGAAGTTAAAAACCTTTTTTGTTTTGTATTTTTTATTTACTAGTTAGTAAATGTTTTTTAACATATGTGTGCATGTTTGACATGTTGAAACGCAGGATGACGCAGTGCAGTTCTTCAAGGAAGAAGTTGAAGAAGGCGTCGCCGTCTACAATGTCTACCTGAAGAAAGTCAACTATCATACGTCACTGAACGACGTGAGTTTGCACGCCTGCCGACTTACGTTTTATTACTAAAACTCACATTTGGAAGAAAATAATGGGCTTGAGTTAAACAGTGATTATAGCAGACAGCACAGCTACAGACAGACTGAGATGGTTTGGATGTAATGGAAATAAGGACAGAGTGAAAGTCGACGGCACAGAGGTCAAAGGATGGACGAAAAATTACACAGTCACGTAAGGTCACGCAGTGGCGGTTATATGTTGGGGCCAGGGAGGGCACACACCCCAAATCTTGGCCAGGCTTCCAAATTTTTAATTGGTTCTGTAGTAATTTCACTTAGCCGTTGTTGCCTCCCAAATGATGAGGGGCCAGGCCCCCCAAATATTTTTTCCTAGAACCGCCACTGATGTCATGTGCATGAAAGGTCTATTTCTGTGCACTTACTTAGTGTCATTTACTATCCATGTGAAGCCTGAAAGCTAATATGAGATTATAATGATCTTCTTTGACCTTTTTGCACATATCTGCTCGAAAATTGGATAGATTTGGACAAAACTTGACAGACCAGTGGGGAGTCAGGAAAGATCGACCCTGTAGAATTTTTTGTCGGAAAAGCTCCAGTGGTTTCGATTTGCGGCACTGAAAACAGGTATTTTTATTACTGTGCATTATTCTAGTCACCTCCCCTTCACCGATTTTCTCACAAATTGGCACAAACATGTGAATCACTGTTCATGCTAATGAATCCTATCAAAGCTAAATTTTGAACTTGTCCATTAAGAGATTGCTTTCCCCAAAACAGCAAAAACGGGTCAATTTGTAGTACTCCTTGTACAGATGCTTCATCAGAGGGGATAGTTTTTTGGCCGATCAAATTCATTCTCTTCAGTAGAGGACATACCAAGGCGTTGCTTTGGAGTTATTGATTCCAGAAGTTTATCAAGTCTCAGCAATTCTCATATTATGACACTGTGACGTCAACCAGAACGTTCGATGCATGTTTTTCAAAATTTCAATGTGCTTGAAGGCGTTCACAAGGTGGCAGCATATATTGTTGCTGATATCTCAGTAGGTAATTCTGCAGTTCCTAGTTGCAGTACATATTTTCACCCGCATACTGCAAAGATGTGATTGAATTGAAGGGTCGTATCTGCCTTACCTTGCAATATGATGCTACTGATGATAATTGTTCTCTAGGACTAAAATATATCTGATCACCTTTGAGTGTGGGATGCACTGTGCAGATGTTCGTGGACGTTGGAGCGCCGAGTATGGCGGATGACCGCAAGGCGCACCTGCAGTGGAGGCTTGAAGAACTGAGAGTAATCCGTGCTGGGACTCTGTCTCGTCTAATAGCTGCCATGACCACCGACCGATCTGGAGAGCTGGATTCAAACCACGTTAACATCCTGCTGGCCACTTATCGTACCTTTACCACGCCCAGTAACCTTCTCTCTGAGATTATTAACAGGTATAACGCTGTCTTAACAGTAACACATTCCCAATGGTAGGGCCTATTGAATGGGTCCCGCGTACAAGCTGCTTGTACGCGGGATATTATCGCTTGGAGACATGCATGCAGAATACACATAGGCCTACCTATTATTCATTTCTGTACTGCTGTCAATGAACATTGCCTCGCTGATTTCGTGCTCCTGGAAGCTGAACGTAGAATAGACTTGATTGATCATTTTACCCACCACTAAACAGTTGGAGTGGAATTAGCCGGGCTTATTTCTTCTGGTGAGCGCTCTCGGCTGGTGAGTGGTTGCCTGGGTGTATGTTTACCAGTAGTAATGCAAGAAATGCGTGGTTCGACGTCTCTTACTGTTGCGTGTCCACCGTGCAGGCGTGACTAGGTGGACGTGGCAGTTGTGTGTGTTTTTTAACTGGCACAAGTTAAGCCACACCCTTAAATGCTTTCTCCACGCCTACTGTTGTCAAGCAAGGCTCTTGAGTGCATGCCCAGCTCGGCCTGAAGCATGGGCGGCTCCATCCATTATTATGAGTACACACTTCTGTTCTGAGTCATCTCTTTTACAATGTGGCCTGCCCGGTTGACATTTAGCTTCAAGGGCTGCTATGATCTATAATGCCACCAACGGTCTCAGATAGGCCTATAATAGACACTGTTGAGTAGTTAGCCCAAAATATGCAGCCAGCCTATATCGGATATCAATGACTGGCAAATATCACAGATAGTAGTAACATAGCATAGTTGCAGTAAACTGTTTGGTTAATTATTGTCTTAAAACTCTCAGTACAATACAGTTGCAGTTGCACAGATTTAGAGTCAAACACAGTGCTTGCAAATCACCGTACAAATCCAGTCCTACTGGAATGGGCGTCCAAGACCGGCTTCACTATGCGTATTTTGTTTTCTGTGCTGTTTTTATGGTTTCATTCATGTTCTAGTTATTGCTAACTGTTCAAGAAGTCGGGTGAAAATGTTATTTGCGAAAAACAATGTTAGTAGTCATTCATTTGTCTCATAAATGCTTATATATTGGCAGTTCTGGTGTCCATTTGTCAGTGTATAGTAGCTGTGGACTCACCTGTCGCTCACAGCATTTTATTCTTCGGTGCTTTGATGCTGTTGGTTGGATGACAGGAAGGATCAAATCTGCCTGTAAAAGATTCACTTTTTGGGAGACCTGCCATGACCTGAAATATCTGGCAAAAATTGACTGGCAAATATCACAGATTGTAGTAACATAGCGTAGTTGTAGTAAACTGTTTGGTTCATTATTGTGCAGGTATTTAACGGTTGGTAGTGATCAGAGTTTGCAGCAGCAGTCTCGGGAAACATGCCAACAGTAAGTAGGAGTTTTAATTCTTAAATTCATCAATTTAATGCTTCATGTTTAACTTGCAGCAGTTATAAAAAGATTTGGCAATGAAGTACAAACAGTGGGCTGACAACATAAATGATCAGCGTGTCTTCGTCTTGATGTTCAAGTTTGACTTGCAGAAATTAATTTCATATTTGTTTACTGCACAGTGGAATGTGAGTCCAATGTATGTAGGCTATGCATTATAATGTATATAATAACAAAAAGCCAAAAATGAATAACAGCACAGTACTGACAGCACTGGTTGTGCATCATTTATTAAATCCTTATAACTGTTTGTTAGTATTAAGGGTGGCAGTGGTTAAATAATTTTTATTTTTTATGGTTAACTTTGAGAAAATTAACAGTCAGTTAACGGTTAATTACATCGTATTTCTATGCCTAATCACTCAGTAATTATTTGATTACACCTACTGGTAATACATGATGTTTACTGATCGTTAGTGTGAGACAGAATGAGGCACAGTAACCAACATTAGTACAGTACAAAAGTGAACTGAAACACCCTGTCATACTGAAATTAGCTACAGTACTGAATGAAGTAATGTTAAAATAGCAAACAAGGTTGCTATGTATCTGCAGATGCCACCACATTATGGCCTTAAGAGCCATCAAAGTCACTTTTGTTAGCTTGTGCTACTACTCACTTCCGTTGTTTATTTTATATGTATAATTGTATATTGTATAAAAATCTTGATAGTCCAGACTAATAGTCCAGACTAATTTAATATTCATTAAAAGTGAATTTTAAAACAATTGGTGGTAAGACAATCGATATTTGCTCAGATTGCATTAAGTGAAGTACATAATGATAACACGTAGTTTATAAAAATAATATATCCTTTAAATGATGTTGATGTCGATGATGATGGTGATGATGATGATATGGATGATCAAAGTGGCACATGTTCAGTGTTTGCTGATATCTGTGATATTTTTGTTGCTGTACCTGCAGGTCTTTGAAGACGGTGCTGTCCGTGTGGTTGGAAACGTATCCAAATGACTTCCGAGAACCGCCGGATTACCCCACCTTGACTTCCTTGCTCCAGTTTGCTCTGTGTAATGCCTTTGACAATGACATGGCACAGAAAGCACGTGACCAACTTATAGCATTCCGTGATCATGACAGTTCAGAGCATATAAGTTCTGGCCTTGGTATGTGTTAACATTATTGTATTTTTTGTATTCCAACAAGTTTTACATTGTCAATTAAAGTTGCACAGATCATTGGTTACTTTTTTGTAGCCGAGTCATTTCGTCATGTTGGTAGCTTTTACTTGTGATTCTTATTTTTTGATTGCTAAGCTGATCGGCATGCCTGCTTTGTGGCTTGTTGGTATGGATGATCAAAGTGGCATGTTTGATGTTATTATCTATTGGCACTGTGTTGAGATCTTTGCATTATAATTGTGGCACATTGTGAGCTGATACAACAATGGTTGCATTGTGCTTTGTAGTTGATGACCTGGTAAAGAATTATCGACTGAGAATACTGAATGCAGTTAAGCGTCCTCGTCCTAATTCTCGGTTGAGACCAAAGTTACATCCACCAGTTGATATTCTAAGTATCGATGCTAGGATATTTGCCGAACAGCTAACCTACGTTGATGCTGTGAGTAATGCTTTGCATCCCGTGTTGGCATTTAACTTTGCAATGATGTTTTTTATGTAAGCTGTTTTTATATTTAGTTTTTAGCTCTACATTTCAAGCTTTTGCATAGTGACTAATTAGGCCTAACTATTTTCAAAAACTTGTAGTTTTTTTGTATACATAGGTCAGTTATGTGACTTATGTCATTACTACGTAATTATGTTGAAATGAAACATTGGTTTTATTTATGATATATTTGCAGTAAAGTCAATGTCTCATTAATGTGTTATTTTATCATGCACCATTTATGGTTATTAATAAATAAAAAGTTCAAAACTACTGCCACTACTCACTGCTTCCAATTTTTGTTTATTCTTGTTACCCAACCAACAACATTAAAGCACTCAATATAGTAATTTGGTTTCCTGATTCTTGTGAATGGTAGTTGGTAATTTGTGATTTGACCTATCCATGTATTCTGTTTGCTGATGTAGCTGAGTCGGATATTAGCAGAGTTCAGATGCTGTATCTGTTGTACAGTTTTCTGCTTTATTCAGGTTAGAATTTTATGAAATTAACCGAGTACAGCTTGGTCTGAATTGTCTACAGATGATACAGTATTTTTGGATGAGGTACTGATCCCATATCACTTCTCATCTTGTTGTTGTTGTTCTTGTAGTTGGGGCAACACTCTTGAAAAAAGAAGGCTCGATTGTTTTAAATTGGTTCGGTGTAAAATCTGGCGCAATTGTTCTACAAGTAAATAAGCATTGATTGGCAAAGTCATATGTTTGATATGACTTCATATGTTCAAGACGGCAGCCATAACGTCATTTCATGTTGGCGCAGCAACGGCTGCCGACTGCCCACTAGCCAGCTGAGCGCGTGTGAAGTCACATTTGTACTTGCTGCCTGTGTTAGGAGTTGTTCAAGAACGTTGTTGCTCATCATTGCCTCGGAGCTATCTGGTCTCGACGTGCGGACAGAAAGCATCCAGTTCAGCCGGTGTCTGTGCTGGCAACGGTCGATCAGTTCAATGCAGTCTCGTTTCGTGTTATTGCCACAATACTCAAGTCACCGTTGTTGTTGCCCGATGAACGTGCTGATGTCATTGAGAAGTGGATTGACGTTGCGCAGGTTCTGATGAACTGTAGCTCTGATGAGCAGTGTTTGTTTTAGTAACTGTTGTATGGTTTAGTGGTCTATTTGTCACATATTTCAAACTTACGTGTTTTGTTTTGTTTTTGTAAATTCTTTTATTCACTAATTTTACTGTTTGGTTTCAACTTCTGTGTGGTAGATACACAGCTGGCTGTGATCAGTTTTTAGGCATGTTAACTTGTTTTCGTTACACTGTACTGTATTTATTGCTGATTTTCATAATTGTCTTTAATGACAGGAATGTCGAGCATTGAAGAACTTCTCAGCATTGAAGGCCATTATTTCAGCATTACAGTCACACTCCGTCTTTCGGTTAACGAGAGCCTGGCAATGTGTTGCAAGGTCATTTTCAGTTCAATCATTTTTATGCTTAACTGGATAATTTAACAATTAACCAAGTACAGCTCTTCAATGGTACAAATACTTTGTGAACTCTCTCTATTTACTTATTATGCACAAAATTGAAATCACAAATTCTGATTAATGTAACCACTACCTTCAGCGCTTTCAGGCATGCACATTGTTACAGGTGTTGTTAAGACTGATTAAGAGCTACTGATGCTGAAGCAGAACTGTGCTGCTGCTGAAGCTTGTTTACTTACATGTATCATAAATCCACTTTTTGTGTTTATTTGGTTGTCTTGGCTGAGTAATTTTTTAAAATTACATGCGACATGCTGGATTCAGTTACTCCAGCTGTTCCAAACTATGAAATTTCAACGTTGGTTAAATGCAGGGAGAAGCTGACGCTGTTCACTGAACTGGCAAACATTTTCAATGACAGTGACAATCAGAAGCTGTGGAGAGAGTTGCTGAATCGGGTAGGTTGGATAAAAGTTGATTGTAAAACTTTTGGTATTATTGACTGTGTTGTTTTGATGCTTTTTGTTTTGCATTTGGAGGGGCATGTTGCAAAGTTTACTTTTGCTAACTGGCCTGACTCTGAGTAACTGTAGAAAAGAGAAGTTGTCCGTATGATTGAGAATAATGTTGAATGAACACGCTGCTGCTACTTTTAGTAGTAGTGGTAGTAGTATTAGGTGCAGCAGTATGAGCAGTTATATGGAAAGCAGAATTCTTGCATGACTGTTGTATTGCATATGTATGATAGGAAGGTACAGCTAAATTCGCTGATCTGGATTTGTTGCGAAATCACAGCAAGTTGCCTGGATTGCGAACACTTCGACGTAACATCGATTTGGTATATCAGTCAGTTTATTTAGTAACATAAAGTCTTTCAGTGTTATCGTTCTCATTTTGCTTATTTCTTAATATGTCTGAACATAACAGAAGCTGAAAGTTAATTTGTTGTTATTAACAATCTGAAATATTGCTGTGTAACATATCAATTGCATATTAATTCTGTATGTGTTGTGTTGTCATTTTTTACAGCCAAATATCGATATAATACAGGGAACTGTGCCATATCTTGGAACGTTTCTGACTGATCTGATGATGGTAGACACAGCGCTAAAAGATTCGACAAAAGATGGCCTGATAAACTTCGACAAATGCCGCAAGGAATTTGAACTAATAACACAGATTCGTATGCTGCAGTTGTCTGCTGGTCTTTACAGCATCGAACCAGAACCTGATTTCTTTATGTGGTTCTACAATATTCGCATCTATGATGACAATGAGAGGTAACATTGCAGCTGGTAGTGAATATGCTACCTTACATGTAGTTACTTTGGGCAGTACTCTATTTCAGTGGTGATTATATGTTGTGTGAAATATATTAACGGAGTATTCATTGATTCATTGTCAGCAGTAGCTGCATAAGTACAAGTGGTCCAAAAGTTTTCACCCCATTAATTATCTGTCCCAGTTCTATAGCATGGTTATGGCCGCTAACCCCTGAATGTTGAAAAATGGTCAAAGACCCTTTTGCTCCCACTTAACCCAGTTTCTATTAAAGTAAAAATGTTTCAGTATTGCTTTCTGTCTTATTGGTGAGCAAAATCACTGAAATAGTGTATATTAGTAATGATGAGTTGTTTGCATTGTAGTAATGAGTTGTCACATGCCATTGAGCCAGTTGGTGTTTCAAACAGTGATCCGAAGATGCGTCGGAAATCTGCCAGGTCTGCCTATTAGTTTTTGCTCGAGTCAGCTGATATTTGTAACAGTGCCACCAATTTTTTGGTTTTCGTTTAACAATCTAGTTTTACAGATTTATCTCGGGTTAGCCTGGGTCTGCAAGGGAAACCTTTGGGGAAATTGCTGTCTCAACTCTTGGATAGTAGTCCCTATGCCCTTCTGATGCCAAACGAACATTGTCAGAGCACTGAAGACAAATAGTGTATTGAATGCACCACATCAGATGATACATAATTCGGACAGTTATTAACTTGGTGGCTTTTGTAACTTTTGTCCACTTGTCGACAGTAGATTACAACAGCTAAGCAGTTGGCAAATGCCATTATTTGAGTGCAGTGCACCATATAGACACCAGAGTACCGCACACCATACCTCACCTGTGCCAGTGTATGTAACTATGAGCTGTCCTCCACAATTACTGGTACTTACAAGTACCGGTGTATTTTTATGTACGGTGTCGGCATATTGTACAAAGACTGTTTTTAGCAATTTTGGCTTTATACCTGTGATTTGTTCTAACTTTTACTGTGCATTTGTTTATCAGCAGTAAGTCTGTTAATGATTTAATAAAGACTGATGTTTATTAGAAGAACTGTGTAACAGCCCATCTGGCTCATTGAGCGGCATAGCGTGGATTATCGGTACCCGGAGCGGACTGCAATTATTTTACCACCCCCAAAAGTCACCCTCACCCCGCCCTCCGATAGACGTCATCTGAGCTGTGATGATTGTCTGGAGGATAAGAGGGAAGATTATCAGAACTGTTCACTGCTGTACTGTGTACCACAATTGTACACAGTTATAAACACACACATGTGAACAGTTCTTACAGATGTACCGGCTACTACTAGTGATTTAGGCTTAGTTGAGGGTTTCATTGTGTTTTACTCACACTAGGGCCAGTTTGTTTATTTTTTGTTTTTGATGTATTTTCTCTTGTTTGTTTTGTGTTGTCAGTACCAGTGCAAGAGATTTCCTGGAAAGGCTTGTCTTCAAAATGACCTATTATGTGTCAAGTGGGACATAAAACTCTACTCACTCACCTCCAAAAGTCATGCTGTGCCTTATGCCCCTGTATTATCCCCATCCTCCTGATTGCCGCTCCGGATGGTCCATCCCTTCCATCTGCCTCGCTATGCCACTGGCTCATGACAAGCTCATGACATTTCTCAGCTGTAAGAGTGAGTGAATACTAACTTTACAGATTTTTTAATTATCATGAAAGGCATCGACCTATAAGATACTGCTGCAGAACATCCACATGTCCCGAAGATATGTAGAGGACTATTGGCAAACTCAGGGAACCTGTAAAATGGCTGTTAAACGGTTGTCTGTATGTATGTGTGATATGGGACATTGTATGTTACATCAATTCTGTGTTTGCAGTCTCGGTTTCTTTGGTCCACGGCGTCGCGAGCAGGTGAGTGAGGAGAAGTTTGCTCATCGCGGCTCAGTTAGCAGTCCTCGTGGCTCAGTTTGCAGCTTGAATGCCGTTATTGCTGATGCTCATGACGACACCAAGAGTGTGGTCAGCATGGACGAGCTGTATATGTCAAAGTCGAGACCAGAAGTGAGCACGTTTTGCACCAGGGTTAGGGTCCGCTATAGCTAGGGGCTGCCATAGCTAGGGGCCGCTATAGCTAGACCTCTAAGCCTAACCCTATCCCTAACCCTATCTCTAACCCTATCCATAACCGTAGAGGTCTAGCTATAGCGGCCCCTAGCTATGGCGGCCCCTAG
>Ga0056131_1000487_pt1 | contig 10070 bp, 6 predicted proteins | sample WorMetLIZISLAND1_2_FD_67480 | JGI IMG/M metagenome (GOLD analysis project Ga0056131, IMG submission 67480) | Marine gutless worms symbiont microbial communities from Max Planck institute for Marine Microbiology, Germany - Olavius clavatus LIZARD... ...
ATGTACGGCTGGTGTGCACCGAATAAAGCGGCCAAAGTTACATCACATGTTGGTGCCCGAGATTAAGCCTGATGTTTCAGTTACAGAGTCTAGCTGCATACAGGAGTTTTATGAATGGCTTGGATTTGTTGCTTGTGACTGGTAAGTGTATAACACACAGCATTGCTTTTTGTCTATAACAGAGCACTGAACAACATGGTTATTGCTTGTATCCATATGTGTTTGTATGCTGCAACCATTTTCTAACAAAGTTTTCAAGACGTTAAGCAGTGCGGGATTTAAACCTGATTAGGCCCTGATTGGAAAATATGGGGCCCGTCATAAATTTCACATTTCACAATGTGGCATACAGAGCACCCCAGGTCAGACAGTGTCATGGTGCATTAAGTGAACTTTTAAATATCGCAGCATCTTATAGAGGCCCATTGGCCAGATATTGTTGTGCTGTTGTCCAACATTCTGTGGCTGTGGCGGCCCATATTTGGCCAGACATGCTGAAAATGCCTAAATCTGCCTCTGACGTTAAGTCTTGGCCTTAGCACCCAAGCACTTGGCCTTACACCCAAGGCCTCTGCCTTATTGCTCAATGCCTTAGCCTAATCAACTAGGTCAACTCAGCCTTCTATCCCTCCGGGGTAGGTAAATCGAGTACCAGCATGCATGGCTGGGGTTAGGCGGGGCGAGTTCACTTGTGTCGGGTAGCAGGTAACACTGTGTGATCCCATATGGCAAGTGACGTCCCGTAGCTGTGAGGTGGAGTGTCATGAAGAGCTATATCCGCCTTTACCTTTTTTTACCTTTTGTGTGATGTTTTTTTTAATTGCATGATTTTGCTTTGGTGTTTGTCTATACACTTTCTGCAGGACAGTAGACAACTATAATACAGCATTTCACATAAATGTCCGGAAATTAAATTGGTGACATGCACATATTAGTAATCATTTTAGTTTATTTTTGTCTGTGACTTAGCAGCCCTCATGGTTCTATGATGTGGTTAGCATGGCAGTCTCGATCAACAAAGTTACTCTACTCTGGTCCCGATTACTACTTGAGTGGGTGACTGTCTGTAGACAGGTAAACCATCTCAGTGTGTAACCAACCACCTAGGTCAACTCAGACTTCCATCCCTCTGTGGTAGGCAAATTGAGTGCCGGCTTGTCTGGCTGGGGTCTGTTCACTTGTGGTAGGAGTGTCATCCCATATGGCTAGTGAGAAGTGACATCCCAGAGCTCTGACTTTTTCGACTGTTTTAACTTTATTCGTTATTATTGTGTCAGTGTTACCGTAATACTGTATTTTTGGTGTTAAAAATTTTTGTAAATAATTCAGTATTTCTGTGTATACTGACATACATTTGTTGCTGTTGTTAGTGATATAACCGACAGTGACAGCTACATCAGTACATATCGCTGCCCAGAACCAAATACTGAGAGCACAGTTCAGGTGGCCAGTGTTTCGGGTTTCTGTACACCGGAATGCATAGTACAGGCCATTAACGATCTTCGGTGTGTACACTCTGCGTTATAATTTTACTTGATAATATATGCAAAATACTGTAGAGTCTGAGATTTCAGTAAGTGAATGTCTGATGTGCAGAAATTGTTTGTAGAATTGTGTGACCCTAAACTATGCACATGATATGAGTAAATATTGTAATTCGTACAAAAACCAGAGACAGCCTACTTTATTTACTTTTGACTTTTTGTTTTCTTTTCCAGACTTACTAAAGGTTGGTGCAGGAGTTTTTACAGGCCCGATGCCCTTCCTGTCATCCAACTATACATGTTTATAATGTAACTAGTCATAATGGGTTTCTATTTGCACACTAATGAAACACTTTTCTTCACTTGTACACTCCATTTTGTCGCCAATATTAGCTAGCTAATATGCACAAAGACATTAAACATAAAATTTCAGAAGTCGAGGTCGTGAGATTAGTACACTTTACGTATGGCATGCATTAACTTCGTGTGCCATTGATAAAACAGACCAGATGTCCAGATTTCCCGAACAGTGCTGAGTAGGTCACAAAGCTCAGGCGTGAAGTACAATAACTGTTAAATGATGTCATTGATAAAGCTTGCTACCAGTAGGTCCAATACTTTCTGAACTGATTTTAGTCTAAATGGGTTGTTTCTGTATCATCATGCCATGTTTCACTAGCATGATAAAACATTACATATTAAACGGAAAAGTCTGTCTTACAAAGCCACATGGCCCATAAGGAGGCACTGATCTGCATTCCTTTAATCCTCAGTCAGACGCCAGCTCACACTCTAGACCACGGATATGCGGCTATAATGCACTGTCCTGCAAGCCTGTTTGCTCCTCTGGGATGGTCAGGCTGAGTTGAATGAGGTGACTGGCTACATACAAAGATGGTTTTCTGCCTGAATGTGGTCACTCATACTACCTGTCCCTGATAGAGGAACTGCCTTGATCGAGGTCAACACTTCACCCAGTGAAGCAGCCATCTTACCTCATATTAGCCTAGAAATTGACCTTCAAATGTTTTTGAGCTCATGACAGTAGCATATTGACTACTAGGTAGCATATACCAGCAGTTAAAAATATTTGTCCACATTTCACAGCTGCAGTAGGAGGAAAATGGCTTGACAGTGTGATGGTTAGGGCGTTGATCAACAGGTTGCGAGTTCAACTGTCGGCATGTACATGTACTGACTGGCTTGTACTACCTGGCTAGTGCTTGAATGGGTTGGCAGGTAACAGTCTCAGTATGTAACTAGCTATCGAGGTCAACTCAACCTGGCAGTCCTCCGTAGCTAGGCGCAGTGAGTAGTAGCTGATGGGCTACAGGGTGAAGGGCTTGAGAGGCTGATTGAGGCATCACGGTCCAGTTGTTCACTAGTGCAGACAGTGGATGGCCACACAGTGCCCTGCAGTATCATTAGCTCATGCCAGTCAGCTGCCACTTCCCAGATTGTAAAGAGCTGCTGGGCTTCATGTAAATAGCACTACACCAAGTACCCGATCTTTACCTTTACAGAATGTTTTTTTGTATTGCTGATAAACAGGGAGTTGATGAGGTCGGAGCACCTACAGTGGATCAGCGTCACTGTGCATGGATTTGCGGACTCGCCAGTGTCATGGGCGCAGCGTGAACACGGGTACAGTGACAATGGAGACAATCTATACACTGTTGTACTGTTGCCTGATGATCAGTACTGGTTATATACAGCTACTGGTACCAGAGACACGCCACTGTGAACAGACCCATCATCCGCATACTTTCCATCTCTACTAATCTGGAGACTGTTGCAAACTAGAGAACTGTGTTGCCTGAGATTCTGTTACCACTGTGAACATTACATCTTACAGCAATTTGTTTTAGAGTGACGTGGTAGTGATATTTGTGGTTAATTCTGCGGTGTGCAGTAACCAGGAGAATTTGTACTAATTTTGTGGTGTTACCAAGGTACCAGGAACATATTTGGGAGTCCCACGGTAGTCGGGACCTTTAACACAGTATTACTGTTTTATCAGATGTACTTTTTTGTAAGCATGCTGTATTCCTTAGTTCATATTTATTACGGGACTCTCATGATAGACATTTTATTTAAAAAACTGCACAAATGATATATTGAATTAATTTATCAGTTTACTGTTTACACCTGCATCTGGAAATGTAGCAGTCGATGGGGAGTAAGATTCCACATGGAGGTAGGTCGGTAGTCAAATGTATGTGGAGCACGGTCTTCATTTCCACTACCGTGTCACTATTTGGTTTCTGTTATTCTTCTTATGAGCAGCTGTAGCTCAGTTTTACTGAGTACTGTCTTTAGTGACCATGTGCCCCAACCAATAGTTTTCTTTCAGGCCTTTCTTTGTCTTACTCTTTTACAACTTATTTCTTTTACAGTCTTATGAATGTAATTATGGTATCTGTCTGCTTCCTGGTTGCCCTGCATCAAGCTCTGTGAACCCCCTGCAACAGCGGGTGGCTAGTGACCAAAACACGTTGCTGTTGTTAGTACTATTATTATTATTAAATTATTATGAAGATGGAAAATCAGAAACTGACAAACTTTAGTTATTGTACTTAACCACACATATCAGTGAAGATTTTGGGCAAAATTGCTGTATATTTTGGTACTTTATGGCAACTTACAATGTAAGAACAACATGCACCAAAATATAATCTTCAAATAACAACAGCTGCATGCAAAATAGTAAATCAAACCAAAAAACCCTTGTCCTCAGAAAATAAGTTGTTCTCTTCTGTATGGTGTTATGGTGTTAATTACAGCACTGCTAATTCCTTACATAACTGCTAAACTACAACAGCATGGATGATACAACATTAAAAATGTCAGTACAGGTTTGCATATAAATTCAGTACAAAATCCACCACATATAACATATACAAGGGGCGATCAAAAAGTTTTGCAATTTTATATGATGCACAAATCACATAAGCAAAAGTTTTACTTAATTTTTCAACGTACTCGCCTTTAACAGCAATACATATGTTACGTCTGTTAAAAAGCCCCTTTATGCCAGTCAAATAGAATTCTGATGGCATGCTATCCAGATACGACTAAGAACTCAGTGGCCTGTTTGATCTCATTGTCGTCGTGGAACAACTTCTTCAGATGGCAAAATAGGCAGAAGTCATTGGGTGCCAGGCCTAGTGAATAGGGTGGATGTGACAGCTATTCCAATCCAATGTCCTTTACTACAGCCTATGCAACAAGAACAAGGTTCAAAGATGATGACGAGATCAAGCAGGCCTCTTGAGAGGTACCTGGACAGCAAGCAACAAGAATTCTATTTAAATGGCATCAAAGAGCTGTTTGATAAATGTAACATAATGCATTGCCGTTAGGGGCGATTACGTTGAATAATAACATAAAAATTTTGCTTGTCTTTTGTGCGTCGTACAATCTGATGACAAATGAATACAGCCCACGAAAAGCATTAAGTCACAATATTGCCTTAAAATGGCATACAAAAACACAACCCAGTGCAAAGTAGAGGCCAATACTCCCAGTTCATTCTTTAAGCCTCACCAACAAAAATTTCTGACAAACAGATCGTGCCATCATAAATGCAGACTAAAATAATGCACAAGGTGCATCAGAATAAGTCATTTCATAAACAAATTCAAAAAATGTCTTGAGATGGGCACCCTTCCCTAAATCCACAGCGCACTCTCTCCGTGCCTTCAGCAATCAATCCTATGCTCCCAAGCTGTTCACGGGGACTTCAACAATGCAGTGTAATCACAATCAATATCAGTCAGTCATGCCACATGTATATTATTGACATTTCTTTTAAACACAGTATGATACGACATATATTAGCACTGCAAAACTGAGTTTAATCGAGAACAACATCACTGTTCAGCAAACAAGAATCACAAAAATCTACGTCAACTGACTTTTCACAAATATGATATCTGCACTGTAATGACTCTTACACGGCCGTATTTCTGCACAATAACTACAATCAGTCCCTGGCTGAATACCGGAATTAATTACATACACTACAACATATCTTAGTAAATTATTTGTATGCAGATCAACATCTTGTACCTAACTACATTAACTGTCTACAGCAGCAATGTCAGTATTATGCATACAAACACCAATTTCAGACATGCTCTAAATTTTAGAGTACAACAGACTTGGCAGAGATTAATTTTCAACTTTTTCATTTTACACTTATATTTTATACTACTCAACATATCTGACTAGATAACAAAAGTTAACATTAAACGGTATAAATAGCAGGCGTATATGGAGACATACAGAACATACATATACCAAATGCAGATGTCCTGAACACAAGTACCAGTATTTTCAAATTACACATTCCTCCAAGTTGCTGTTGGAAGTGCAAAACGTTTGAATCGACACTGAGCAATGTAGTATATATATACAGTGTATGTTACATACATCAAGTCACCAGCAAACAAATGGTTTGTTACCTAACATGCACAGCTCTAGTGACGTGACCATCGTCTTCGCAGGGAATGCACACGATCAGAATAGAAAGATACTAGGGCAAACGTAACTACTATGGAAAAACAACCCACAGTAAACCTTTGCAGCCACGTTCGATAATGCCACCATCCATGCAGTTCATCCATATGGAGGAACCGATTACGATATTTTGGTGATAATTCAAACCGAGATGGTTTTGGAAAGAATGACTCGTAGAAGTCACGAAGCACAATCTTCACAGTTTTTGCAGATGCTTCTTTGTAGTCTATGTTGTCATTTAGGCAGATAAACTTTCGTGGCTTTTGCCTTATTTCATCAAGTACAGCAACAACTCGAGTCACATTAGCAGTCAACATCTTGAAGACAATGTCGTCCTCACCAACCACCTCAAACTCGTACTTTGACCGAGATTTCACCTGTCGCTGAAATGCTCCAGTAATTAGTGGACATGCTCTGACAAGTTCCACAGTTACCTGAGGCATTCTCTTGTCAAAATAAACCTCCTGTTGACTAGAAATTTGCTCAGTGGAATGCGCTGAAGTTGCATTTTGTCCGGAACAGTTTATTAACGTTCTTTCAAGACCTTCTAGAGTCTGAATGTCAATTGGAACATCATAAATTCTCGTCGCCAGAATGCGTAATTCTCTGTCAGACAGCACCCCAGATTTATCCATATCTATTTCCGCAAACAGATCATCAATGCTTGAATTTTGTGGTTCGCTCATCAGAAAATAGAAGTAAGAAAAGGAAAACTGCATGTCATCTGGACGTCGCATTTGGTGTGAGGATGTACTGTCCCATTCTTTGGCAAATTTTTCTTGCATGCTAGCTGCAACGTTACGATTTATCATGTGTGGCATATGGCCAGGGACACGCCGTGCTGTGTAGCCATATGCATGATTGTAAATGCGGCTAACATGCCGCAATGAGTCAGCATATGTATCCAGCAGGTGTCTTTTTCCTGCAAAACTGTTAGTTTCATATGGATTCTCATCTCTGTTTACCTGGAAATTCATTTCTGAAAATACGACCGACTTCTCCCATGGCAGAAAGCTGGCATACTTGTCTGCAGCTACCCACTGGCCTTCTATACTGTGAGATGTTTCACTGTCAGTGTCGCCTGCTTCAACACTCTCTGCAGTATCTTGAAAATAATTCAAATGCCGACCAGGCAATCTGACTTTTTTGTCAAATTTATATTTTGGCAAACTTTCTCTAACTTTAGTCTCAGTGCTGAAATTCTGTGTTGCATTGTGCACCACTGCTGTTAGCTGCACACTGCTATTGACATGACCGAAATCATCAGGCTGCAGTAGTAGTTTCTTTGAAAAAGTTGGATGAACTTGGCTTTCAATTTCATTTGGTTGTAAATGCTTTTTCATAAGAGCAAGCAACATCAAATTAAAACCGGCTTGTGTCAAGTCACCACTATTGAACTGATTCAAAAGAGACTTGTATTCATTGTATGCAGCAACTGGTATGTCATGTTCCGTAATATTTTCATACTGAGTAACCTGCTGTAAGTTAGTATCAGATTCGTAGTTGTATTTCGGTCGAGGGAATTTTCGTGAGGAGTTTGGTATAAATGTGAAAGATTCTGCCAGCTCTGTATCAGTAGCTTTTGTTGTATTGGCTGGATGCAAGGTTGACTGTTTAACATCATCCTTTAAATAATGTGTGTCAACAGCTAGAGTAAAGTTATGCGTAAAATTCTTCCCCAGTGCATCCTTCACAGAAAGGCTGAAATTCAATGTTCTCTCTGTTTCATTGTGGTACAGAACGACTGTGAGAACTTGAAACTTGCGAGACACCGAAGCACTTCGTACAATGGAGTCTTGTGAGAAGGTTGCACTCAGAACTGATCCTGATTCACCATCTATCAAAGCTGTCAGGTTAAAGTAAACAATATCTCTGCCTTTGGCATCATAATTCTTTAAGTCTTTGTGGAGGTTTATACCATGCAGTTGAGAAAAACTGGCAGTCCCACAATCGGCAGCATCAAAACCACATGCACGAACATTGCATGACTGATCACAGTATCGATCAGCTATCCAATTATTTGCACAACCCTGATTACAATACATGTCACCAGAACGTGCCAAATGAGCACTGTTCACACCACCAGAATGTCCATAAAATGGGTACTGAGGACGACCACCACCACCAGCACAATCTCCACCATCCCAATCACACTGTGAATTATTGCACGCACGATCACAGTAACCATCTGAAATCCACGACTGGGGACAACCATCATTACAGTTTGGCACCGGCCATGTTAGGTAGACTTTCTGTGCACCAGACGCTGCGACGAAGTCATCTGGCCATACATCACGACCAAATAGCACATCATCATTCATGTAGATAAACCACTCAGACAGGCCCGGAATACGATGTAAATGGCTCTCAATGGCTGGAGAGGAAAATGTGGGCAAATGACTTTTGTTCACAAAAATGTTGGAATGTGACACAACTGTCACTCTTTCATCATCCAAGTTAAGCCAGGATGGAATCTGTCCATTTGTTACAATAAAGACATGTCGAACCCATGGAGCATGTTTCTCAACTGAACGCAGTGAATATCGTAGTTCGTCATTGTCTTCAAATCGACTAGCCGAGACGTCTTCACTATATCGATAGTCTGTCAGATCCCACACAAAGCTGGCTTCTTTAAATGTGGGTGATTTACCCGAAATGGATATATTATTTGAAGCCAGAACTGAATTACATGCTGTGTTATCAGACATGGTTAGTACTGCAATCCCTCTATCTTTATGCACTGTCAGCTGCAGTATTGCATTACGATGTTCTTGTGGAAATGATTCCATCAACTGCTCATTACGAAGTTCATCAGGAAATCCAATCATGATTGCAACATTACTAGCCAGTACCGTATTTCGAACCGCTTTCTCTGTTGTGTAGAAAAGCCTGCGAATAACAGCACTCTTTCCTTGAATAACAACTGTCTGCTTCAGAGAATCTTCTGCCACTTCCTGAGATTTGAAAAGAACCAAGGAAACATTATGACCAGTAACTGGGTCAATATGTCGAATCAATCTTTCTGCATTCTTGAATGGAGGGTACAGTAAACCCAAATGTTTTAATGAGATTGTTGATGGTACAGGAGGCTCAATAACTACACCACTTGCAAATACACAATTGTCATATTTGCACACCGATATATCAGTTGTATCCTGTGTAGTGTTCACATCATCTAACGTTGTTTCTTTGTAATGGCGGAGCTCCTTTAACAGACGTGGATCTGACCCATTGACCCATGTATACACGATGTCAATTGGTACTGGAAGACAGAGTCTGCCACGAAATGACTGGCCAACCACATTGTCACTGAAGGAATTCATAACAGCCGCATATTTTTCAGCACTCCATGTAGTAACGGATTCGCCGAAGTGCACAAGTGTAACAAATATAACTACGCCAGCCACAAAAATGATGAGCAATCCGTGACGCTGTGCAAGCAAATCAAACGACTGTCTTTGAAGACGCTTTCGAATGGCGGTCCAATTCATACTTGGCTTATTTCGGCAATCAGCCTATGTGACACTCATGTATGCAGATTATTACTGGACAACTAGAAAATGTGCCATTTCAAAAAGGAAAAATTACGATATCATCACTTGACGACAGGCAACACCACTACGGCACTGAGCAAACCACGCTGTGTATAGACACCACGAACTTCTCAATGTAACTACGAAATGTTCACTAGACTGTCTGTTACTAAGATTCAAATGTCTTTGTGTTTCAATGCCAGTAAAAGATCAAAATATTGTAAAACAACCAAAAGTTTACATTACAAAACCATATGACAAACGACCTTGACCCGATAACTAGCAGGTGCTCCAGGAGAAAATAAGTAAGCATTTCGCGTCAACATTGAATTTGCTCATTGCTCTTGCTGATGCAGTGCAGTCCTCGTGCTCGTGCTCTATATCCAGGGCTGGAGAAAACCTAGATTTTTTATTCTTCTTGTTCTCTAGTACGACCGATACGCGTCGTGTAGCTGCAGGTAGAAACTCAGTGTGTAAACACGCCGGTGAACTTCTAATCAAATCTTCCAAGTAATTCACACATCAAATCTTC
>Ga0056131_1000490_pt1 | contig 10052 bp, 5 predicted proteins | sample WorMetLIZISLAND1_2_FD_67480 | JGI IMG/M metagenome (GOLD analysis project Ga0056131, IMG submission 67480) | Marine gutless worms symbiont microbial communities from Max Planck institute for Marine Microbiology, Germany - Olavius clavatus LIZARD... ...
TGCGACTTCCTATTAGTCCCAGTCCGTAATAGTAACCTTGGTCCTATCTTGCACCATTTCGGAGATCTGACAGCTTTTATGTACTCCTGGCCCCACCTCTATTCTACCGTAATTTTGGGATGTTTCCGTTGCACCAGATGAACCGAAACCTGGTGAGTTGTAAAACGGTGAGTTTGTCGTGAGTAGTAAGTGGAGGATACTTCAAAGTGTGCATGTGTTAAGCGACTAGTAGTCGACTATTATAAGGCGGCTAATGGACTAGATTAGTAGACTCTGTAGCGGGCGGGTGTAGATGATAGATCAAACAACTTTTAACCAACATTTGCCTCCTGAGCATGTAGGCTAATTGCTAATCTAATGAGTAGACTATAGATCATAGCTGTAAAAAAACGTTTTTTGCGTTTTTTTTATTTTAAAATAGAAAACGCGTTTTTAACGTTTTTAAAAAAAATTTTCCAACGTTTTTCATTAATAAGAAACGTTGGTCAACATTACCACCTGTAACAATATGCAGCTAAAAGAAACGTGTTTCTTTGGTGTTTGAACAAAAAATAGCTGAGAAAATACTTAGCTACTATCTATACACAATTTGCTTATCAATTTATGTCAATTTTAGTGGCAAATAAAGTCTACAGATACTTTTGATCACTTGTTTTTTGATGATAGTTTAAAATTAGAGAGTGTTTGGGACCATACTTGAACATGAAGTTTAACGTTTTTATTCAACGTTTACAAACGTTTTTTTATTCCTGTCACGTTTTTTATGTTTTAACGTTTTTAAATTTTAATCTTAACAATTTTTTAAATCTACACCCCGTTGGCGAACGACCTAGCACAATTAGCACACTGTTGGTTCACTAATGATCACTAATTGCAAATGTACTGCGGTGTTTTCCATGCAGTGAAAGTATTTTGAAAATATATGAACTTACGAAACTTGGTGGCTAAGTATTTATGGACCACCCTGCAGATCGGTTGAACTGTATAATATGAACTTCTCCGTAAGAACCCATCACTCGCACAAATCTCACGGATAATGAATGTCGTGGTGAAGCCCCGACCGCCCGTAGGATTTATTGCACTTTACTGATGCCAGCTGGTCTCTCCTGGTCCTAATGCATGTGGTTTATGCGGATGAACAACTGAATACTTGATGTTTTACAACTGCACAGATAACGCTGCCAGCTGCACAAATTGTACACAGCTGCACACTGAAATGATCTGAAAATATTCGACATCGATAAGAAGAAGACGCAAAATCAATTTTGAGAAATAAATAATGATGATGATGTTGGCGTTAAAGTCGCCAATGAAAAGTGATGTAGGAATCTGTCTGTCTCAAATGCCTCGCAATGTTGTTCCAGCAACAGACATTACTAGAAGCTAAGCATGAGTCGTGTTTCCATGTCTGCGAACCTTCCCACATAGCGATGACAACATATCGTAACATTACTCTCCTCTCATAATAGCGTCGTTGATCGATGATGAGTGAGTAGGCATAAGTAGTTTCTTAATGGCACACAGTTTCGTATAGCCAGAAATTTGCGTTCAGGAGGCTTAAGCCCAAACCCTCCTATCCTCTCCCCTCTCTCTTCCATCTCCTTCCCTGTCCCTTTCCTCTCCACCCCTTTCCTGGGCCCCTTTCCCGGGGGTTCCTCCCCTGAATCCAGCTATGATCTGGGAGAGCGTTGTAAGCTTATGCCTACGACGATCTTGAATAAAGTGCAAATTGAATGAACTACTCTTAGGTCACTACAAAAACTAAGGTCTGGGTCTACATCGTCGTTAATAATTATTAACACACTGCTTTATGACTGCGTCTTCGTTTTCAGCAGCACAATATCCCCAACATCAGCACTGTAGAAAAAGACCAATTTTCCTTGTTCGATTCTTAGTTACGTCCATGTCTCCATGATGGCATATCAGCACATGAAAGACTATTTAGTGTCATAAAGGATTTATGCTATATTAACTTCATACGAGTAATAAATAACGAGATGGATGCAAAATCAACATGGCTCTAATAACAAGTTCCGGAACTGCAGACAGTCCACTAGCCCGCTCGGCGTATCGACGGCCTATCGAACAGCTGGCAGATATTGAGGCAATGACGTCGTGGCCGCCGTCTAGAAAGTGTGACATCATATCAGAAATCCGACCCCGTCAATTACTTGAAGAACAATCCTGCCAAATTTCGTCCCGATCCTATTTGAAACGACGGAACCTTAGACTTTTATGAAGAGCGTCTCCCACCAAGAACAAGACCGACACAACAATAAGATGGATGAGTAGTGACATGGGATCAGTTCCTGACCGTCGATAGATGTATTGTATAGAAATGGCCTGTCGAAAGCGACAACATGCGCAGCTTATTTGTACTTCTAAGTAAGTAAGTAAGTAAGAGTGCTTACACCCGGCGCCATTAAAACAAAGAAGTCACAATGCGCGTCGAGTCTCAGCGAACAAAAATGTCTCAAGTAGTCGCCTAAGCTCGGTGAGGCAAATGCCTTGCTGTCGCAGTTCAGCGGGCAGACTGTTCCACAGCCGTGGTCCGGTGACCCCAAAACTTCTATCGCCGAGCCTTGTCTGTGTTCGGGGGACCATACATGTATGGACATCAGCTGATCGGAGGTGCCGACGTCCTACGTGCGTGACGAGTTGGCAATCGTCGGATAGGTACGGCGGGGCGAGGTCTAGATCATAATATTATCTTCAAAGTTATAGACAATGTCGTTTAGTTTAGTTCTCTGTCATGGTTGTATGCAGATAGTTTCTGGTGGACCGAAGACGTTTGCTCCTTTGATCGCAACTCTAGAGTACAGCACATTTAAACGTTTGGCACGTAATGCAGTGGACAAACTCGCGGCACACGGACGCTCATTTACTTGCAGATAGCTGTTCTGCGTGTCGCAGCTGTGGCAGAATTAGATCAAGAAGACGGGCCAGCACTCGTGCTGTCATCCGTCATGTTGGCCCGTTCACAACCCAGATTAAGACAAAATCGGCTTTTATGTAGGCTATACCATCGGTTATTGAATTTTATCCCGTCTGTCATGTTACCGTTTTATCTGCAGGCCTTCCCACGGCGTTCGCGGCCCGCTTTACCCACTGTCGATCGGCAGGGGCTTGAAACGCACGAACAAAAAGACACGGTAAATAATTATTCTCGTTAGTTATTTGGCGGCGTGTCGGACAAGATTAACGGACTTATTAACGACAGCAGCGAGAAGACGGATGCGAACAAGGCGTGGTGGGTGGGCTGAGGTGCGCGTGCGACAAGAAAACGGCCACGAACAGGAAACGGCAACTATCGACGGAAACAACGTCGAGTGCTTGAGTCGGTGACTGATCCAGGTTGATCAATCACACGCACGCACGGCTGCCGTCTCCATCGATCACAGCCACACCTCCACACTTCACCATCTGTTTCAATTCTCAGTAGGCCTGTCTGTCAGTGACTAGCCGCTGCAGCCAACTGTTCCAGACACTGAGATGCAGTTAAAATAGAATAGAATGAACTGCCGATTTCAATTGCTTCATAGTCAGATAACGTGCATTTGGGCGATTTATATGCTGTGAATCCGTCTAGATGCATTAAACTATATAAGAAATACTGAACCCATTAATTCAGGGTTGATTTTTAGCGCGCGACAGCATAATGCAGAGCGCGCTATATGCTATCGCCCATCCGTCTGTCCGTCTTAATGTAGTAGTTAATGTGTAGTTAACTTATGAGAAATGCAATGCAAAAGAGAGACATCTCCTTTAAATTATGACCCATTCTGACGTCTTGCGTTTATTTATGTTTTCGCAAAGAATGTTGACGCAACCATTTTGTGCTTATTTTAAGGCTACAATTCAACGAGGTCTGTTTATGTTTATTTAAAAACCAGTCAGGCTTTTGCTTTATCGAGTGCAGGGTTTTATAAATTTGTTTGTATGTCGCCAGCAGTCTGTATAGATTACTACTCGACGCCTATTTAGTTACATATTTTCCATCACGGCTGATGACAGCAGATGCAGAAACTGCTGAAATCCTCGACCGATGCATCAATTCTAGGTTAATCCCACGACAACTTCCAATTCCCGACGCACTGATGTCGTGCTGTCCGCATCAGCAGTTGACATCTGTGACGTCGTGCGGTCCGTGAGATGCTTTTTGCCGTTTTCGAAATCTGTGATGTTCACGTTTGAACGTCACGTGACCGACCACATAACAGTCGCGATCGTAAAAAGGTGACCGGTGGTTCATAGACATGAGACTAAACCAATTTTAAAAAATAATACACTACAATATATTACATCAAAACCAGTCTGCAAAAAGACTGCTGAAAAAGTATTTTGGACCTTTTGATGAAAGAGAATGTTTATGTAAGTGTTGTACATTTTTCTTCCCTTTTTACTATCTGGATTCATAACCAGGCACCTTCACGTTAAATCAAGTTAACTCACTTAGTTTGTGCTGGAGATTTGTTACAACAGTGATTGCAGACTATCGCTATCAGCTGATGCAGTATGAAGCCTCGTTCACACTGGCGACTATCGACTATAGTCGCCGAAAGCGCTGAAAACGGCGACTACAGTCTACAGTCGCCGTTCCCGGCGACAAATTGTCGCCGTTTCCGGCTGTAGTCGCCTATTTCGGCGACTGTAAGCGCAAACTCCATTACTTCGATTTGTTGTGGATTTGTTGTATACCGACGAGTCGGACCGACGCGTCGCCGCAGTTGTTGTGTAGATCACAGGTCGCGACGCCGTCGATGTGGTCGGACTTGTGAACAAGCGCGTCCACGCGCTTATGTTGTTCACAAGTCCGACGACGCTGTGTGTTGTGCCAGTGACATGTAATAATAATACGCCTATATTACAACATGGCGGATTTTATGGACAAATTTGCTGAATTTGTATGCTAAACTGTGCCAATGATGCAAGAAACAAAAACTCAGAAGGCGGGTAAATTTACGTATTTTGTGTCCCACAGGCGCGGTATTTCGAAGTAGGTGCCTATATGTGTTCCCGTTGTCAATCTCACGATTAATTCGCCAGTTCGGACGCCATTGTGTAGATTAGCCACTTATAACCTAACATTATGGCGTAATTAGCACGTGATTCAATGGCAAGTTGTCGTCGTGAATGGCTGAGGTGAATGTCAAGCTATTGTGGATTTGTTGTACAACAAAACCACAACAGGCGAAAAGGCGACAAATTGTCGCCGTTTTCGGCGACTATCGGCGACTGTAGTCGTCGGCGTGGACGAGGCTTAAGAAAGGCAGAATTTCTGTAGCATCGAAGACTGTCGGATTCGGCTGCTGAGGTAGCAATTTCCGCAATACAGAATGGTACACGGGAAGCGATGAATAAAGTACACAACGAAACAAAGTCCGTAGTTAAGCCGGTGTTGTATTGGAAATCAACGTAAATCCCAAAGTGTAATAGTAATGCGGTCATGTGGAGAAAGACATAATGTCTGGCCGCTGCTTTCTGTGCGCGTTGTGGCGGTTCACTGGTGGATTTGGGCAGACCCGCAACTATTACTTTGCAGTAGTTCAGTCTGCTCAATACAAACGCAGAGGTGAGAGTGTCTGCTACGTCAGTAGTGCTGAGGAGAAGTCGAATTTGCATAAGACGTCGGTTGGGATGAAAGCAGAACTGGCCACTTTATTGACGTCTTGTTGCACTATCAACTCGGGGTCAAACGTAACGCCAAGGTCGCGCACAATGTCCACCACTGAGGCTGTCACTGGAAAATCATAGCGACAGGCCGTATAGGCGGCAATCTTCCCGTGGCTGATAGCGTGACATTGATACAAACTATATTAGCTCAGTCTTCGGCGATCGAGTTGAGCGTGATATCTCCATGCGCGCACCAGTCACCACTGGCTGTAACAGACCGCTACCGGCAATCAATGATAGATACGTGCTGGAGACGATAGTCGAGCCATAAAGTGTCGCGTTGTAATAATAATAATAATAATAATAATATCTCATACTAAGGTCATTGTTTACAGTGCTGTTATCATGGCAGCTTCATTGCTAGAGTTCACTCGGTTCACGTGATGAATACGCGACGCCAACATTTGGACCAAGCTATTAACCGGCTTGAGCCACATGTCCGCCTATATATGGACCAAATGACCAATAAACCATAAACCATCACCATTCATTAATTACTCAACCCGAACGCTGCTCAATGTTCGACGCTATGAAAGAAAGAGTTAACGGATGAACTGAGAGTTTGTAATTACTTAATTAATCGCGTTTTTTGAAATGTCTGCTTCGTGTTTTTGCACATGCCAGTAGGCCTAGTTTGCGAGAGCTCTGGACATAATTTTGCAGACTGTTTTATCAGACAGATTATCCCAAATTTGCAAGGCGACCTTTAGCTCGGCAATGTGCTGAATCTTTTTATTCCTTAATGTGATAGTCCAGCGGATTCATATCTGGACTGATTGGCGGTCAAGAGACTTCGCTATTAAAGTGCGGGCACCGGACAAATGCTCGTCGAGCCAGTTTTGGTGTGTTGCGTCCAAAGACGTTCGGTTACGTCACGTACGTCGACTTTTGGAAGACAAAGCAATTTCTGAGCGATCACGACAGTCTTCCGCCAGCTTTAGCAACAAATGTAATAACTGGCGCCGTCTGGCGGTGATCTTGGCTCTCTGTTCCTCGCAGTGTAGCCGCCCTTTCCCCTTCCCCTCCCCGTCCAGCCGATACTATGACGCGTGAGCAACATTGGCAGATATACCTGCTTCTTCTGCAGTTCGTCTCAGAAGGTAATAAAGAATATTAGAATCGGTCTACGTTTGACAGAGTTGTCACAAACAGACTGCTTGGCTGTTTTGTTGACTCCCGGCGTAGTTGATTTACTTTTTGTTGTTGTTGGGCAAGGCTTGTTTTTGCAACCCGTCTAGCAAGTGTCTGTTGCTGTTAATCCACTTCGGATATGCGACGACGCTAATCTTCGACCGTTAATCAGGACGATATTTTGTGTTCGAATCTAGCTAATCTTTTTCTTACGAATGGGTGTGGTGTGCAATACAGAACGAGCTTGTAGTGTCTAAGAGACAAAAGCTCTCTGTGTCTCTCTAAATACCGTCTTGCGTGACATGGGCCTCAAACGTAATCCAGCGATCCAGTGACATAGTGACGCAACCAGACGGAAGTCATTTTTCTTGTCATTCTTTTTTCTTCGTTCTCTTTTCCCGCCTTGGCATGCTGTTCGCTCTTTCCTTCCCAGAGCGACTGACTGTGATGAACCAGTTGGATTACGGATGGCGTAGTTTCCTATTGAGTCTGTATGCCGCTGCTTTGTACAGCGTACAGTCACTGTGTCAGTTTGCTAAAAAAAAGTTACGCAACTACGTTAGTAGGCCATGGGTGAAAAAGATCCGGCCGATTTCATGTGACCGTCTGCCTTAAATCCCTAACTAAAAATGAAGATTTAAAACGGCATGTTTTCGTGACATGAATGTTCCTGCCCTTCTGTCACGAAAAATTGCCGTTTTTAGGGCTTTTGCCAGCATCAGACTGACTCATAAAACCGTCCGGAGCTTTTTCACCCATAGCCCATAGTCTACTAATGCTGTATTTACTGTCGTTCCGATTCTGTCACACAGTCACGAGATTTCGACATTTATGTTACAAAAGGAAAGGAAAGTGAATGCGCCTACACCGTGCATTAGCCTCTGCACACAAGACTTACAGGCGTATGTGGCAGTACAATGAAGCCACTCGCTGTTTTATCTGACAGTCAGTAAGTTTCTAAGACGGCAGAGCTATGGAGTTAGAATCATCTTTTGCATGTTATCAGGTGCAACTAATATTGTGTTCGGCCTCACTGTATCCTTGATCGTAAAAAATAGTTAATTGTATATACATATTTGTATCCGATTAACGTCGATTTTACAAAGAGACTATGTGGACTAAAGACATATTCATATACAGTCAACGATTACAGTATCTTGGATTACCCAGTCTGGAATGCGACGACTTCATTTGGACTTAAACATCGTTTTGGTGTAGTAAATGTCACGTTCTGAACTTTCTTCAAATTCAGCCACTGCAGTAACTAACACTAGAGGTCACCCGTATAAGCTGTATAAATCGCATTGTTGTCATAGCACACTTAGCGGATTTCTTTGCTGTGAGAGTTGTAAATGTTTGGAATTGTCTGCTACCGTTTGTTAATTACTCAACACTAGATCAGAACAGCGGTTTCAAGACAGCGCACCTGTTCAGTTGCTGTATCATACGAAACGCCAGGTATGCGTGTCTTCCTCGCGCTGCACCGTCTTCTCTGACAGATCTGTACATTCCGGTATCGGCGACGACCTCTCGCTCCTGTCTATTCGTCTTCACGCCGTGACCTGATAATCTTGCGCTCTCGACTGTCGCGATACGGATCACGTAGCGTCGCTGTACCTGTGATCCTGTAGCTTGGAACTGTCGAAGTCTTATACCAGCTAGCATCCGTTTATCATCTTGTTTCTGCAGACATCTCAAAATTGAGCTGTATAGCAATATGACGTTAATTCACCGGAGCACGTCCGTGATAGTTTTGCTATAAGAATGGGCAAACATAAAGTATCTTACTTACTTATTATAAGCAAAAGGCATTACTTCGAGCATTTACCGAGCATCTGCCCACTTTTCAGCGCCATGCATATTTCACAGGTAAATATAGTAAACTTTTTGATGTTAAGGTGTTTCTGGGGTGGTGAATGAATAAAATTAAGGTGAATTGGAAAATTACGCGCATGCTTTTAATAAACAAGAAGCTTATCTATTGCTGCATGCAGGAGTACGATCGGTTAAAACAACTGCTGCGTGATATCTATTTTTTACGCTATTCATTTTGATCACAGCGTCTAGACCTGTGAATAAAAATGTTAATACAGGCGCTGTTATAAGAGCAAAGCGAGGTACAGATCGAGCGGGCCGTTCATACAATTGGCGAACTATCAAACCGGTGGTTACAAGTTCAGGCCTATGAGCAGCTGGAACGGAACAATCGGATCTCAGCCGTTCGTTTATGAACGCACTCGCTAAATCCACTCAAGCGCATGAGTATGCTCAAGCGTGACGATGTCATATACGAAAGTTAACTTCAGTAGAATTATAACAATAGCAGATATTAAGTATTGTAAAGTGGGTTATTTTGAGATATTTTCACGATCAACATTTTTCTGTCACTCCCCAACTTTGTCGCTCTCCTCTGGAAATAGCGTCACATCGCCATATATCGCCTAACGTAGTTGCGCAAATAAGGCGTTGTACTCTCGCGGAAGCACGAACTGTTGCGGTCCGTCTTGTTAAGCCGTGGTGGAGACGTTGCTTAATGACAGTTGCTCGCAACAGAATGCGTCCACGGTCTAAGTGCAAATGGCGTTTTATGTGAGTCGCTGGACAGGTGGTCATTTAGTCTGAAGTCTCCAATACTTGCGTATTCTTCCTCGGAGCTTTAAAAGGCTCACGTAAAGACCTATCGGTATACTAAATGTTCTAAGATGAACGTCGTAATGAATGCGATCAATCTTTCAGTCACAAGCACGTCTGTATCTGTATTCCGCGCCAGCGAATACAGGGACTTTAGAATCGTAGGCCGTATACAAACGAGCTTATACGTGATTCATATTGTGAAGACTGCCTTTGACTTTAAAGACGCTGCGTTAACTGTAGTATACATGCAGTCAAACGGTAAACTATGAAAAGTCGTTATATCTTTCAATATTGGATCATTTTCGTACATAATTCAATGCATTTATTTTTTTATTCCATGCTTTTCAACTTTGATTTCATTCACTGAATGCGTAATTTTTATTTCCTGCTCATGCAGTTAGGCGCGCAATAATTGTACATTCAGTGGGACAGAAAAAGGAGGCACCGTAGATACCGGTACTCTTGTTCAAACCTTCCCCAAACATTAATCAATTTTAAAAACTCTTTCAACGACACATTCTCTGGGTAATTTGTAATAAAGCGGTTATCAAATAAACCGCCACATCTCAAACGTTTTGCTACATTACCTTGTGAAATGAAAGTGTTCGAAATTT
>Ga0056131_1000491_pt1 | contig 10051 bp, 3 predicted proteins | sample WorMetLIZISLAND1_2_FD_67480 | JGI IMG/M metagenome (GOLD analysis project Ga0056131, IMG submission 67480) | Marine gutless worms symbiont microbial communities from Max Planck institute for Marine Microbiology, Germany - Olavius clavatus LIZARD... ...
GTATATTGCTGCATAGTGGAACGAGATCGTCCAATGTCGAAGGATCCATGCGTGGAACTCGTCGTAGTCGAACGACTCTTCGAACGAAAACATCTCGGCGTTAAATGCCGGCACCGACTTGTTGTCAGGCAACATCGAAGGAAGCGGCAACGGCAGAGCCATGTCGAATCCTTGTTAGAGCTACACTCGAACTTCACACCTTTAACCCACAGGGGTTTTCAGCCGATGAAAAACCAACGACATGAACAACACATCAAAGCAACTGCCGCAACAGACTACCGTAGCAGAGTGCCTGGACCACCAACGAAGAAGACCCACCTCCAAAACCACGCCACCGGCCACCCGGCTCGTCATACGACCACGATATAACCGGGCAACTGACACATACCCAAGTTAAACTAAAATTAGGTGTGTCACGTGCGCTGTATTAAAGTGACAAAGCTAAAAATGCCCAAAATCGGGAAGAAATCATAGAACGGATTGTCTGTTCATACACTGTGTGCACAACTCACGATGATGACGTTATTAATGTACTCCCCAGTTAATCTTTTTAACACAGCATTGCAGAGGCGTTCACTACAAAATTCACTAATAAACTATACCTGATAGGACAACAGTGACCTCAGCAAAGTGACCCATTTCTAGTACAAGACTGCAAGGCAACCGGCGGAAGGGCGTAAATGATAATAGTCGCTTACCATTTACTACCTGCAGTTGCTCAAAGTTAAACTCTTTTAAGATGGTCAGAGGTTTTTGAGCACTTATCTCGTTTCAGTTCTCCAGTCACAGTCAGTGATAGAGGGTTCTTAGTTTTTCTTACACATGCTTAAAATTTAAATTCCATGAGTTATCCAGAGAAAACGAGTCATTTTTACAGGAGTTTTTCACGAACTGTATATGCAAAATTTTAGTCGTTTACTGCACACTTTCTTAAACTGCATGACAATCAACAAAAATGCACAAAAAGATGTTAACTAATAATGCAATGGTAAAACATAGGTTAACAGTCACAGATCATGATCCCACAGCAGTTCAGTAAAATCTAGCCTAAATCAGTCAGCGTTCATGCGATGGGATCATACAATATTCCAGGAGGGTCATAATTACAGGAGTTTTCCAGGAATGCAAGAACCCTGGTGATACCAGCATTACCCACGGGCACAGTTGGAAACTGCACAAAACGCATGTCGCACGGACAATTCAGATTCTTTCCTCAGCATTGTATTAATCGCTGAAACAGTCTCAACATGGAAGCAACTGATGCACTTAGATTAACGGGGGTGACACATGCTTAAGATTCTGGCATCAGAACTGATAAACTTGCACGAGTTTCTTGCATCAATAATTTGATGCCAGTTTGCTGGTAACTTTTAAACAACTGACCAATCAAACAGTAAAAATATGTTTTGATGCAAGTAACTTTCTGGTACCAGAATCTTAAGCATGTATCACCCCCATAAATTCATTCAACAATAATCTCGACATAGGCACCAACAGATCGACTTCTTTATGAACTGAGGGTCCTTCTAGTCTTATGGGTGCATGAGACAGGAGATATCCACGTGCAGCCTAACATGTTAAGGTATCAGTAGCTAGCAATTAGCTTGTAAAACAGTATCATAACATATCATCTGGATTTGCTATTTTGCACTGTTGCAACCCAAATAGGCCTTAGCGACAACACCAAGTTACCATCAGTGCTTCATAAAGGAGTGCACGAGTTACTGGGAATACTAATTTACTAGATGAATTTTGAAATTTTTGATGAATTTTGACCTAACCTTCCACAGGGCTTAACTAGGTTTTTAGCAATAAGCTGGGGTTACCAACATTTACTTCAACCATCAGGGGACATCATTTCTTTTCCACTTCACCTTCTCACCCTTTTCCATCTCTCCCTTCCCTCCCTTGCAGCACGGAGGAACCCCTTACACGGAGAAGTGTGTGCACACGGAGAAGTGTGGGGCGAGGTGAAAAAAGTGAATGAGTAAATGCTCAAAATCTGGCTATTCATAATCATATAAACATCCTAAAAACACACTTCTGCTTTCTTCACATGTATGCTGTATACTGTTTAACAGTAAATTACTTCTGTTCTTCTTCAAGCTGATGTTAATTAAGAGGCTATACTCTATACTCTTTCTTGGTTTGATGCTTCACTAATTATTCATGTTCAAACTGCACAGAGAAAGATCAAGTCTACGCCCAAGTGAAAACAAATGACAGTCAATAATGGCCTCTATGTATCATTCAGTAAACACGACATAAAGTAAAAAAAATCCTAGATAAGTTCGAATAAATTATGTGCAAGAAACAGCTGCAACAAGTAATTCTGCTGTTGCAGAGTGAATAATTGAGACTGGTATGGTATGTTACAATGACATCAACACAGATGGAACAAAAGCACAGTCACAGTCCACTGAGCATTCTGAACAGCACAGGTGCATCTGGTTATGTCATGACAAAATACCACTTTGTACAATAAACCACAGAATCCTAAACAATCACGCAATTGTTCACCTCCAATATGTGCAAATTTCCAGGAAATGTGTCAGCAGCATGTAAGCCAATCTCACTGCAAGTCTAAAGCACATAAACCACACCTACGAACACTTCACCATGATGACCAATACAGCTGACTGCTGTTTTATGATTATATCTGAACTCAAGGAATGGTTAACATCAGTCATTCGATCATCATTCTGGCTCACTGCAGTGAGTGGCAAAACCATACATAACAATAACAGCTGTAAATTGTTTCTTCATCTCATTGCAGCTGTGCTACCAACCAGTACCGGGAACAGGACCATACACAGCTTTCATCGGCGGGACAACTGTCGCATCCTGGCCACCTTCTCTTGTCGCGGTCTAGACACAATAAACAGTCAATACATTTTACTTCTACTGTTACATCAATAGCAAGTAAAGTAAGTAAAGTGTCAATTTATATAGCACATTCTCATAAGATCTCTAAAACAGTGAAGGAGTTTATTAAAAGTACCGGTCTGTGCCAACATGTTGCACAGGTTATGAATGAATGAGAAGAAAGATCCCGACAACAGGTGGCTAACCTAGGTTTACTTTGAATATGGCAATTAAATAGTGTGTTGGTTATAAATTTCACAGAAATTTAATATTAATGGGGAATTTGCGGCAATGTTCGCAAGAACTTTTTGGCATAACTATGGCTCAATAGGAATACGCGTGCTGAGCTTCTACGCTTATGACATGCACATTATGGGTAGAGTCGGCGATACTCCAGTGTTCCTAAACAGTTTCACTTGGCAGAAGTAGTAATGTTTTAGGTGCTGAATGCAACAGCTGCAGCTAATAAACATACAATGACATAGAAATGTGAATGAAAAAATCTCAACAAACTCGTTAGCCAGTCAACCTGGTCTTTGTAGAGACAGTCTTCTTGACCATGTAGGGTAAATGCAGTCAACTGTTTGACAGCAGGATGGACATGAAGAAAAGCTAAAACCTAAACCTAACAAATTAGCCCCATGTTGTTGCCTCGTACAATATTGAACCAGGCAATGGACAGGATCTAAAGCAACATAAATTCTGAAGTCTGCATAGCGTGAGTAATGTGGAAGTAGACAGAGAGAAAGAGTACTTACAGATTTCACTTGTATCTGACTTTTAACAACCGCTGCTCGCAACACTAGAGCCTACAGCATACAATTCACACAGAACAATTCACAATCTAATAAGCTTCAAATAACTTTTGGATGCTAGATACTTTAATGGGCTAATCACAGTAATATCTAATATTCATATAAAATATATATATGTTTAACGCGCTCAATTATTTCTTGCATCAGCACTTGTCGCATCTGAAGTTTATAATTCATATCATATTGTCTAAATACACCAATGTGTATGTTCTTTGTTCCCAGTCATATGCAGCATCTCTGTAGAAACATGGAAAATCATCAGCACTAATCAGTGTGTCAAACGAAGATATGATACCTTGCTTTTCATCTGATATTCTTCGCCCATTGCAATCGCTTTCTCGAAAGTGATACTTCGCTGGTCCAAATCTTTGGCATACAGCACCTAGAAAAAATCAAGATCAAAAACCATATACCAACAAACTTTCTAAATAGCCCAAAAAACTAGTCAGTCAGACAAAAACACAGTATTATCATCAGTAACTAAAACATTGGTTTATCTGCCAACATAGAACGGATTCTATACACTGTGATTTTCACTTTTGGTTTTTGTTTTCTTACACTCTGAGATTAATTAAATAAATATACATTACTATAGCATCAGTTAGTACTGCTTCATGATCTTACTCTGCAATATGCAAAAACACACAAAAAAATTATTGATTTATCGACAACAGACGTCACTTTATTAACCAGTGACTTAACAAGAAGAAGTTGCTAAAGAAAACACTTGCAGTGCCATCACTGTTCAGACAGTGTTGTTTGCATAACTGAAAGAGGCATCTGTCCTGTAAGAATTCCCACTCCAGTAACTAACTTTGAAGATTTCCCTAGGCAAATCATAATCAATACCAAGAACAGACAGAGATATAGACCAATAATGCACAGTGGAGAATGCTCATGTTCATGCCTTATTGTGTGAGTCAATACGTGCACTAATCTTTCCATCAAGAATGAGCTGCATCAGTTCTTCTTCTAGAGCCGACACCGTCGTATTAAATGCCTCGGCCATCTTCCGCATGTCAGCCGACAAGTACGGACTAAAGTACTGCCAATCACACAATAACAAACATAATAACACATTTACTAGTAGGGCACCTGTTAAAGCAACAGGTGCCTGCCATTAAGCAGGCTACTTTTAACAGCAATAATCTTTATGGGCCTTTCGATACATAAGCAGATATAGCAAAGCAACACAGACAGTATAAATAACTAAAATATTATACTAATAACACTAAACAGAACCCACAATCCACATCTCAAGACAGCCACAATAAGTGGAAAGGCAGTGAAGTGGGGTTTTTTAAACAACAGACACTACATGGAACTGAGTAATTACATGCAGCGACATGCAACAAGTCACAGTATAGCAAGAACTATGTAACTCTGAATCACAGTAATAAACGAGTACATAAAATTTAACAGTGCAGAATATCACTGCAACAGAAACTGGAGGAATTCACCTGGCACAGTGCACGGTTTCGAATTTGTGAATACAATGCTTCTACGTGTGTTGCAAGGTACAAGTCCAGAATAAAACTGTCCTGCAACAGCACAGGAAAATCATACATTACACAGTCAGCCTATAATCCACTACTTCTTGGTATCATTTCAGATTAACCATATAAATTTTCAGGAGTTATTCCAGGCCAGGATAGTCACAAAACTACACTTTTGGAACTGTTGGAGCAGAAATTTCTACAGACAGGATGTACTTCCTGTCTCCCACAAGCAGGAACAAAGCACTGAAGGAACAACTTGTCCATAATCTATAAAATAAAAAAAACTAGAAACAACATGTAGCAAAGAGAGCTACTGAGCAGCAGAAGCAAACAGATTATCAATGCTGTACAAACCTTCATTTCGTCCAGCAGTTTGAGGCTAGATGCATATTTGGAGTCATGCAATTTGTACACAATTTCACGAAGCTGCGGCTCCAGTTCAAGAAACAGTTTGAATGAACTACAAACACACAAGATACAGCACACACACAAGTCATGTTAACTCTCACATACTACAAGGGATGGTACATTATGGTCTCTGAAGCTTTGCTGTGGTTGGTCTATCTACATGGAACAGTTACTGGCATTGCTGCACAACTGACCACTCACTAACACTGTTATCTTTCCGTCACCAAGTAAAGACTTATCTCTTTGGCAGTGCACATGCTTTATTGGTATGTTTGTTTTACTTTACTGTTAGAGCCGGCGAACATAACTATACTGCACATAACATAATGTTAATGTAACTATTCAAACAGTGTTAAGTCCAACCTGCTGTTTAAAACGTGGCGTTGTATTTCCTGCCTGTCAAACGTCGCCAGCGCACACAGTGTGCCGTACGTCGCAACATTATTTGGCGATATCAACTGCAAACAAACACATGCATACCTGTGTTAAGGAAAAACGAAACTCAATGCAGCAATCATCAGTGCATGGCCCAGCAAACTAGCAGAATAGATAACAGCTGCAACTATCAATTAAATGACTATGCATGGCAGACAGTACTACAACGAGAATAAAGCCAGCCCATGGCGACTGTATATCTCCTGGCTGGAACCTCTGCATGACTTCATAGCAAAATACTGCTTTAATAAATGGCTTAATGGAAATGGTCTTTGGTGTGTAAGCAGTCACTCATTTTACATACACACATTCGTATTTTGGCTCATGGTACAATATACTACACACAGCTTTATATTCTGTCTATCTCTTTTTGTAATCCACTTATAAGTAAACAATCAAACACTAGTCTCACTTCGAAAGCTTTTGCTAAACCACAAAATTTTATCACACCATTAAACAAACACCATTCTATAGAATATTTCATATGCCAGTGAAGTACAGTGACAGCAACAGCATGACAGCTATAATGTCTTACTTCCCAGATTATATCTGCTGTTAAAGGGTAAAGATGCTGTACCTCGGGAAAGTCGCAGTGGTCAATGTTGGCGGAAAGAAACAGCCGTGCGGCTGCCTTGTACTTGGAACACATGAGTTCACCGAGCCCCGCAGCAACATTTAGCTTAGTAACGACAGCTTGGCTGCCTTCTCTGCTTGGCTGTCAACATTACCAACAAGCAGCTGTGCGAAAAAAACTTTAATACATCTTTGCACTTATTACAAATTTTTTGTATTAACAAAATCTGCAAATTCACACCATAAGCTGTGATTCAATTTTAATATGTCTTTGCACTTATTACTTTTTTTGTATTAACAAAATCTGCAAATTCACACCACAAGCTGTGATTTGATCATCAGATGGCATGTCCGCCACATGGCGTAGCCATTATGCAGTAAAAGAACAAGTTCCAAACTTTGAAACTATGTCCATATAGTTCAAACTCTCAGCCACTTCTAGTTACTGTGTGGTCAAAGACAAAGTTCGGCATTTCAAAACTAGGTCTGCATTGGCCGACCTATGGCTATCAGCCAATGGCTGCCTAGCGGTCATGTAACAAATAACTGTGATGAAATATAAAATGCTGTGTATTTAATTAATGTTAAATGCAAGAACAGCGACACAATCTCAACTGTGGACGTGGCTGAAGCTTAATGCAGTCAGTAATTAAATGCAACAATAAATACAAATATGACACAATGGAAACTGAAAGCAAAGGACATCTAGTAACAGCATCTACATAATCACCTCCATCAAGTACGGCGTCGTCTCTGCTTTGCTGACGTATGTTGTTACATGTGGCCAATTCTGTAGATAGATGCTAACCTGCACAACAAATATCTGCCGCATATTACCAAATAGTTTATCTTTCACAGAGTTTTGTTGATGTAGAACTATGGCATATAGATGTACTGCATAAATTGCAACAGTAATGCTTATCAGATCACCTACCTATGACCACTGATCACAGATGAATTTTAAACTGAAATGAATGACTGGTGGTCCCATTTTTAGCACAGGGATTTCCTGTTTAGTGCAGATATTATGTTTTTGGCTGCTGCAGTATTTTACAGGCGATTTAAACAAGCCACTCCAACTCATAAATGGTAGTTCACAAGTCTGAAAAAATATTTACGCAACAGCACCTTGATGACATTGAGACACATGTTGACGAGATGACGTGCAGTGGTGCAGTAATCTCGTGCTCGCGAGTAACACTTGAGTGCATTAGCCAGGTCACCGCAGTCTAAGTAGTGATCACCGAGGTCATCGTGGCCACGCCTACAGCAATCAACAACAAACAAACGAACCTCAGAAGCACCAGATATATCTGTGCCATAACTTTGACGTGGGGGCTGGAGTACGCTGGATTTACCAGTGCTGTAGCTGTATCAGCATGACCCAATGCACATCACTAGAGATGTGTCCAACAAGGTAGCCGCTACGAGCCGCTTCGATTGTCTATGTTATTTGACACTAAGCTATGGTATATAGCTACGAAGCACTATGAGCCGAACGTAGCATAAAATTTTTACGCTATGATCCACAGACACCCCATAATACACCGCAATAATGTCCGCTTCCATGATGAGTTTTGTTTACATTGGTATTCGACGAAGGACAGAGAATAACCAAATAGCATTAATAATTATCCAGCCTATTTGGAATAGCCATTTTTTGAGACTACTATTTATTTTCGACGCTGCCAATTTTTCGACCTAATTTGGATCAAAAATAAACTGACGTGGACATGCCCACCGTAGTTTCGAAGTCATCTTAAATGTAGATATCCGTTAAATGAAAAGTCATAGCGTATCGTAGCTCGAAGCCGAAATCTCGCAATATCTACCTTGTTGGACGCACCTTAGGTATCTAGTAACAATGTTTAGTAGTCACTGTAAGACAATGCTTTTCAGCCATTTCTTTGAATCTTTTGTTGCAATTTTGATTGCTGACCAAACCTCACGTGATGATTCATGCATCAGTACCATTGCAACCAGCAAGGCCACGACTTGTGATGCATTCACTCATAAAAGTCACGATCATAATTAAACATAAAAAGTCTACATACCAGTACACTAGTCCTGTGTGATTTAAGGCAGTTTAATCTTATGTGAATTAACTCTAAACGTCAGAAAGAATCGTTTACTAGCATCACTGCACAGCTTAATCAGCAGCAGTCAGTCGTCATTCAGGCTATTTTCCAACCTTCTCGTATCATGCCAGATCATTCAACAAATTTGACCAGGTATAAAACTAGTCACCAACTAAAGTTTATCAAAATCAATCCAGCAACTGGAGATATTACCACACAAGACAAAGACAGGAATAAACATGACAAACACCAACAGCCTCCTACAGCACTCAACTATTGAGAGGGTATCATCAATGTGAACTGGATTAATTACCGAATGCTTTCTTTGATTGAGTTGCTCTTGTAATTCTTGAGGTCCATATCAAGCTTCTCCAGCTTCAATGCAGCCTTCTTCTGTGTCGTCTCAATCCACTGCACATCGAGGGCCGGGATGCTGGGAGATGGTACCCCATCAGGCAACCGAGGCTGACTACACACAAAGAAGTCCATACAGCACCTCAGATGTGTTCAAGGGTTTAAGGCTGTGCATAGTTGTTAAAGGAATCCATCTCACAGCTACAGAGTGATCACACTTATCCTCACTTTTACTTTCAAAATGTTCTCACACAACTGAGTTTGCTTGGTACAAATCTGGGCCTACCGTGCATACTGTTTTTCTTACGATAAATACAACAGGAAAATTCAAAACATTCAATGGATTAAAAGAACTGACTAATAGTCTTTATCTACTGCACATACGCAAACAGATATTATTTAAATGGCATATTTTGTGAACTATGTCGGAGCAACAGCAGTTACAAGTTAATGGAAAAGAACTGATTACTGAAAATAACAATTCTAAAAATGATTAGTACAAAAAAATAGGCAAATGTTCTAATATCCAACAAGAAGCTCAGCTATTGCTGTGATAGCCGATCATACTGCATGCAGAAGTACGATCGGCTGAAACAACTACTGCGTGATACGCTATCTATTTTAACACCACGCCTAACGTACATTGTATATTCATTGTAATCACGGCGTCTCGACCTGTGAATAAAAATGTTAATACAGGCGCTGTTATAAGAGCAAAACCAGGTACAGATCGAGCCGGGCGTTCATAAACTGCTGGTGAACTATCAAACCGGTGGTTACAAGTTTAGGCCCATGAGCGGCTGGAATGGAACAGTCGGATCTCGATCAGCCTTTCAGTTCATAACGCACTCACTAAAAATGCACTCAAGCATGACGACTGACCACGACGGAATTATGCCAGCAGGTCAGTCAGTCAGTCAGTGCTGCGCGTAACCGGCTATGGGTCGTAGCGCCCTCCACGTTGAGCGGTCGTCAGCGATAGCCCATGCGTCAGCAGCAGTGAGTCCGGTGTCCCGCACGACCT
>Ga0056131_1000493_pt1 | contig 10032 bp, 6 predicted proteins | sample WorMetLIZISLAND1_2_FD_67480 | JGI IMG/M metagenome (GOLD analysis project Ga0056131, IMG submission 67480) | Marine gutless worms symbiont microbial communities from Max Planck institute for Marine Microbiology, Germany - Olavius clavatus LIZARD... ...
GTTTCGGGTCGATCGCTCCCCAAATTTCGGAGCTACGGGGGGTCAAAAATCGCCCCTTCCCATTCACTAGACACATCGCTTATACAACAGCTTGTTGCTACCGCACAAGCCGTGATAAATAAATAAATTGTACATAACAATCTATTAACCTGAGCCAGCAGGTCACTGCGCAGATGTTTCTCCTGTTCAATGACAACAGCGAGGTCATCAGCCAGACACTCGGCCAGTTTTATATCAACTTTTGTCGGCGTCGATGCAATCAGGAAGAGGAGCTCATCATGTGAGAAGACACACTGGCGCTTCACACTGCGATAGTGCTCAATGCATGATCGACCCCACGGCAACTGACCAGACAGCAAAACAACACGTAAAACTGTCACATGGCCGTAAAAACACTCGACTAATTCTACCATGTAAAGTAAGTACGCAAGTAAATAATCACATCTTGATCTTACTATCTAATCAGATCCGGAATCTCTCTAACTATATACTAACTGTATACTTCAAGTATACTTCAAGGTTAAACAGTGCAGTTGATTGATTAGTTGTTAGAGTGAAATAAAATCCTTTATACTGCATAGTGTCGGGCAGTGTTGTGAATCTGATGCACTTGTGTGAGCCACTAAGAGGAACTGAAGGACTGCAAGAAACAACGGCTTTTCAGAAGATGACAGAATGAGCAACTCGAACAGTCAAAAACAGAAAGTGTCTAACCCCTTAGCAGTGGAAAAACATTTGTGAAAACTCTACCTAAAGGTGGATGTACACTTTCAACTGACCCCAGTATACTCATGCTTGGACTCCCCACATTTGAATAATGACTGCAACTGCATTACAGTAATGATGCTATGTGTAGACCTAGACATATCCTGCGATAACTTGGGATACATCATTGTGGAAAATTTTTCTGCATTTAAGTTTTCGCGGAATTCGCACTAGATGAGTTAAAACAACAAAATGTCACAACACATACAGCTACTGCAAAAATTAGTTCTGTGCTGTACAAATCGGAGGACATACCCACAGTTCAAATAACAAAACAGTAGATTGCCACGCAAGATAACACACCCAGTTTGGTGGGCAGAAATTAACGGCCTCGGCAAAATTGTAGCCTTGGTTGAAGCCGGCATGGTATGAACGAGGAAACGTAATCATGAACTCGCCAGCACACTGATCCATCCTAACAACCTGCATCAGCATCAACCAGCCATTTCATTCAGCCAGTAAGACCCACAATCACAATATATGCAGAAAGAGAAAGACAACAGCACAAAAGCACAAAAGAAGCAAAAAACGCTTGGAATATATATACACGAAAAGATGGAATAACAAAACGATAAAAACACAGCATTGTTATAAAAATGCACACATACAATACGGTAAGTTGTCTAATTAATAATACGGTGTTAAAATGCACAAGAGTGACATTTCATCAATTATGCTAACAACTATGCAATAAAAACACAGCAACATTATAAAAATGCAAGAATACAATAAGTTTGTCCATTTAAAATGCATAATAATGGCATTTACAACAATTATGCCAACTTTGATAAAAAAAAATTACTAACTGTTATGCAAAACAACATAAAAACTTGTGACACACAAATCAAAGAAAATGTTTATAAGATTATCCCGGAATTTATATAAAATAAAAGACAACAGCTTGTTAAGGACTCAACCCAGTGCAGTCTAAAGTGTACATTTTTATAACATGCTCTAAACATATTAAGACCTTAACATATTGTAATGAACTGTCACTCACTGTGAATTGCAGAAATGTGACTGACATTTTTCATCTCTCCCTTTGTTCAAATATCATGCCAACCATTTTATAAACATTACACACAATGGCAACTTGGTAATATGGTGCTAAAAATTCCTACATGGCATTCCAATGCAAACAATACAACAGCATACGTGCACGACACAACATTTATAAATTTCTATTTCACATTAGTTGTGTCTAATTTTAGATTAGACAGGATTCTTACTGGCACTCCATAAGCCATCAGTATGTTGGGGTTGATGATAGTGGTAAGCTGGTGCAGCAGGTCCGGAGCTTGCTCAAACAGATCGCCAGCTGCCTTCTGCATACATTCCTCAAACAACCCTGCAGCCGAGCCTGGCACTCCGTACCACGTTTTTGCCTCACCCCTACAAACACAGTCCAATTTTTAAAAACTTATCCTGTAAATCAATAATTATTTAGAAATTATACATACACAATTTGGTTGTGTTATGTTCATTACTATACAAACAGCACATATCTTGATACAACAGTAAACTAACATCTGGCCAGCTATAGTATGGTTGATGCCCTCATGTGTAACTTATCAACCATCGTATCATATCATATCATATCATATCATCTGGACTTGCTATGGCGCCCCCATCCTTAGCTCAGAGGTGCCGTACAAAGTAAAATATAGGTTAAATAGTACAACTAACAAATGATATGGCTATATAATGCAACGTTAAAATAACAAGTTTTTAGTTTGGACAAAAAATTGCTATAACTCTCGTTCTACAATCAAGCATCAATAGGTTGATCTGTCTCTCATAAATTCAAATATCTGATGAATGAACTGCAAAAAAGCCTTTGACTGCATGCATACCAGTGCATAAAGTTGACTGAATAGCTCCAGTGATCTTCAGTGTGCCAACAGAAACATGAAAAACACATCCCAACGTAACACCACGGAACCTGCAATACCAAACCACACTTTCTCAGAAATACACTAAATTTTGTGTAGCAGCTAGTCCCCTGGTACGTATAAGTAAGTAAGTAAGTAACAAAACTTCTAGAGGTGCAATTCAAACAAGTAAATCAACAATATGCCGCAATCGCAACGCCCAAACAAATAAGTCTTTAGCAACCACTTAAACTGTTCATAGCCAATGACCATTTACTGAAGACCAGCTGGAAGGCTGTTCCACAGCCTTGGGCCAGCAGCTGCAAAACATTGCAGGTATGAGAAAGATATACGACCAGTGAAAGCTGGAAGGCAACCAACATACCGGCCCCCATACCTGTTGTCTGGCAACACAAGTAGATATCTGCCTGGCTAAATGCTACTAGAACACAGATCAGCTCCAAGTTGACAGGTAATGTGGCACTATTTTAGCCTGCAGGTTTTGTGCTGGTGGACCCTTAAAAAGTCATAATAATAATAATAATAACAGTAACAATAATGTGCTATTAAAAACAGCAAATATACCTTCATGCCAGATATGCTTGCATCTATGTATTTCAAAACAGAGGATCCTATAACTGGCAAGTTGTTCAGATTCCAACCAGATGTAAGGTATTCCTGGACAAAATGCAGCATGACAGTGTTTTCATCCACAACACTGTTTGCATTATATTATCCTACAAAAAAAAGGCTAGAGCCACATCCTCATAAAAATTACAGAACAAAAATTGAAATTTTAAAACTACACATAACAATGTTGTAATAAAATACACAGGGAAATATACAGTGAAGAAAAGCAGAGAATCGGCGAGAAGGGAACGAGTCTGCTTGCCGATTAAGAACGTTTCATTCATGTCGTTTGGACATGAATATAAAAGATAACACTAACTTGCTGCAGGGTTTCCAGTATTTTAGTCTCACAGAATTCCAGTACTGCTCCAGGACCTCAGCTAATGTTTCCAAGGTTTTAAGGATTGGTAGCACTCTTCGTCAACAGTTACATAACTAAGGATATGCAAACAAAAGCAACACTAACTAGCAGTCTGAACTGTTTCACTAAAATATAAACGTGTAGCACAGACTGCAGCTATATAATGGAACACTATCGACATTCGACTGATGCACTTAACACAAAATTCGAGATGGATCGTCTAAAGAGACCATTGTTTCCAAGTTCCACTTTCCAGCACTGTCCAGTGACAGTAGCTATTGATGTCAGACTGTTAATTGTTAGTACTGAGAACAGAATGTAATTGTTATGACACTGAAAATGTGCTGACTTGAATTTAAACTTGAGGTTGTTTTAGATCACAGGCCTTGGCCTCGAACGTGCTGTCTTCGAACCCATTATGTTTCCAAGCCATGAAAAATAAGAAAAATATATCTAGCATTTTCAAGCAGGCATCAGAAACATACAGGTCAGGCAATGAAGGTCAGTGGCATCGCCAGGATTTGGTGCAAGGAGAAGCAAGCACGAAACTGAGAGAAAATGATTTTAGGGTGACACATGAAAGTATTATGAAATTCATGCAATAAACAGCGACAAAGCTATAGGCCAATATATTCTTTCTGGATAGGCAACCACAGAGTCCAATATCAAGAGTTCACAGCTCAGAAGTGACCAGAAAAATTAAACACATCGAAGATGAGGGGCGGCACGTGCCCCAGTGTCCCATATATCTGGCAATGCTCATGATGAAAGTAAACAGAAATACAAGGAGACAGACAGGAGTACAAATGAAGATGCGATAAGATAACACAAGCAGTTACCGGGTACTTCAGATGTTCCTTAATTCTGGCTGCATGAATTTAAGTACTCTCTATTTACCTCATAGCCCGGAAAACGTTGCTTTGTCTGCTCAGTAGGAAATCCGCTCCCACGTTCCAGTGCATGTACATCAGCACCATACTCCACAATAACATCCTCATCAAGGGCATTGACGAGTCTCCAGAATTCTTTCTCAACGACCGACATCGGCACCAGCTACACAACACAAGCTGACAGTAAATCACCATCGCTGGCAGAGTGACTGGTCCAAAGATCAGTACATTCACTATAGTGTACTGGCCACCGCCCTCTGCTGGCGTCTTACCTCCATCGTATTGGACATCAGGACTCAGCTACACGTCCCAACTACAATGGTGCAGAAGAAATGGCAGAGCACCTGATTTTACAATGCCCAACACATGACCAGATTTGGCAGGAGATGTGGTCTGACCTCCAAATATCGTCCGACACAAGACGCCTCTGGAGATGATACCTAGAGTGGACTGTGTCGGTGACTTCCCCCCTCCCCTCGACTGGAAATGAGAGAGAGTGAGGAGACAGAGTAAATCAAACGGCTCAGAACAGAAAATAAAAGGAACATGTTTGGCCAGGTAACATATGATATGTACAAAACAAAACAGTATGGCATAAACGGTACACACATAAATGTCATAAAAATAACTAATCACTTCACTTTTAAACAGCTTCTAATACGAGGAAAAGTGATAAGCTACATAAGCAATAACACAGCAATTTGTAGTGGTAGTAGTACTAGTAATAGTAGTAATCATAATAGTATAATCATGTTTTGAGCACTATCTGCATCTGCATTTATCACTATTTGTTACTATTCTTTATATTTTCCTTCACATGTTCATCTATTTAGCTCTTTGGCTACGAGTATGTTCATTAAATTCAGTGCTCATAGCTTAGAGAAGATTTTTCAGAGGCATTTTATCAAAAAATTTACACACTGAAGGACAGAGAATTAGAATAAACAGTCTCAATATGAGGTAGAACACGAGATGTATTACCTGTCCAGATGTCTTGAAGTAGTCCATCTTAAACTGGTCGGCTTTTGTGCCAAATGAATACAGATTATACTCGCTAGCTGCTTCTTCAAAACCATAAGCTTCCTGCGGCTTTGAGCACTCCTGCAATGCAAGATAATACTTCACATTAGATCAAAATTCAGTAATTCCATCAAATTCTCACACTATTCAAACATTTAACACATTGCAATGGCAGCAAAAAAAATGGAAAAATTACCACACACACAAAAATACACACTGAATACGAATACTGATGCAGAACAAATAAATCACCTTAAATATACTCTGCATATAATAATGTGATGTAACCTCAGATTGTGACGGACAACATTTGGTCATATTTGTCACACTGTATGAACCAGGATTGTTATGACAAACCTTTTTCACTTTCTCAATGCTCACTGACTCTCTTCTAGGTTATTTTGCTGCTTTCATTTACATCCATACACCATTCACTGCTGTGATAAAAAATTGGTTGAAAAACAATAATCAAAGGCAGTGATAACAAGAGTTCATTTATATCTCTTTAAAATTAAGCCTGACTAACTCAGGAAGAAAGCTATGGAACTACAGCACTATACAAATCTGCATATAATTACTGCTTCTGTTGTTACTATTACTATGCATCAATTTTTGAGCACCTGCTGATGTAATGCACCGTTTAATCGTATTTGTCAGACTTTAAAAAATCTGGTACCTCGGCAAGACATCGCGGACAACGCCAGTCACCGGGTGGAATTTCTGCCAGTGGCGGGGTTAGGCAGTAGGTATGATAAGCATCATCACATCCATCACAGAGGAGCATTAGTTCATCATAATCACCGGCATGGCAGACCTCACAGAAATACTGGTCAGCCTGCCAATATACACACCTCATGCAATCAGTACTGCATAAAACAAAGCTGGAGGCATAGTGAGCTTTTTTATATTTATACACTATAAAAATGACACCATAAACCTACCAGAGTCTATAACAAAACTTCAACATATAGCGTAGCACTGTTGTAAGGACGACCAGCAAAGTCTACGGGAAAAGGCAAAATTTGACCCTCCACCAAACACAAACCCCTTAACCGACTGTCTAATGCCAGACAAAAGGCTCATGTACTAAACACCATTTGCTGCTGGCACTATAATACAGACATTCAGATATACTAAAATTCTGTTGCTAAATTAAGATAAATCATGTCATTCCTCAATAATACTGATCTTGAACAACGGTTAAGACATTTACTGATGATTGGTATATTATTAGTAAAGGAAGAAATAATGATATTCTATTCTATTTCTATACATATTTGTTTCTCATTTTCTTCAACTCAGACTGGGAATAAAATGGAAACCTGGTCAGTCACTGCTGTTATACAATCCACTAAACCTGCCTCTGATTAACACCACATATGTGTTGTATAATATATCAAGGCATTCAATCTCCTCCTGGTATTTCTGCATCTCCTCACTCAATTTCATGTCCACTTCAATGCATACATATGTGTCACTGAATCATCCCAATGCACAGACTCTTGCACACTTCCAATACCTCATGCTCCATTGGTAACAACACATTTACCGCAAACCAAAAAGCCACAGAGAAAAATCATTCGACCCTCTGACTATTACGGAAAATGAGCAAAGTAAGCAACTAACCGTCTTCTCGCCAACTGCTGGTTTTTGTTTAACTGGTTCCTTCTTCGGTGTCAGGGATGAATTCATACGACCCTGAACATATAGATGCATTGTCAGCTTGAGACAGTCAACATTATAGTTAGGAATATCCTCCCAAAATACTGAGTTTCAAAAGTTCAGTCACCACACAACACGTCACTGAAAACAACTAATTTTATGAAAAGTTTTACTATGAAGTCACTTTTTAGTTACAAATAGTTTTGTTCTTTTAGTCGTCGAGTTGCCTTTTTGTATTAGCACTTTCGTGTGTTAGAGACTGCTGTTAATCTTTCAGTATATTTTTAAAGCTTGAGATCGCCGTCCGATTTGTAACATTTTATATTGTGACATTATTCTATTGTATATTGATTTTTTAACGATTGTATTTTCATTCGTCATGGTCGTAAAACTTGTGCGATTGTCACTTGTTTTTATTAAAGGCAACTTGACTTGACTTCACTTGACACTGCTGTTCCATTCAGAGCCAGTTCCACAACACAACTGCTGCCGCTCATCCAAGCAAGACGGCTCCGCTTCTTTGACACGTGACAAGTCTGAGCGATTCACTTGACACCACCGTTACGGTGTCCACCTGTGGGCTGCCTTGGAAATGGAGGCACCTCTGCAGACGTCCACGTCACTGGCTTTGTACACTGAATGTGGACTTAAAGCGCACAATTTGAACTGGCCTCCGCATGTAAATACACCCAGGATCGAGCACGTTGGAGGCACTTAGCGGAAACAGCTATGCTCCAGCCTGGGGCATGCTCATGACAATAACTCACCACATTCTCCAGGTACTTTTGCAGACAAGTATATCCACACCCAAACAGATATGAGTGATTAACACAACAGTGATGGATCGATTGTCAGCAGTGGATCCGTGGATGGGTGTAAAGCCAAATCTTGGGACTGCAGATGTGGGAGCAGTTGTCGTATCGCCAGACATTGAGGTTGTTGGAGAGCTGAGCCCCAAACCTGTGGACTGCTCGTTTGTGTTCCGGAGCCTCGATTCGTGACTGAACTTTTGGACTGCTTTTGTGACATAGTGCAATAAAGCCAGTTGTTCTTACCGTCCTGGTCTCTCTGCCTGACTCAGGTTTCAATGAAGACTCTGCTGCAGACGCTGACGGTGTCGGTGCCTCAGTCTTTACCTTCAGCTTCAACAGACCAAACAACACGCAAACATGGTAGACTAAAATGCCCGCAGTATCCCATACACATGACAAACACTCTGACATTTTCAAATATAGGCTCACAGAAATCATAATACCCACTAGTTGCCCAGACCTGCAGAATAGCAACATTTCTAGAACAAGTTCAGAGTGTTGGGGGAACAGTATTTATTTGCCTTTGTTTAAAAATATTACACTTTTTTAACTCTTTGGCATCTTTGGGGAAGGGAAATATGCTGCAAACATCTTGAAATGACTGATAGTTGCAGTCTCTCAATAGGCAGCGGACAGTTTGTTGTCTCCAGTGACAATTTTCATCCTCAAATCCAGCTAAGTTTTGGTGAAACAGTGTAGAGCCACTCAGCGATAGAAGCTATATAACAAAAGAAGTAAGGAAAAGTAAGCAGAACATGTCTGAACATTGCACCAGTATGTAGGAGTATTTACACAAACACGACACAAACATCGGCCACACATGCACAACTCAAACGACCCAGTAACAATAACAAATCTCACCGATTTAGCCTGTGCTGACTTCGACTGGTTAAAAAGATCAAATGGATGTAGAATTTTCTTGTAATGCTGCTGCAGTACTGTGCTGATGCCTTTGCTGCTCAATCCATAGCCAAGTCGCTCGGCAATTTTCGGCCACTTGCGTTCGCTGCTCACCGTCTCAAATCCGCCTTCCTCTTCAACAGCCTGCATTGACATTAAACAATACTTACAATACTGCAGACACCTGTGAACAAATGACTACAAACCTTACTGTATAAAATTGTTCTTAGCGAAACAAGCATACTGTCATACTGTATGCTCTGTATGGACTTCAAATAGACACATGGAATCAAAAAGCTGACAGCAAAAACGACTAACATGACTGCATCAAATGCCACGGATGCCCAAGTAATTTATGCAGTCTGGAGACACACTAGGTGATGAGACTCAATGAAAACATTTTGATGCAATATGAGATCACACAATTACAAGACAGAGAACAGAGAAAGTTTATTAATCAAACAATAACTGAACAATAAAACAACACAATAAAAACTTAATGGAGGACTGCCAGAAAAAGCACAAGCCCAACACACTGGACACCCACTGTTACTATTAACAAGGTTAAATTAAATACGACTGGAGAGTGGGAATCAAGAGGCACTCAGCTAACCCAGGATTACCTGGAAAACAGGCATCAAAACAGTTTGTCTATGTGTTTATTACTCCACAGATTAGTACAAATACGATAGGTGCCAATTCTGAATATAAATCTGCAGAATTCAATCAAAAAATGACACACTGATACAACTCGCCTGGCCCTAAGCACTAAGTTATATTTTAAACTACACAGTCTGCAGCCTCTGTCTGAGTCCAATTTCCAGAGACCAGTGCCTCAGGTTCAATTTTGGACTATGGTGCTTTATAAATTTACTTGCTTGCTTACTTACTAACCAACATATCCAAAGAAAATGCAACATAAAAATTCAAATTTCGGCTGCAATATAATACAACCAACACAGCTTGTTGATACAATCCGAACAGCAAATCAGCAATTACATTTAAGACAAGAAAGCCTTGCTATCGCAAAGACGACCGCGCGATGCGCCCAATATATGGGTGCCCTGAAAAGTTTCGAGAGTCCTCGCAAACGCCCCCGGCTACTTTTCCCGAAATTTGTA
>Ga0056131_1000494_pt1 | contig 10032 bp, 5 predicted proteins | sample WorMetLIZISLAND1_2_FD_67480 | JGI IMG/M metagenome (GOLD analysis project Ga0056131, IMG submission 67480) | Marine gutless worms symbiont microbial communities from Max Planck institute for Marine Microbiology, Germany - Olavius clavatus LIZARD... ...
GTCAAAAATTATTTCCAAATTATGAAAGTCATTAAAATTACTGCCACCAGATGTCGCATTTCAAAGCTAAATTAAATGCACCAAGTTCGATTTGGGCTGGGGCTGTGCCCCAGATCCCTTTGGGGAACTTACAACGCTCCCCCAGACCTTGCTGGATTTAAGGGGCCTACATCGCGATATTTTTTCATGATATTTATCGCGGATGAAATTTTGAGTATCGCGCACCCCTAAATTTGTGTATGTAGTGATGGGCAAATCTCACAGTCACTGCCAAATCTTCGTTAATGGACTAGAGCTATGAGCTTTTAATGTCCATATCTGTCCATCCAAGTAGCCTATCAAGTGACTTCAAGTCTATTTTTGAAACTGGAATGAACTGTGGCTGCAGCCGAACAATGAGCTGAGAGAAGTAGTCGAGATCTCTTTTTGTACAATTTCATACTGTGCCCTCTCATATATGTAGTACTAGATTTTGGAATAGCAGACTAGAGTCGATATTTTCTTTACCAGTGACTGGCAGTGAGTATCTATATTTCAATGAGATCTCCTAGCCTCCTTCGATATAGTGAGTAGAGGGCCCACATGACCTTTTCTCGAGGCCATTTATGATATACTATGTTTGTTGCTGTCTTCCGTATTTTGTCGAGGCATGCTATATCTTTTTTTAGATAAGGATACATCGATTGAAATCGAATCGAATCGTGATTGGATTTTGCCCATCACTAGGTAATGTGCGCCATGTTGTTTTTTGTTGTTTTGATTTACAAAATGAGGTAATAAAATAGCGTTCGAGGCTGGCGAACTCGTTCTTTTTCATCGGACTGGCGTAAACCTGTATTTTTACGTCGCAGATTCTAACAAGAGCGACAACTTAGCAACATCGTGTCACTGACATACCCACTACTGCTTTGTATTAGAGACCGAGACCGAGACGTTGATAAAGTTTATATGCCATCGGTGCTACTAATTGTTGACAAGTTTCCCGGAAGAAATTCTAGTGTCAACATTTCCATACAACGTTCGTTTGTTGCTGTCTTCCGTATTTTGTCGAGGCATGCTATATCTTTTTACGGAAGACGGAAATATCGGGTGGCAAAGTTAAACTGCACTAAAACTGTTTTTTTGTCTAAATTATCTAAGTTCAAGAATGGTGACGTTTGCAGAGCTAGACTAACAATGCGGTCTTTGCAGGATAGCCGTATGACTAGTTTCTTCGTGGTAAACTACACAGCGAACTTCCAAAGGGAACATTCGGAGAGGGGCGCTGCATGAGAGTAGGGTAGGAAAAATTTGCAAGTTTCAGCATATAATTTGTGGTATATCAGAAACAGTACAAGATAGGAAGGAAGGTTGCACACTTTTGGCTGATACCAAAATGTTCGACCCTGGATGACCTTGAATGGCTGATATACACTCGAATGCAGAAAAGATGCACTTTTTGGAGCCGACAACAAAAATACTATCAGCCATAAGATGGGCGTCGAACCAGAGTGCAGGAGCTAAAATTAATCATTTTTCACAGAATGCAGTGTCATTTATCAGATATCTTAAGTTCTAATGACACAAAGGCAGTTGTATATGTGAGAAAATTCAAAATTGTCACTTGTAAACGAGAGCCTGAGGCCCGAGACCTAGAGGTGTGACTGAGGCATTTGACTTTCAATCTGAGACCGAGATGTTTTGTTCCCAGTCTGAGACCGAGACATTGGGAAAATGCGTCTTGAGACTGAGATGTCTAGACTGAGACTACAGCCTTTGTTGATAATGCAGGAAACTTGAAATGATAGGAGACGTTAAAAGCCCAGTTGTGTTGTCACTCACAGTTACCCGGAATACTAGCTCGGAAGTATAGGAGACTGTGTGAGTGGCTCGGCATGCAGATCTTGCCTATTAGAAAAGCGTGTAGCGTGTTTACTGTAACAGAAGTTGGATGGAAAAACAGAAATAATGTACATGGAAGTAAGCTGGAAGATAACATAGTTTTACTTGCGTGCTTCTGTAAATTGTAAAGTAGACCTACTTTTGAGATGTGTGAATAATCTGTTTTATGTTAAGTGTATATGTGTGTCTGGCACAGAGCGTGTTAGTTGGTAGAAAGAAGTAGAAAACAGCAAATCATGTACGAAAACAACCGATCGCGATATGATGATAATTTCGGCATTGACAGCAGAGATAGGTTTGTAAATGGTTTAAGCTATGTTTCAGTGGCGTAGCTTTGTCGTTGGCGCCCGGAGACAAGATAATGCATGGGGCCCCTCCCCGCGGCCTATCCATTTGTACTGGGTTTCGAAACAGCTTGTGCAGCCTTAGGTCATTATAATAGAAATTAACATCTCCTTTGTTGTGAATTTTTATTGTGAAATACCTGACAGTTGATGAACGCATAACACTGAAGGAAAGAGGGGCAACAACACAATCTTGTACACTGATTTGTTAGTATTAATTTATCGAGTTCACGAATTAATCAAAAATTGAGAACTATGATACTGATCACAAATCGAGCCCTGGAGGCTGACGCCTGTCTCTGGACAGGCACCCAGAGGTAGTGCCTCCATTTGTCTCCCGTTGTTATGCCACTGTTATGTTTTCACCTTTGCAAACAGTAGTACACTGAGTTTATTACACAGTTGTGGCTGGATAGCCGAATAGATGAACAAATTTTAAAAATACAATAAAGAAAGAGTGCACTAACAACAATAACAATAGTATGTGCGTATTATGTGTTATGCTGAGAGATCTGCTCCGCCGAGCTTATATGATTCTGTCACAGTTAATGGCATGTTTGGCTTTGGTTAATTTGGTAATGATACAAGTGTAAAGTTTACTTCCTTTTTGACAGTTAAAGGTTTGGAGAGTTTTTAATTTTAAGTATTCTGTAGCAACTATGTGGTATTGTTTTCGTTTGTGGACTGGCAGTGGCATTGTACAGACAGACAGTTCTCCGAACCAGTGAACATTTGTCTTGGATAGGTGCTTAAAAGTCCTGAAATTGATGAATGACAAAAGAGGGGGAACCCTGCTTATTATTATTATACAGAAAGTTACACTGTAATATATGTGTTTGTTGCTATTTATTCAGAAGCTGGCTTGAAGGTCGAAAGCGCCGCTATCCATTTGATGATGATGAGCCTAGACAAGAGTCTATTCAGCGACATTCTGTGGAGAACTATGGGAACAAGTGGGTCTTCTCTTGGTGTGACGCCAACTCAGAGAAGGATATTTCTGGCATTCCGACAAGCATTGATTATCATCATGGTTTATCTGTAGATGAACCACCACAACAGCCGGTGTGTTATAATAATAATAATAATAATAATAATAATATTATTATTATTATTATTAAAATTAAAAAAATAATAATAATAACCAAGACAATGTTTATGACCCAGAGTCATTGTGTGAGTTTACCTGGTTCACACTGTGAATGCAGAACAGCCTCAGATGGCTGCCGACCTGGACCAAGCGAATGGACTTGAACCATAGGCCCGCCTGTAGGCTGCTAAGAAACCATATCCACCATCGCCAATTCGCCATTTATTATTACTCAGCCCAGAAGCTGATATTTTACCATACCACAGAGGGTAGAAGGCTGAGTCGACCTAAATGTCTGGTTACATACCCAGGCGGTTTACCTGCCCGCGAGCAGTCACCCATCCAAGTAGTAACCAGGCCCAGTGTCGATTAACTATGCTGATTGAAGCCAACGTGCTAATCACTACACTATGCCGTGTTAATATAGTGCTGTTAGTATTGGGAGATGCTGCGCTATTATATCAAGCTGATGTGTTTCCATTGGTCTCGTCATTATTGTATTATTGCCACAGCAATGCGCAGTTGCGCACCTGCTTATACTGGGTTTTCCCATTATAAAATAATGTTTACTGGTGAAAGTTGTAGGCGTACTGTATTTTTGCTGTGTTTACTGTTATGCTGAAACACAAGATGACAACAAATCAATCAAGTAGGACAAATATTGTTGTAATGCAGCAAAATCAGCTGCGACATTTTAGTTAATTAACTAGTTTACCAGGTTTATTGTGTGATAATTTTTGACTGATTCAAAAATATGAAAGTTTTATGTGTCATGTGATTGAAAAAGTTACTAGTACTGAAAATTGTCTGTTGTCTTTAATACAGTGCTGTGTAACTGTGTGCAGCAATGGAGCTATTCATAGTGGGACTACATTTCATACATCTTTGTTAAACTAAATGTAATATTTAATCAATTTGTCAATTTGTAATTAAAGATGTTCAGTAAACTGATTACAAATTTCACATTGATGACACCAATGTTGCGGGTGGACAATAGGTATTGCAGCTAAATTGCTTAATTGTTATATTAACATTCAAGCTGTGATGATTGATAAGCTGTAGCTGTTCAATTGCTGAACTGTAGGAGGAGCCGCAGCGTGATCGAGTAAGTGAGAAATGGAAGAGAGAAAGACCAACACAAACTATATTTCTGGGTGGTGTGCCTAGATCTATTGACGAGAGTGACGTTAGTTGTCATTTCTTTATATTTTGATTGGGTGTTTCTACTTTTTTTGCTTAATGTGATTCGAAACTGTGGTACTGTCTGTGTTTTTAAATTTTACTGATTTTTTAGTTATTGAAAGTTGTTGTTTATGCCCAAAATCCATTAGACATGTAGCTTTCTTGTTGGTTGGGAAGTTCAAGTTGCCAACTTGTGGACTCGTTAACGACATGGCAAACTATCTTGACATGTAAAGATAGTTTGCCCTGTCGTTAACGAGTCTGCAACAAGTTGGCAACAAGTCGTTGTAATGGAATTTGGGAAATGGCACGACACAACAGACTTTAGCCCATGTCAACTTGTTACTGACTTGTTATGGATTTGCTACGGGGAAGCCACAGGGAAACTGTTGTAATGGATTTTGGGAAAACTTGCTACAGGGAAGTTGCTAACTTATTGTGGACTTGCTACGGGGAAGTCACGAACTTGTTACAGACTTGCTACGGACTTGTCGTTTATGTTGCGGACTTGGTACGGACTTCCTACGGGGAAACTGGTGTAATGGATTTTGGCCTTTAGTCATTGTAAACTGTCTTGAATGATGTTGTTTGTATACTGCTTGTAAAGTTAAAGTTAAAAACACATTTCTAGAGTGCCATAAAAACTAAGCTAGGCTAAGAAACAGAGGCTCTGGCTATGTTACAGCTACTTGTCTCTGAAAGCGGCAGTGAAAAGATGTGTCTTCAGTCTCCTGCGAAAACATTCAGACTATTTGCAGCAAGAACATCGACCAGTAGTTTGTTCCATATGTTTGGTACAGCCACCGCTGAAAGCGCGACTGCCATATGCAGTTCGAGTCGGTGGCATCTGGAACAGAGGTCTTTGTGAGGAGCATAGTGACATTGAACAGCGGGTGAACTGGCGGGGGATGAGTTGACGAAGATATGTCGGTTGGGATGTTAACTGTATTTTGTATTTGTATGTGTAAACTGCTGCAGATTCGTCATCAGTTGGAAGAAGCTGGGTTTTCATACCGAGATGTGCGTATGGCTCGTCACAAAGACACTGGTGAGCAGTGCTCTTATGTTCTGTTTCATACGGTGCTTGTAGTTGTGCGACATACAGTGATTTTATGTCATCTTAGTCATGTGCTTAATGTCTATGATGTTACTGAAGTAATCCTGTATTTGAACGTCGCAAATTCTAACAAGAGTGACAACTTAGCAATATCGTGTCAGTGACAAGTACTCGCCGAGAGTTATCTGACGAGCTTAATGAAGCTATTCTGAAGCAACTATCCCTAACCTGCAATTATAGACCTGCTATTGTCAGCCGAATTTGCAACGTTAAAATAGAGGTTTACCGTTACTGATAATAGGTATGACATGTATTTTATTGACAGTGCTGAGTGACAACTTCTGTTTGCCACATGCCACATACAAATGCTGTTTTTTTTCAGTTGTCACATATCACCTCGAACTGCTTCAGACACTGATGTTAAATATTGAGTTACTGATGAACTTATGTAGCTTTCATTTCTTGTTTTATTGAAACGACCCCAGAGTTAATCCAGCTCAGACTGGCTTCCTGAGGGAGGATCTCTGGACGTTACCATAGCAGCCTGTTACTTGCTTGCAGCTCTTCCTGTTAAGGCCAAAATCCATTACAGCAGTTTCCCTGTATGAGGTCCGTAATAAGTTGGCGACTTCCCTGTAGCAAGTCTACAACAAGTTAGCAACTTCCCCTCGTAGCAAGTTTTCCAAAAATCCATTACACCATTTTCCCCGTAGCTTTCCCGTAGGAAGTTCATAACAAGTGGGCGAAAGTCCATTGTGTCTGTTGTGTCATATCATTTCTCAAATTCCATTACAACGACTTGTGGCCAACTTGTTACAGACTTGTTAGTGACATGGCAAATTATCTTGGCACGTTAGGATAGTTTGCCGTGTTGTTAACAGGTTGGCAACTTCCCCATCTATGCGGAAGCTACAGGGAAACATGTCTAATGGATTTTATTGCCCTGCCAATGACATCAAAGCTGATGGAATATGTAACAGCCATCTGAATCAGAATTCATATTTAGTTAATATCAGGTGAATAAACATTTAATATGCAGTATAGCAGTATTATAAATGCTGTTTTTATCCTTCCTTCACAAAAATTTCCAGGAAATGACTGTGAATGTGGGTGTCGTTACTAAATAACATTATGGGATGACATGCAATATTGTTTTTTTGTTTATGTATTATTATTCTGCTCTCTATTCTGTTTAAGGCAGACCACAAGTGTTTTCTATGACATTGCAGTTTATGAAATGTAAGGAATGTATTAACTGCATTTAAAGAGAAATATTGAGTAATGTGCAAGTGTATAAAAATAAGCGAGTCTTTGTGTGACAAATATAGGCCAGAACTGCTAGACCTCTGGAGTAATATATCTGCTGTTGACCTTTTTAGCCGTATTAGAGTTTTTTGCTCTTGGCCATTAGTGTGGATGGTATTACTACTACATTTGATGCCAGTTATGGTCTCCCATTCAAGTTATAGAGACTGAGTAATTGTAAATCCTTGTGACATTGAGATTTGATTTATCGACCTGAAGTAGGGTCATCAGTTAGAAGTTATGTACATAGGAAACCAGACTTCAACGACTCTCTATGGCCTAACATTTTTGACTCATTGTTGACCTTGACCTTCAGACTTTTAATGGTATATGGGCAATTTCTGTGAACAATTGCCATCAAGTTATCATGCTGTATGAACATTTATTCATGAGCTTCGTGAGGCCTGATATGTCTGCTCCCTACGTTCACAAGATAACCACCTACTAGCAAAACCTCCAGTCTACATATCAGTAGGTCGTCACACTTTCAGTTACGCTGCTCCACAAATCTGGCACACCATACCGCTAAATGTCAACATCTCGCCATCAGTCAGTTCATTCAAACGTAATTTAAAAACATAGTATTATGCTGCTGCCTTCTAACCCTGCCATGTGCCACCAATGACTGCCCGCACCGCCAATTCTGCCAGTTGACAGAGAGTGTGTGTGTTACGAAATTTGTATGTATGTATGTATGATAACCTTTCGGCATCAGAGTTGGTTTGACTGGTAACACTTGAAATGAGTCTCTATACCAAAGTCAGATTTTTTGTGACTTTTTTTATTAACAGTTAGAAATGGGACAGATAGTCAGTTTGTGGCAATGCTTACCAAGATATAAAAAATAAAGTCAAATAACAAAAGTAGTGAATAAGCTGAGAAACAATACGATAATGTTGAAAACAGATATATTGCTTCTTCAGTTAAGTTAATGGGAGTTGCATGAACTGAACTGAAAATGAGACTTTTATTGCAAACCTAACCTCATCTGTGAAAAGGCAGATGAACAGAAGCAGTTGGATGTAACATAATGGTCGTAATAATAATAATAACAATATTAAAATGGGGTGCCGTTTTTTTGCCCACAATGTATGACAATTTACATTGCACTGTATCATCGTAATGTCATTACAAGGGTGTCTTATAGCGTCCACTATTCGTGCATGCACAACGCTGTGACTGGGGAACCTGCAGTTGTCATCAGGGCAAGTTGGGCAAAGTTGGTAAAGTTTATTGTGGAAAATCAGTAGGACATCATATTGCCAGTTGCTCTATTTTAATCAAATTCTGGGCAGTTGGCGGTTGCATCTAGCAAAAATCTATGGACCATATGTATTTTTGCCAATGCAGTTACAAGAGTGGCTCATGCAAATGGCAACTAAATTTTCATTAGCTGAGTTGTACCCAGTAGTTGAGCCATACAGCTGTGACAATGAGTGCTTATGACAGCTGTACTACCAGGCCTGTTCCTGACCATTTGCGCTGCTGATGTCTGTGAATGGTGACTTTGGGTGAAGAGGTATATAAGTGGGCTGTGACATTGTGAGCTGGGGTGACAGTAGCTTGGCAGGAGGGCTGTACTTCTTTAGACAGCCTAGACCAGGGTTCCCACTTTCTGGAAAATCAGGGAATGTCAGGGAATTCTGTTTTGACTGGAATGTCAGAGAATTATTAGGGAATTTTGCTGTTTGTCAGGGAATTATGCTTTTGCTAATGAAACATTAATGATTTGCATTTGTGACTGACAATAAATGCAACGACTGAATAAAAAAACTGTCACTTACTTAAATACTGCAGTTGTAAGTACTGAATATGTCTAAAAGAACTGATACTTGCATTGAAAGGTGATGGCAAAGGGTCATTGTAGGGGAGGTGGAGCTGACCAGTAAAGTGATAAACACTACTAGCAGCATCTGGAATTTTCAGAAACCTGTCTGGAGACTGGAATGTCAGGAAATTTTATTTTGGAACCCTGCAGGAGTATTGTTCTTCGTTAGACAACCTAGATATGATTGCTTGTCTTAACAGGCGTGAAAAGTCTTAGAGCAAATTGACAAGTTTGCTAAAGCTGCCATTATTTGGTGTAACCCTGCGATGATGTAGTAGTATTGTCTGTTCTTGCAATGGTGGCAGTTTCATTTTTGGGCGTGTGGTAGTCGGAGTATAACTAAGGTTAATGGGCCGGTAGTAGGTTTCGTTGCGCCGCCTGAACATTAGTTGTCATCGTAGTGATACAGCCTCTTGTTCAATTGTATTCTTGACGCAGGTGCAAATCGTGGCTTTGCTTTTGTGGAGTTTCATAGCGTTGATGACGCTCGACGTTGGATGGAACACAATCAGGTTTAATCTCTGTCCAGTAGATTTTTATCGTCCGTCGTTCGTACTTCTCCCGTTCACTGGTAAGAGGCAGCGTTTTGATTCGCTGTCGGCAGCGCAGTGCATGTAGGACCAAACACTGTCGATGGTCTGCATACCTGCTTGTGTATGCAGTGTACAAAAGATGTGTTCTTTGGCCAACAACGAAAGGTTTGATAACTGGATTGCCGCACGGGGTTGTGAAATATGAAATATCAATGATGCTTCAATGTGAGAACAGATTTTTGCACCTCTGATTCATCCAAACTATATACAAATATCTTATTATTATTATTAGTGTTTTGAACATGATGACAAGGTGCTTGAAAATTACGCGAGTCGTTCCATAAATAAGTTACAAAATGGCATCGTTTTGTGAATTTTCAAAAATATGAAAAAGCCGAGATATACATTTTGTGGGAAATTTATTCCTGACTACCAGCTGTGAGTTTTATTACGATCACATCGTCACGATGATGTCACTTGCACTTTGAAACGGTCAGTTAGTACCTGGCTGCATGGGTAGTTCGTTCTCAACACTTTCTTAACAGTGAGCAAATTTCTTAGCCAAACATGTATTGCTGGTCTCAAAACACTTGTCTCCACTCTCCATACACTGCATTGATCTCAGTGTGAATGGCATTAGTACCAAGTCCTTTTGGCCAGAGAAAACAAATAACAGACCGCTTTTCCTTGCGGGATACTTTCAACGAAAACGGCGCCATTTGTAAATTTTGCCCTCAATAAATATCAATCACCTTGCTAATTCAGTTTAGACACTGGTATTAGAGGTTATTTTTATAATGAGATACGCTATATAA
>Ga0056131_1000495_pt1 | contig 10031 bp, 4 predicted proteins | sample WorMetLIZISLAND1_2_FD_67480 | JGI IMG/M metagenome (GOLD analysis project Ga0056131, IMG submission 67480) | Marine gutless worms symbiont microbial communities from Max Planck institute for Marine Microbiology, Germany - Olavius clavatus LIZARD... ...
GCAGTAGACCTTGCCTCAACAGAACATTGTTGTAATAGTCACCATTTACTTTTACTCCTGTATCCACAACCTGCATTGACGTGCATCCAAGTGCTGAAATTCCGACTGAAGCCATCACTGAATGGGAGAAGGTCGGGCGCATTCGAAGCAGACGACAACAATCAGCATCTTTCTTCACTTTGTTAATTTCATCGTATACCCGATAATTCTGGATATTTGAAGGTCGAGCTATGGTAAACAGTTTTCATCATCGTTTATCATCATCATCGTTTATTACGCTAGAAGGCAGCATCAGTGAAGAAAATGAAATTTACCTATTTATGCATCGGCTTAATTGTTTTTTCGGAACATGGTGAATTTCATTGGTTTTTTGGTCATTCATGTTTTACAAGGTAGTGTAGCGACATACGTTAGGTGTGGTGGAATGTCTACACCACACTGTATAGCAAATTTCCTGCTGAGTCTGGCAGTGAAAGAATTTCTAAAATCGGTTAAGATTTGACAAAGTTACGGCCAAAATTTAGGGGCTTCGTTTTTTTGGAACACGGTGTACATATTATTGCAGTAATAAAACTGCTCGTTGGTTTGCTGCAACTGTCATCTGTCAGTGAGGATGCTGTTGACATATGTATTGTATGCAAGGAAATAGAAGTAGAGAATGAGAAGAAGAAGAAGAAGAATATACTGTGATTGTGATAGTTTGTGTGCTTGTGCAGAGAGTAGGAACTGAGTCAGTGACGTTTCTCAGTAATCAAGAGAACAGTGGAACACTTTACTCTATACCAGGTATATGTTTGCTGTCTTTTAGCTGTTTTTCTTTACTGCTATATTGGTTCGCGAGCGCTCAGCTTTAAGCGACCATTATTGTCACTTGGTGTGGATGTCTGTTTGTTTGTGTGTCCGCAAGTTTGAGGTCAAATATCTTGGAAACAAAAGGAGCTAGGGGATAAGTTACTATGGGGAGCCTATAGCAAAGTGGTCAGGGGCTATCGAATGGTGACCTCCCTGGTGACGTCACGTGACCCTATGACGTCATAGTCGTGACGTCACAACTTTCAACATGCGGTTTTCGGTTTTTCGTTAATATCTTGACCTGCGCACGTCGCAGCGACACCAAACTTACGTCAATTATTTGCTGTGTTAGCTATGAACCATAGAACACTACTCTGTAGCAGATAAAATGCTACCTGGCTGTACTCTATATCAGGTATGCTGTCTTGCTACCTTTCACCTGTCTTTAGTGCTATATTGTTACCATACATTGGCTGTTGCATCTTGATGCCTGCAAGTTTGCTAAACAAGCGATTTCTTTTGCAAGACCAGCAGTCTGGAATGCGCTGCCAGCCGAACTAAGATCGATCAAGTCCAAAGATACTTTCAAGCGACGTCTTAAGACCCACTATTTTAAACTTGCATTTTTACAGCACGTCAGCATAGCTTGCTATGCAGAGCGCTGTATTAGCTATGATAGATTCTGTCTGACCGACCGTCTGTCCGTCACAGTCCGGTATCATGCCAAAAGGACTCCATCTACGATCATGCGGTCTTCACTGGAGGATAGCCCCATGACTCTAGTTTCCTCGCTGTTAACTTTACCGCGAAATTCCAAAGGTAAGATAGGGAGCGAAGGTGCCGAATGGGAGAGGGGTAGCAAAAATATAGCAAAAATAGGCAATTTTTAGCCAATAAGTCACAATATCTTGAAAACGGTGCAAGATAGGACTATAGTCGCAATGACCGACTAATAGGAAGTCGTATACGTGCTTTCGATTGGTACCAAAATCATCGACCTTGGATGACCCTGAACGACCGTAAACGGCCAAAACGCAATGCGGTGCAGAAAAGATGCGTCTTTTGGAGCCCACTGCACAAATTTGAATGAAGATAGACCCATACATGCGGTGACAAAAATGTAGGCCAATGACTCTGGTTTCTGGAAATATAAGGTATATGCGGATACTCACAGGGGTTCCTGTTGGCGGGGCCTCAAATGAGAGTGGGGTTGTTGACGACGGCAATTTTTGGCGATTTGAGTGGCTAGTTCTTCGGAAACTTCAGAGATAAGGCCAGCAATATTATATGGCGATATGCTGCCCCTTGTTGGCCTGTGACTGATTGCAAAATGAATGACCTAGAATGACCTTGAGTGGCTATTTCACGTGAAACTCCGTTTTCGCACTAGCAGTTTTAGATTCAGAGGGTTCGACTTTGAAGCATAATTACGTGAAAACTAATGAACATAGACCCATACTATCAGCAACAAAAATGTAGGCCAATAACTCTAGTTTCTGGCAATATACATCATTCATAGATATTCGAAGGCGTTTCTTGCTGGGACGTCTTCAAATTTGAGTGTGGTTGTTGAAATCGACGAATTTGCCATTTTCCCATTGCCGTATCTTCGTAAGTTTCAGAAATGACGTCAGCATTAATTGCACATTACGACAACAGACCATTCTGGACTTCTGCCGGCACCAATTGGATGACCTTGAATGCCCGATTCATCTTAAAGTGCGCTTTACGGACGGCACGCTTGACGTACATATGTTGTGGCTTTCGGATTCGATCATACGCATAGGTGTAGCCAGAGGAGGGAGAGTGGACTGGGGGGTCTAGTCCCCCTCCCCTTGACGTGGGCAGCTGACGTGCTGTTTCTCTGTGGTAGCTGAGCTTCTTGTAACATTAACTATACCTAGCTCATCTCACTCCAGTCTCTAGTTTTAGATTTTGTTGTTTTATTGTATGTTTTTAATTGGTTGTAAGTAAGTAAGTGATTTATGTAGCGCCAAAGTCTCAGAAGAGAATCAGGGCGTACTACTGGACATTTTAGTAGACTGGTGCAGTACAAGTGCCTTTTATTATTATTCTTATTATTATTATTATTACTGTGTGTTGTTCATTCAGCAGTGTGTCTATCTGCTTGTGTCTGGTTATCAGTTGACATTTTTCTGGAGTAGAGATGGTTATTTGTTTGGGAGACCTGTAGTGATGCATTCCTTTAGTTATATGGCATGGAGACACGAAACATTTCACGCCACATTCTGTTTGTTTAGTCCATGCACTGCATAGAAACATTTCACTTTGACAAATGACGACTTCTGTAAGTCATCTAGTAGCAGTAGCAGTAATAGTGGTGGATGGCAGATACAGCAGTACCAGTAGCGGCAATAACAACGGCAAAGTACAGTACACATTAGAGTACACATTGCACTAAGTCTGCTCGCAGAATTTTTTCACTGGCATCTGGCATTTTCATCATCATCATTATCATCACCATTGTTCGGCTTACACAATTTTCAGTGTGTAGCTCTGCTTGCTGTCAATAACCTCGAGAATGGCCTGTCCACTGCTAGCTTGGTGGCATCTTCCTCACTAAGGTTGTGATATGTTCAGACTATGGGTATGGATAATGCACAGTGTTGTTATTATTGTATGCAATATTGCGGTTATAATTCTGAGCATTGTTGACGTGCTTTCTCTGTACAGGTCTAGACTACGTTGGACATGAGGACGTATTGCCGTACAAGACGACACAGAAACAGCCGATATTTAATCATCTCTTTGACAAGTTCCTTGTCGCATCAGATACTGATGCCGGTATTATAGTCACTAATTTTTTTGCTGTTGTTGATTGGTATACATGCCGTGGTTGTGTGGTTAGGTTTAGGTTAGGGCCATTTTATAACACATATCCCAGAACTAAAAGATTTTTGGACCAGGACTGTTGTAGTTTAGTTGCTCTTCTTGACTAGATACTCTGCGGTTTACTCTATGACATCTTGATTCTTCAGACATAGGTTCTCACTCCAGGGTGTTCAGTAGTGGGTCTTCAGTTCTAGGTATACTGCCCTGGGTCTGTGGCCACACGTATTCAGCCATGTGTTTTCCTAATGTCCTGCTGAAATGCAATATAAAAAGGAAGGCCGTTTGGTGATGTGACGAGAGTGACGTTGCATTGTCAGAGAAGAACATTGTAACTGATGTTAAAAAAAACAGATATGTAAATGTGTCACTGAATTATTGGCAAAAGCTAGTGCATAAAAACGGATCTTTGGCCCTACATCTTGGTTGTTGTCCTAACTCCTGTGTCCTGTGACTGTAACACCTCATCTCAACCCTGCTGGTTACTAGTACTAGCAGTTCTACAAGGAGTCAGAGTCTACGTGATCAATGATTTGATGCTAATAGGTTCATACACGGCACGAGACACACTACGAGAGTGGCAAGATAAGAATCATCCGTGGCTGGAACTGACGGATATTCACCGAGAGACGACGGAAAACATTCGAGTCACGGTTATGCCGTTCTACATTGGATCACGTGTTAGTACAACTGGGTGTCTAATTTATCTGTGACGATTTCGAGTTCTTGTAACATTTTTATTACATTTATTTACAATTTAACATTACAGCATTATAGTGCAGTAAAAAGTCTGGAGATGATGGCCACCGCAAACAACCGGAACCAAGGGAAAAAACTTTTTTGTGTGCAATTTAAAACAACTGCTTGTCCACAATTTGTTCAAAAAATGTCACATCATCACAATATCAATCAAAACATGTAAGAAGAATGTTTTTGGCTCGCTAGGACAGCACGTTGGCATCATGTTGTCTCCAGGTTAGGAACATTGTCACTATCATAGGAGGGTGGTTTCCTTGAAGACGGAGGACAGATCAGTCTGCGCAACTGCTGCAGTGTTCCCAACCCATCTCTGTAGCATGCTGTCTAGTGTCTATTGATAGTCGTGAACACTGTCATCCTTCAGTGCTTTGAGCCTGTTGATTCGTAGACAGGAAGAGCATCTAGTCTGTAAGTAGTGTTGCCACAACAGTTCCCAATCTTTTGGGGACTGAACTAATTTGAAGGGAGTCCAAAATGGGTTGTTTAGGGTAACAAAAATCATATGTGTGTGTATGCATGTGACTGTGTGTCTGACATGACGTGTGTGTCTGACATGACGCACCTGTATACTGCACACCTGATCACGTTACAACAGGTGTCCTCAGTTGTATTGCTAATACTGTATCTATAAGTATAGTTGTATAAGTACACTTGTTTACTAACTTACATATTTACTCGTATACTGGCTGTGTGTGTGCGACTGCAGGAAGTTCAACAGACACAAGTCTACTGGGTATGTGTGTCTGGTTCACTAATGTCTCTGATCTGTCCTGTCACTCACTGCATTCAAGCTAGATTATATTTGTTGATATGCATGCTTCAAGTTTTAGGCATTCCTTAAGTTCCTTATTGTCAGTCAGCATGGATGTCTGTATGTATATAAGTACGTCTGCATTTTTGAGGCTAAATATCTCGAAAACTAAGTGAGGTACGGGTTTTATTTATATTAAGGATGCATAGGAAATAGACTGTGCTGAGTCGAATGGTCACGTGACTGATGACGTCGTGCAACCATATGACGCCATAGTGGTGATGTAATGTAGCATGCAAATTAGGTCGTCTACTGGCTTGTTTGAAGTATGTCAGTTACAGCTATATACTGTAGCCGTCATAGTATGGACCTTTGATATTGTTGTGTGTTCAATGAGTTAAGGTGGATTATGTTTGGTTATACATTTATTTTTTGCTATAGTCTACAAATTTAGTTAAATTGCATGTATGTGCAACACACTAAGTCTACTCGAATGTACATTTTGAAGTATCACAACGAACCAAGTTAAATATTTGCCACTCTGTTTAACAACCTATATTAAATAAGTCGTTATTAAATATTAAATTAAGTCGTTATCAAAGACATTTTGTTCCAGCTGCTCACACAGCATGTAAAGGAACTACTATTTCTTCGTGAATGTTTACAGATAAAAGGCATACAAGCCTTACAATTTCAGACCAAACAGAAACTGAAAAAAACATATGACATGCCTGTGTATGCCTACAGTGCTTTGATGCTGTCGTTAGGGCAATGGGAAGGGCAGAAACTCCAAAATTCTGCTTCAAAACCCTTGAGATATTGTCATGGCAGTTTAATGTAAGTGGGTAGGTGGATACGACCCGAAGTACTCTGTAGGCATGAAGAGTTTCGGCATGTCCTGTGAGGATGCTTGGGATAAGGATGATTGGTGATTGAGAATGAAGGAGGCAACTGGCTAGCCGAGGTTGACCTGGAAAATGGCCGCTGAAACAGTGTGTCTGTGTATCTACTATGTATGTGTCCAGCGTGTGTGTGTGTGTGTTTGCATGGTATTTAGTGGCGCTACTGTATCCGCCTGGAAAACCTCGGTGATGAGACTGTACAGCTGCGTGAACGACATTGGCGGATATTCAGTTTGTCTGGAACGCTGGAAACAGTTCGTGGTCGTGGCATCATTGGAAAGGTGACAGACTATTTGCAGTTAGCGTAGTAGCATGCATGAAATAAGTTAAAGGTTAAACGTCATCTGTAGTTCTTAATAGAACTTATCATACAGCTTGCCATATGGGACTACATGGTGTTACCTGACACTTACAAGTGAACACACCCTGCCATACTACATCCAGACAGGCTGATACATGATTTACCTGCCCAAGAGAGATGGAAGGCTGAGTTGACCTTGGTGACTGGTAGGGCTCCGATCGTATGGGCAGATCGATTCTCGCGGTGTTGGTGGCGACGATTCTCGCGATTTCTCGCGATTTTTCACGTGTCCATTTATCCTACCCCTCCCCAGGGGAGAGTACCCCAGTACCTGCCAGTCATTGTTTATCTTTGCTCCACGCCGGCGCTGCTGCCTAGCCGCCGCCGCGCCGCGCCTGAGCTACAGTGGTGTGTGCTGCAATGCTGCAATAATACTGCACACAGTACACAGAAACACAGATGTAAAGTTTAAACCCAAAGTATTTCCACAGATTTGCATTCTGGCACGTACTAAACTCTAGTGGACTGTTACCGCCTATACGCTATACTATAGAGACAGAGAGAGACGCATCTTCCCGGCAGCCAGCCAGTGCTACAGCAGTCATACCGGTATCACTGCCCACCGCGCTGCTGGCCAGCTGCAACTGATGCTGCGTGGCAGTGAGTGAGCAAGGGGGAGGGGGGCGCAGGGACCCAGAGTCAACAACGGCCGCGCTAAGCCGCTCAAATTGCAGCAAGTTGACTGTCACTGAGTGACCCAGGTGAGGTGCTAATTGTCAGTAATTGAATCCAGACCGCAGCTGCGTGACACTGCTATGAGCGTTAGTGATCGCACACTGGATGCGCTGATCGATCACCTACGAGATTAGAACTTGCCGACGATTCTCGCGAGATTGGCCGATCGATCGGAGCCCTAGTGACTGGTTACATACCAAGATGGTTTACCCATACACAGACAGTCATCCATCCACTGCCAGCAGTGCACTGCCAGGAGTCAATCTCGCAACCTCTTGATTACAAGTCCAACGACCTAACCGTTACACTACTACTATGCCAACAGTGTTACACCACCATCTGAAATGCTAAGATTGAGTGTTAACATTCCCCTACACTTCAGACAGGGTGTAACATATTGATTCTGCACTTATGGTCAATGGTTATTGACTTGTCAGTAATATGTGTTTGGTTGGTCGTGCAACCTTGTTACATACTGGAATAAATAAGCAAATTTCTCACGTGTTTACCATAACATCCAAAACTGTTAACTCTTGCGATGACAAGACGATGATAGACCGGCATGGCAACTAATTGTGGATGCGGCTACGTCCTCGTGACACGCTCCAGAGAGAGAGAGACTTATACCGCATTGGAAAGTGGTTTAAGACACGCCTGTTTCACTATTTCACCAATCTTCCTGTGATGTTAAATGTGTCTGATCATACAACACTTGATTCAGTCAGCATCATCTAAAGTTATGTTCACCATGTACGAAACATTTTAGTGTAATTTCCTCAATTTCCAGTCTGATTGGCTACAATTATGACTGTTGCATTTTACTCGTTCTGCTGTTTATTATTATTTTATTATTATTAGAATATCAAAAGATATGGACAGATTACATACAGCAATCCATGCTCCCCAGCCACTTTTGTGTACCTTATCTGTCCATATCTTTTGATATTCTAATAAGTCCTTGTTTAAGGTGCTTGCCTTTGCTGCTTTGATGCTGTTGGTTAGATGGCAGGAAGGGCATCTGGCCTGTAAAAACTTCTGATCCAAAACCCCTTGGGATATTGCCATGGCAGTTAATATAAGCGGGTAGGGTACAGCCCAAAGTACCCTGAAGGAATGGACAGTTTGGGCTTGTCCTGTGAGGATGCTGAGAACAGTAGTGACTGGCAAGTGACGACCCGGGTTTACTTGGGAAATTGCAGTTAAAATGGTGTGGATGTGTGTGCTACAGTGTTTGATACAGGTACGTAAAAGTTTTGTTAAGTTTTCTGGGTTTTTCATAATTTTTATGCATTATTTGTGATTCATGGTACTTGGATATCGTCATTTCTATTCCATGACCCTCACTACAGTATCACATGCTTATATTCTTAACCCGTGCATTTTCCATGCTGAACAGTTTATTTCTTGATGTGTGATTTATTCACATCAGTTGAACATGTGGTGTGATGGTAGGAGCCAATATTCTCCAAGGTGCAGCCTGCGTTCCAGTACACAAGTCATGTTTCGTTGCAAGCTCCCAGCGGTCACATGTGGTCTGTACACTTACTTGTTGCTCCATTCAGCTGACTGACACTGAAAATTTGACACATTAAAGAGTGAGAATAGAAAGTATAATAGAAATTTACTAACTTAAGAGTACAACAAATGTTTTGAAACCATGCATGTTGTAAGAATTCATACACCTTATTTTTTTACATGTGTCTATGTTCTTTATCTATGTCTGATTGATAATTAGTCCAAGGTTTCTAGAGGGAATGATGTCATGTCATGGCCACCGTTTTAAATCCAGGTGGTTGGATTTATGTATTATTGTTTGTTGCCAAAATGCACCAAGTTATGTGTTAATTTTTTTTAAACTCCAGCATTGTAAACCCATGCTCTGTGACAAAAAGTACAAAATAGTGAGCTGTAGAGGTACCATAGCTAAACAACCATAGTTGTAAGTTGTAACTACTCATCTTTTCCGTGGATTCTCTCATAATGTTCATAATTGCAATATATTTTTGCTAATTATACGTTTATTTTCACAGGCAATTATAGTCCACTTTCTCTACATGTTGTTGTAGCTAAATAGTGTTAATATTACCTTGTTTTGATATTAAACCTTATTTTTATTTATGCCGCTACCCTTGGTGCCGTTAAGAAACAACTCACTCACTAAAATGAGCTGATGTCTGTGCAATTACCTGGCTGAATGTGTGTGTATGTTACTCAGGGGAACATTCAAGATGGAGAGACAAGACAGCAGCACATTTGAGTGTCGCATTCCACCGTTCTCACTGGAAAGCAAACACGAGGATGGTTCCACACCACACGGCTTCACTGTATAGAAGATGGTACCAGATCATGTAGATTAGTTATTTGGAAAACATTACCAACTGTGGGTTTTTGTTGAATGATGTTATTTATTATAAATTCAGTAAAAGGGTATTATTAGGAAGTGCCGCAACTGATTAAAAGCTAAAGAAAGTCGATAAAGAAAGTTGTAACTGAGCAATGAAATGTTGTGGACTGGGTTGATATAAAACCATTGTCAGTGGTGCTTTTGAGATACTGTAGTGAATGTCGGAGATGGCCATAATAGGCAACTACAGAAGTGTACATTGTTGCAGTATTATTTATGTTGGATATTTTCTGTGATGCCATTGATAACGTGGTGATAGAACTGCATGCTGTGAGCATGTAAGTTGCTGCGTGATTGATTTAGCTCTCAGACTTTTGTAAACAGTTAAATATATTTAGTATTAGAACAAATGGTAAAAAATTGAGCACGATGTAGACATACTTTGTAATACTCCTGAATTTTTTTACCGCGCGATGCTAGCGCAGCAGAGTGCGGTAATGCGACAGTAAGTCGTCCGTCCGTCCGTCCGTCTGTGACGTTTAGGTATCAGCAACACATAGGTTGGAATTCTTGGAAAATAATTTCACGGCCGAATAG
>Ga0056131_1000496_pt1 | contig 10009 bp, 6 predicted proteins | sample WorMetLIZISLAND1_2_FD_67480 | JGI IMG/M metagenome (GOLD analysis project Ga0056131, IMG submission 67480) | Marine gutless worms symbiont microbial communities from Max Planck institute for Marine Microbiology, Germany - Olavius clavatus LIZARD... ...
CATGACACATACTCGACCAGTTAGATTAAAAGAAGCGGAGCGGCAAAGCCAAATTGAATGTAGAGAGGCTTAGTTATTAAATTAACTAATTGCTGTACCGAGATTTATTAGTGAACCGCTATTCACTACAACTTTCCCCTGGCGGTCCACATGTCCTCATGTGGCCCAAAAATGACCTTCGCCTATGCGATCCCGGTACCGAAATTTTCCCGATAACGGCGCTCCGGTTCTCTATATATAATATTATTTTTAACAGCTAACAGTCTTACATTAAATTGCTGCTAACTGCTTAATTTCTGCCGCCTCTGCGGTCTATTAGTTAACTAGTAATGTTCTGTTACCATTCTAACAGTGAAACTGTTTACCAGTCTCTGACAAACTGCTATAACAATAAAGTCTATTACTTCTTATTGTTATGATTTTACTATATTGCTCAAAGCGTCACACAGTTTCATATTATCAAATGCTATCTAAATTCTATATATTAACACTGAGTTATTAGCGTCCGACTGACAGACTGACTGACGGAGAACGACATCAATCAATACAGTGTCATACAGTTCCGAATGTCCGGTAGGCCGTGGCTGGTGGGCCTATGTTTACATTATTGCCCAGGGAGAGCCGCTAGCCGGCTGGCCTAGTTATTGACTGCGCCCAGCGCGTGGGGCGTGTCTACAACTGTGTTTACGTTTTGGGGAAATTCCCAATTGTTCATTCATAAGCTTAGCGCCTATGTGGGGCGACCTTTTTAGTATTTAGCTTATGGAGAGTTTCCACTAGCTAATTTATTTTATTCTTATGCCCTGTGGGACTTTTTCCCTTAGCTGTTTCCCTATTTTTAGTGTGATATGATTGTGCAATGCGTGTATCACATATCAATATGACATAGAAAATATCCATTCACACTCATTCACACAATTAACGTGGGGCTCTAGGAAGAACCTGGTGTGGGGCTTGTACCCACGATCCTGAGATCACAAGCCCCACTTAGGCCCAAGTGGGGCTTAGTCTTAAGAAAGAGACTCTTTCTTATCTCATACATTCACACTTCCTTTCACTCTCTAAAAATAGTGTAAAAGTATAAAAATGACATTCTGTACACATCAAGTTCTTAATACTGACTGTAGCTCAACTGTCAAACAGTTAGCTGGGCTCTTGGCCATCTAAAATTACAAGTTTATGCAAAAGCTTATGACTAAAAAATAACTATCATCTACTGAACGGACGATGACAATATAATTTTCTGTGACAGCCACTCTCTTTTCGGATCTCTAAAAGTATAAATACCGGCTGTCCCATAGGGTGTAAATAACCCAATTTTCAAGGCTCTAAAGGCCTCTTTATCGGCTCAGAAAGGCCGCTAGTATATTCAAAATTGCGGATCATATAAATCCGACTTTGAAATGATGATATGATGTATAAAAGATATATACAAAATAGAGTGCTAAGGCATATTCAACAATATCACAGCGGACCATTCCGGCTATCCATCTCACTTACGTGGGGCTAGGGTTTCCGGTCCATGCCATCCGGTCTTCCCTTTTCCCTTGGTTCTTAACTCCCTTGTTTCCTATGCCTAATAACACTGAGCTTAGCTAGAGCTAGCCAAATCCGGGCTAGTCGGATGAGTCCCTAAGTTAGGGCTTCCTATACCCTTTTACTCCTCCTGGTGTGGGCCAGTCCACACAAACCTCCATATGGAGCTTCACTCACTCATGAGCCTGACGGACTCCTGTTCCGACCTTACCGGGTTATAAGTATACTTAATACTTAAGGTAGCTTCCACCCTGCTGGGGTAGTGTTCCGGCCAGGGAGGTGGAAGAATTATGCTCCCCTATGTTCCTAGAATTCCCTCCAATTATTGTACCTCCTACGGTACTTATACTGCGTACGAACTTACTTCCAAAGTAATTCTACCAGTATAAAAATATACTAACACACAAGCCATCACTCTATAGATGCTATCAATGTGTTAGGCTTAATTACTAGCGCTAGATTTGTAATTATCCTCCAAGTTGTGTTAGGGGGGCCCCTCCCAACAACAACTGAGCCTCTCTCAAACAGAATTATGACAGACAGAAATTTTAGTGGTCACCCCTAGGATGCCACTGTAGCGACGACAGTGAGAATTACGAGTCCCACCCTCGCTATTAAGACCTATAGTTCAGTTAGATTCGCCTACCACCCTTATCCTCGAGGCGCTGTCGCCCCTGAGCGCTAGTCGTTCATTAAACGGAAATGGCAGATGTCATCCAACTGTCAGACAAGCTCAAAGAAGGCGGACGGAGTCTCTTGTCCTTCTCCCACGAACTGAACTGCTTGCTGGTAGACTTCTGCGGCGGTCGCCGCTCTGGCCGTCGCCATGGCCATCAACAGCGCGGACACTGTATCCCGATCATGCACTGTCTGGAACTCCTGACGAATGTTATCAGCGACCGTGTCGTAGGTCTCCACCGGCGCGGAACGAGCCAGTGCGAATAGATCGTCGAAGCGGAGAGGCGGACGCTCGGTATCCGCTCCAGGAATGCCGCCGAGGGTGCCGAGTACTACGGAAGCCGAGCTTTTCACTCTCAGTGTCGCTGATTACTTCAAACCCGTCACTGGATGAGCCCGATGATTCCGGTGTGGCTACTCTCTGCCCGCATGGCAGGCCCCCGGATGCCCCTTCAGGGGTTGGACTCAGCCCCTGTCCGTTTGGATCGTCGACCTCTGGTGAATCTGGACATACCGCGGTGTCCAGCCCCGCGTCCACTAACCCGGGTGGAACGTCCTTCTCCGTTGCGGGTTCCTCCACGGCTGGGTCTCCGGCAACACCTGGGCCCGGTGGGTGGGTCGGGGTCCCATCAGGGCTTTGGTCGGCGCCCAGTACCGAGGGACCCACGCCACACGACGGGCCAGACGCCTCGGACTCAACGGAATGAGATGTCCCAAATGTACTAACAAAACTGTCAAGATCAAGTGTAGATGGTATACCGTACTCGTCGGCGGAAGCACCCTCGGCAGCGGCGGTCGATGACAAGGTCGCGCTGGCCATGGCGGCGGCCTGGTCGAGTGATGCGGCAGCCGATGGACTCCCCGGTTCAGAGACGTCGGAATAACGGTCAAGACCGATCACGGCGGCGTCAGTCTCGAGCCCGATGTCGATTACGGTCACATCTGAAAAATCATCGTCGCTGTCCGACGACAACGGCGGTCGGTAGCGCGATGCCGGCGGTGAGGGTTCGCGCTCGGCGACGTGCTGAAGGATGCAGTATCCGCGTCCGATGCTGACGCCAGACCGAAGGCGTGCGCGTACAGTCGTGAGCACTGGCGGCGGCGGCGACCAATGTCCAGAAGTGGTCACCGGCGGTAACGTCGACAGTTCCGGCTCTGGCTTACGCGACACACGCCCGGAGCAGCTGGTGGCGGACTTGGCGATCGGTCGCGCGACGTCCAGGACGCTCCCGCTCGGCAACTGGATCGCGACGGTCGTCGGCGGGTTCCCTTCGAACGGTGGCTCTGCCACGCACGATAGCGAGCTCTCATTGCTGCCAAGCGGTCTTCAGGAATGGCAACGTACTCGTTACATCCAGGATGGTACCAGGTTCCATGGTTCAGGACAGTATGCTTCGTTAAACTGGATCGTGTTGCATACCTCGTACGCTGGTCCGCAGGTTCACATTGTCCGCAAAACCTGGGCTCGAATGGAACACGCGGCGACTGTTGCCGCGGTCGCCGACGGCCATTTCAATCGGCCTCGCTATCGGACGAATCACTAGTACGATGCCGTCGTTTGCTGTTACGTTTTCTCTTGTCCGGCATATCGGCGTCGCTATCAACAAACACAGTCTGATCACAGTTAGCGACAACACTTTCAGACAGTTCTTCGCACGACAAACTTCTATTTACTAACTTTACAAAGTTTCCAAGATGGCGATGTCCCTTCCCTACATCGGCTGCCGCATAACTGACGCTAACGGCCGACAAGTAGCGAGCTGGCCGGCGGCGGTCACTTGACGGGCGGGCCGGCAATCCGGTGAGGTCGCTCGGCCCGGAACTTTGCTGATTAGCATAATTTATGTCGGTTGACTTGACGACAGGATCTCCTGTACTCCCTGTGTTGCTGTTGGCATGTTGCCAGCTCGTCTGGCTGGCCGGATTCGGCCTGGAGCGGCAGCCTGCGGACAAGTTAGAGTCGTCTTCTGCCGGCGGCTGTGTAGCCGACACTGTGTTGCGTGTGCTAGCGACATGTTGGCTGGCCGGATCTAGGTCAGCAGTCGCGGCGTCTGGCCCGGACGATTGTTGACTGCCTCGCTTGGCTGACGGCCATGCTACCTCGTCGATTTCACCATAATAATTTCGTAAGCGATCTCCATGAACTGTGAAGTCTTTTGCCTTCTGTGACCGCTTCACGATATAATTAGTCGCATTCAGACGCTTCATCACTCTAAATGGTCCCTGCCATGCCACCTTCCACTTGCCGTACACATGACTCTGCTGTCTAGGTGGTGTGTACACTAACACATACGATCCAACTTCAAATTGTCTTGGCTTGATTGCTGCGTCGTAGTTGCTCTTCATACGATCGGCTACGTGACTGGAATATTCGTAGACAAATTGGAACGCTTGTTTCAGCCGGTCGGTCGCCTCCAGGGCGTACTGATCCGCGCTCGTAGCGGCTTCAGTTTGTTCCGCTTCGACCACAACGTCGAACGGACAGGTCGGTGGAAACGAATAGAATAGCTCATGGGGTGCGTATCCGGTGGCGGTATGTATGCTACTATTGTACGCAAAACATATCCCAGGCAGATAAGCTGCCCAATTTTTGTGGTCACGTTCTATGAACTTGACGAGCATGTCATGAACTGAACAATGCACACGCTCACATTTACTATCGCATTGGGGGTGGTACCCGGACATACGTAGGCGAGTTATCCCCAGTCTGGCATACAGTCTGTCAAGGATCTCGGCTGTAAACTCTGTACCTAAGTCAGTCAGTACCGCGGACGGAACTGAGGTTTGAGCAATCACGTCTTCATATAATGCATTAGCGACCGTCTCTGCTGTCTTATTTCGTAACGGAATCAGCCAGAGATAGCGTGTCGCTGAGTCAATTACCGACAGTATATATTGGAAGCCTTACTGGCCTTTTCCGTTGCTGCCTGCTGGAATAGGTCCCACTAGGTCGGCATGTAACACCGACATTGGCCGGAATTCTCGCATCGGCCTCAATGCCGTCTGTCTGGGCATACGCCCGCCTCAATGTGACTTGTTACAGACCGTGCAGTTCCTGACAATTAACTTGGAATAAGCGCGCCAGCCAGGAAAATAAGCACGTCTGTCTACTGCTTCACAAGTTTTGGCCTGACCAAAGTGGCCTAGATCCGCGTGGATCCTCTCCACGTATTCCTTCCGCAGTTTGGTTGGCAGTATCAGTTGCAGATGCTTCGTAGAGCCGTCATGGTGTACAAATCGGCGGTGCAAAAGTCCGTCTTTCACCACTAGCGACTCAAATTGCAGAAGCATAGTTTTAGCCTCCTCTGGAATAGATCTGATTTCATCACGGTCCGGCGGCACGCCCTTGTTGCAGAATTCTATGGTGACTCTGATGGCTTCCTCAGCCTGCTGTGCCGTGACCAGTTCCTCCTTCGTGAACATATCATCACGATCCGGCTCCACTGGAGACGCGAACGCTGCCATGGCGTTCCCCTGGCTAAGCTCCTGGAGCGGGGGCGGCTGCCCCTGCTCGTCCGGGCTGGCCAGTTCGGGCTCCAGTTCCACTTCTTCGACTTGCTCAACAATAACATCTGGGTCGTACGGAACGACTGTCATAGGTTCTGGGTTCGGATTCGCCGGCTCTGGGGCCGGATCATCACTGTCATCCATTTGCTCTAGCTGCGCAACGGGTACCGGCACATTAGCGCTTTCCCTCGGTAGGTCCGGCTGTCCAGACCCACCTCTATCGCAATCTGACGACTCAGACTCAGCTTCATCTTCATAATCCGACTCTGGCGGACTGCTTGTGGCGTCACTCATTGAAGACTCTGGGTCAGCCAGTTCATTGCCGACGCCTTGACGCGTCGTGACTCTGCGTTTGACACTCGTTCCGGCTGTCGTTCCCTTGACGCACTGTGGACAAGGTTCAGCCCCCTCGGGCTCACAAGGCCGACGCGATAGGGCATCAGAGTTGCCATGTGCCGATCCAGCCCGATGCTCGATCATACAGTCGAATTCCGAGAGAAAGTCCAACCAGCGACCCTGCTACCCGATCGGTTCCGGTGTCCGCTGGAGGTAGGTAAAGGCGGCGTGATCCGTCCGTACACGTATCTTCCGTCCCAGTAGGTGCTGCCGATATTTCTTGAGACCGCAGATGACGGCTAGCATCTCTTTTCTGGTAATACAGTATCGGCGCTCGGGTCCCGATAGAGATCGGCTGGCATAGGCGATCACGTGCGTCAACCCGTCGTCCTGCGTCTGCTGGAGCACAGCACCCAGGGCAAAATCCGACGCGTCGGTGTCGAGGATGTACTGTCCATGGTCCGTGGGTGCTGTCAAGACCGGAGCCGAGGTCAGGCGCCGTTTAAGCTCCACGAACGCCTTCTCACACTCTTCCGTCCACTCAAAGGTCGCGTTCTTCTTTGTCAGATCGTGCAGCGGATGAGCTATTTTAGCGAACCCCTCAACAAAGGTTCGATAGTAGGAAGCAAGGCCGCAGAACGCCCGCACATCTGAGACATTGGACGGCCTCGGCCAGTTAGCGACGACATCCGTTTTCAACGGGTCACACTCAATTCCCCGTTCACTCACTACATGGCCCAGAAAGGTCACCTGCTTCTGGAACAGGTGGCACTTAGAAGCCTTAAGACGTAGGTCTGCCGTTCCAATCGATCAAAGGCTTGACTCAGCCACTGGCAGTGCTCCTCAAACGTCCGTGAAAAGATCAGGATGTCGTCCAAATAGATGAGACAGATATCATAGGTCAGTCCAGCCAACACTAGCTCCATGGTGCGGGCGAACTGGCTTGGCGCGTTGCAAAGTCCGAAGCTCAGCACCTTAAAGCGCCACTGTCCCTTCCGTGTGACGAAGGCCGTCTTATCACGGTCGTCCTCGTCGATGGTGGTCTGCCAGTATCCCTGTCTCAGATCACAGCTGCTGAACCACCTTGACCCATTTAGCATGTCCAAACAAGTGTCGATCTTAGGTAGCGGAAAATGGTCTTTCTTGATGAGCTCATTGGTCTTGCGATAGTCGATGCAGAACCGCATGGAGCCGTCCTTTTTCTTGACCATGACAACATTAGAACACCAAGGGGACGAGGCGGGCTCTATTAGGTCGTGCTTAAGCATTTCCTCTACGTGTGCATCGATCACCGGCAACTGAGTGGTTGGATGACGACGCAAACGCTCATAGTGTGGCGAATTATTCCCCATGTCGATCCGGTGCTTGAGAATGTCCGTCCGGCCAATATCAAACTCGGACCGCGAGAAAATGTTGGCCCTCGACCGGATGAACTTCTCGGCCATTTCCCGTTGTTCTGAAGTGAGATGATTGGGCAACCCGTCGATCAGACACTGCACGTGGGAGCAGTCCGTCTCCATCGTCTTCGTTCCGGCTGGCGTGGCCTCCCCTTGATAGACGGACGCTCGAGTTAGATGCTGCTGAATACGCCCCGGGCGCCACTCCCATTCACGCTCGGCCTGATCCGACGGAACGCTGCTTCGGACCGCCGGGCCGCGATAAGTTATAACCGGCTCAGCTGTAGCGAAGTAATCTCCCTCTTCAAGTCTAAAGGATGAGTTCGTCTGGTTAAGGATCCGGGCCACCCGGACCATATTTTCGTTGCCCAACAGCGTGCGTGCCACCTGGACCCCGCTCTTCATCGCTTGGGACTCCACGGCCCACTCAACAGTCGGCTGGGGTTCCCCGTCGGTTTCCATACGCACCGGAACATTTGCTTCATGACACGCCGGTATAGTGAATTTTTCAGCAACCACCAACCTCCGGTAGGCAATCTCCGGCGCCCGCTTAGGTCGGGTCTGGACCTCGACGTCTCCGAATCGGACGATGCCCGTAGCAAAGTCCCACTGTCCCTTATGCTTGGTTAACCAGTCGCACCCTAGCAGCAGCTCGTCGAGAGACGGCGACACGGACACCTCAGCTTCCATGGGGTGGCCGTCAATGGAAAACTAGATGAAGGTCTCCCCGTCGACCTTGAGCGAGTTCCGTCCTACTCCCATGAGGGAAAAGCGGATTGGTTGGAGGTCATGACGCTCGATAAATCAGCGTCCAATGACGCTGCGGTCACAACCGGTGTCCAACATACACGCTAGCGGGCGACCACGAAATTCGCAATTCACGTAAGCTCTCGAGAAGGCGCTTTTGGAAGCAGGGCCCTGACCCTCGGTAACCGGCCTCACGAAGGCGTGCGTCAGCCCGTCCGACGGAACTGCAGAGATAGCCAAGGATGGCAAATATCGGCCCTTTGGATCTCCCCTTTCGGGGCGCTCCAATTCCGCCAAACGTTGTACGACAAGCGTCCGGACGCACCCATTCTCAGATGTCACAGCCCGACGGCAAAGGGCAGTGCCGACCTCAGCACCCGGCCTGTCTGGGCCGGTCGCGCCGTTTCCTGGAGGGGCCGGAATGCGTGACCCATTTATCGGACACGTTCCCCTGGCTAATCCGGGAACACCCGGGGGTGCCCCAGCCGATTCCGGAAATCCGGCTGTAGGAACAGCCCCTCCTAGTGCGCTCGGAACTGCACTACCTACTACTGGGGAGCCATATCCCCCGTTAACAAGACTTGACACCGCGTAAGGTACAACTCCGGCCATGCCTGGCCCGGATTTGTCGACTGGCTTAGAAGCTGGATGCCGGACGCCGACACTCGCACCTGTACCTACACTTACCATTGGTGCCGTTGTTGTGAATACCAGTCCTTCAGTCCCAGTCTGGATCGGACGATTGGGCGCCGAGTGCTCCAAATCCGTCGACTGTCTACCGGTCAGAAATTCTGTCTGGACAGGTCCAGAGGCACTGACACCAGCGGACGCCGCCGCTGCATCAGTCCGACCAGTTGGTACAGGCACTGACTGCTCTGCACCCACAAATCCGGCGCCGGATTGCGACGCAATCGGCCCAGAAACCTGTACAACATTTATACCGTAGAAATCGCGTTCCACAGACACGGGTACTGTAAATGTCGGGTTGGCGTATACCATCCCTTCGGCCGTCCCTAACGGCACACTGAAGAGAGTCTCAGGGGGGGTGGCATAAGCGCCCTCATGCCGGATTTGACCCTGAGGTGGTACACCCATGTTCCGGGGCGTCTCATACATCTGCGGATGCGTGGGAACGCCCATACTGTCAGGGACCCTGTCCACAGACCTAGTGGAGCGGGAACCCCCTCTAGAATGTTGTGGTGCATGCCTAAGTGCCACCGGATCGCTCCTAATCGCACCCCTACCCGACCAGCCTAAACATGACGGCACAATCCGACGTGATAAACTATCGAGAAGACCATTAGTCCTGCGTGCGGACGTACCTGCCGTTGCAGCGACGCTGTCTGCCGTTCGCGATGGCGTTCCGTCGTCGAAATCTTCGAGGTCTTCAGCCGCGAGGCCTTCCTCGCCGAGCACCTCGGCCTATGGCTGTTCCGGGGGCACGTCCGCATCAACGTTAACTGCCGCATCCGAACCGACGCTGTCCTCCAGTGCGACGCGCAGATCCGCAATTGAATCGATCTCAAGTAGTTGATCCTCCATTGGAAAGTGACGATGTTGACTGCCGAACGATGGCGGTACAGTTCCGGCGTATCCGACGATTGCTCAGCACACGCAACAGAGAAATAAGGTAATCCACAGCACTTCAGAAGTGTCGAAGCTGCAGGCTCCACGTCTGGGGCGCCAGCTGTCTTGAATAGACTAGTGGCGCGGCATCGGAAGTCATCTTCTTCTGCGTTGTCAGGCCCGGCAGAGAAGTACTCACAAACAGGGCTGGTGTTGTTCCACAAGCATGGGATCTTACAGAG
>Ga0056131_1000497_pt1 | contig 10005 bp, 6 predicted proteins | sample WorMetLIZISLAND1_2_FD_67480 | JGI IMG/M metagenome (GOLD analysis project Ga0056131, IMG submission 67480) | Marine gutless worms symbiont microbial communities from Max Planck institute for Marine Microbiology, Germany - Olavius clavatus LIZARD... ...
CTGCTATTGATTATATACTATTGATCCGTCTGCTACATACTGCTGCTGCTGCTACTGGCTACTGCATGCAGCATCGTCAACCAATCAATGCAGACTCCAACTGTCACTCAAACACTGTACGCCAATCATCTCATAACAAGCTGCTCTGGCTGCAGTAGCCCAAAAAACCATACCAGGCAAGATGCCTTCAATCACCTCAGTGCCCATCAGGTGAATGATTTTCAACTTGGTGTCATTGGCTGTCTTAAGGCTACACTCTCCCCGTCCTGTTGCAGACATTTCACGCCATCGTTCGGCCTCGGTCTTCTTTGTACGACTTGTCAAGTCTATCCACTTCTTCTTTACTGATTTCTCCGTTCTCAGTTCACCTACGCCCACCTCATTGACCTTCTCTGTTATACTTTCCCAGCAAGACTGAAGTGCTTCTTAAGTTACAGGAGCCGTTGTAAATGTCCTTGTGTCTTGTTGACGAACCGTATCGTCATTGGAATTGCTGCAACAATGTGTTGCTGCTCTTCACGTAATGTTTGTTCGTACCAATCAGTCTAAGGCTCTTCTTGTTGATCTGGTCCATCTATATTATTCTGCTGTTCTTCTCCATCCTGTAAATCCATATCAGCCAGGTCAGATGCTGGAGGTGTGCACTGGTGATCCATTCGTATCACATGTTCACTTTGCACATAACGACACTGCAGTCAAGACGATGAGCTAAAACACGTTTCCTTTTGTCTGAAAAAGGTTTAGCCTGGCTGGATTCAGACAGTGGTACAGAAATGTCATTGACATTAGCTGCTTCAACCAGAGCTCCCATGGATGGCGGAGCTTGTTCCGTTCTGTTCTGCACTAAATAGCCTACATTGTGCTGAAGTGCCGTTAAGAAACTGCTCACTCACTCACCTGTTCTGTTCTGTTCTGGGGAATCAGCAGTGTTCCCACAACTTTGAGAGGAAACACAGAACTCGCTATTCTAACGTAATTTTTTTTTGTTAACTGAGAACGCAAGATACACTGACTTACACTGACGAATACACAGGATGAATTTTGACGTTACAGTCGGCTGACACTTCGCTCTCAACTCTCTCTCCACCCAGAACTGTTCTCGAGTGAACTGACAGCGGGTATATATAGGCTATACTCAAACAAAGAAGTGACAAGGTCGTGCGTTCAGTTCCCTCACTTCCAGGGAGATGGAATGGCCATGTTTACTCGTCTCTCTGCTGTTGCTGGTACAAACTCATTTGTCTGTCAGCGATTATTGGGCAGCGAAGTCAAGTGACATGGCAGATTGTATTGGTCGCAACGAATGGTCCGCGTCCTAGAAAAGCGGGTCGCTGCGTACATTTTGATGCGTTCTGGTTCGCGCCTACAGTTCCGTGAAATCCCCGTTACTCAGGCCAAAGAACGACTAAAGGACAACTACTGGGAAACCGACCATAACTGAGTTCTGACTGACTGGCGTTACTATACACTGAATGACCTGCCATTGTGTGCTCTGGGCCAGTATCATAGATATTCTTGAATGCATCATCTGTTTGCATTTCCACTAGTGTATGTTTCATTGCATCCACCAGGGAAGAAACTCTTGCAGCCTCACCTTCACCTGATTTGCTCTGCAGAAATGTACTCAGTGAATTAACCAGTGGCAAGATTCTGTCGAAAAGATGCAGCACAAATAATGTCTCAAATGATAACAATTGTGCAACCAGACCTTGAGCCTCTGTACGTTCCCTTGGACTGCCGCTAACACCTAAATTGTGCAGTTTTGTTAAGAGAAGAACGATACGCCCGATATGTCACCGGTGTCGGCTAAAGCTTCCGTCAACAGAAAGAAGTGCGTGTTTTTTATCATATCACGAGAGCGTTGTGTTATAATGATGATAATGATTCAATGGTTGGACTGTATATAGAGGCCTAGGCCTACCTAATAACAGTAACGTTGACGTCACTAGGAGCATAGTTCAAAGCCGCGACTGCCGCATAATGCATGTAAATTGGTGGTGAGCAGTACAGAGCTGATAAGGAAGACGGCCGTTCGCAAACAGGCATGCCACACTCTTGGATGGTCAAGCCACAAACGGCGCCCGCCTGCCGAGAAGGCAGGGGTCGGCAGCTAGCAAACAAGACACCAGCAGCAACACAATGGACATGGCGTTGGTGGCGACAGCCGGGGTAGTGTGGCAGTTAAATCCGGGGGAGAGTGGGAGAATGCTGCGGCCAGCCAAACAGCGTGGCCATGGATGTTGATTAGGTCACCAGACAGTTGACTATGTTACCGTACCATGTGTGCAGTACACATCATCTACCGATGACTTTTCTGACAAGAATTCCGCCATACTAATAAACCAAACAACAAATTACGCCGTACAAAACTATTACATGACACAAATACAAAATGGCACCTTCGATCATCCTCTTCCTAAAAATAAATAAGTAATAAAAATAAGTCATGTGCCGTTCGTAAGCTAAACACATTCCGATTGTACACACTACACATATTCCTACACATGTTTAGCACCTAAACGTGTACTAAACGGGTTTACTGCCTAAGTGCGGTTTTTTCAGTGTACACGCTCCCACATGAGGCTTACATCAGTTTAGACTTATAAGGTGGAGCATACGCATTATTATCAACAAGATAACACACAAGCTCCTATCCACTTGGTTTAGGACAGGCCTATAGGCATGGCTTACAAGTCTCACAGGTTTACAAGCATACAAGCGATTACAAGCGTACGTCATGAGTTACATAGTCACGGCTAACATAGTTTACATATAGAATAGGCTATAGACATGCTTACATGCGTAAGTTTACAATGCTTACGGCTCACAAAAGACTTACTAACTAACACGCTTACATGTAGTAGGTTTATATGTTAAAGTTTTACCGACTTATGTTTAGTGTTGACTTGCTTATATCTCAACTTGCTTACACTTAACAAATTTACATGATTATAATGCTGAACAGGGGCGCCGGCAAGGTTTCAGGCCAGGATGGGCAAACATTTGTTTGATAAAATTTGGCGCAAAGCACCGAAAAAATTTTCTCCATTTGCCCACCCTGGTTTTGGTTTTCAGTTTTCCCACCCTGCTATATGTAACGGTTGCCCACTCTGCCCACCGTAGTTCACTGGTACCGACATAGAGTGTGGAGAGATAATTTAGTTTGGTTAAGATATGAAAAATTACCAACCCATTATCTCATATCTCGTCTGACCTAGCCTTACAGTTAGACCTAGTTATACACACGCCTGGTCTATGACTACAGGAAAACGGTAACATCAGTACACTATGATGCGTCACAGAAGTATACCACGTTTCATCACTTTCACCATGTTGCACATTCACACTGTAACAGAGCCATCGACTCATTGACAGAGTCAAGAGTTAAAGCGAAGTGATAAAGCGTCAGTGCAGGTGCCATTTCGTCAGTAATAGCAACGTTTGACATATGTACCACTAACAATGACGGTATCCGTGCATTCCTGTTTCTTCGTTTTCGCAAAAACATCACGGTAAAACTCTAATAAAGTGTGCTGTTTGCTTCTCTTCATTTTACAGTTATTTAAACAAAGTGATTCAAAAGTGCAGATGAAATGGAAACAGTCTTAATACACGAGTGTATAAAACAAGACTAAACAGAAAAAGGAATAAATAAGTAAGTGTATTGAGTAATTTTGCCATTTGTAAGTTCGCATCGACCAAGTGAGTATTAAGTCAAAGTGCGTCATTGTGATGAGTTAACAACATTGAAGTACCACTGTACCACGCACATAAATTGCTCACCACTATACTGCTATGGAGGTGCCTTCAGCTGCCTGTCCCAGACCGATGTGGGTGCTGTGAAGTTCCGCCCTCGGCGGATAGACCAGGATGCCAGCTAGTGTCGGCGACGGTAACGAGAATAACCGAGGAGAGAATGCAACAAAAACATTGAAGTTTCTGACTAAACTTTTATTCTTACAGACTCGATGAACGTAGTTGCTAAGGGTTAGATAACGACGAGATGATATTCACGACGAGAATGAACTTAACCCACGGTGTGAAGAACCTAGAATGACGTTGAGCGGACGTTATATAGGAAAGTGAGCAAAGAAAGGGGTGAATGGGTGTTTATCTAGACCTTTGGAACAGCTCACTCACTTCTAGTCTAAATTCGGTGAAAGCTTTGAGGGATGGGTGGAGGTTCACGATGTTAGCAACATTGTCGAAACGTTTATTTGAGATCGCCATGAAGCTACTCTACTGATTTGCATGCTTCTGCCAAGCATCAAGAACGTGTGCATTGACGTTTGAGGAATGAATGATGGTGGCTGTCAAAGCACGTAACTGCTTTTCGGTGGCAACTCCAAATACGGAGTTTAAGATCTGTCCGCCAAGGTCAAAGATAGCTCGTTGCTTGTATGTAATATATGAATCAGATAACAGCTCATATATATGCTCGATCGTAGCACTAATGTGATTGACAGATGTATCATGCAACAATCTCAGAGACTCAAACTGTGGTCTCAAAGTTTCACAAGGTGTAGCATTATAGTCGCGATTCCAGTATAAGCTAGGTAAAGGAGCCAGTGTAAAATTGTTTCTGGCTGGCAGTGGTGCCACAAATACGTACGACCATTCATCGGTCAATATACGGATCTCTTGCTTTGGATGAATAATAATGCCATAATTGAGACGTTTGATAACTTGCCTTTGTGAATTGTCTTGACTAGTACATGTAGTCAGCGGCAAGCTTGTCAGAGTCACGATGAGTATTTTGATGATCAAGCTCAGCATCGTCAAATTTGCACCCCTAACAGACCAAACATATGTGCAATTATTAATTTTGTACGTGCATGCCGAAATGACGTTTCCTTACAAATGAAATCAACAAGCAGTGCTTGCTCAAAATGCATGAGCCTATCTGCCTATGACCATTTACGTCGAGCTCGACAACGAGCGAGATAAGTGTCTTTGGCTGCCTGGGAAATGTTCTCTTCAGGCTCGTAAGTTTTCGTGCCATCGGTCCAATGGACCAGATAATGTGGCTTGCCTGCTATAGTTTTGCGGTTGGTGATCTTAGTAATAGCAAACCAACCATCAGGCAATGTGGTTGTGACATCCTGGTCGCTGCTGGTGCTAGGTTAAGAGAGCACCGGTGAGGAGCTATCGGGAGCATTATGACTTCCATGAAATGGTCGTAGTCTGTCAGAATGCACATAGGCCTTTATGACCTGGCTAGTGTCACACCAACGAAGCTTGTAGGTATAGCCATCACCTACATCTGTGACAAGAAAAAGGTCGATCCACCGTCTCTTAAGCTTTTTCGTAACACCTTTTCTCGTGACTGGGTCGTATAGCAACACTTTTTGACCCACTACATAAGACGGATAGGCGGTATCCTGATTGTAATAGAATTGCATGCGATCATTGCAAATGTGGATGTTGTCACGTGCAATTTTCCTTGTCAACTCAATCTTCGGCAGCATTTGCTGCATGTAGGCATCGATGTTAAGTGAAGTGCAAAGGTCATTAATGAGCGAAGTGTCGATCGGTGTTCTCATTTTTCTGCCGTAGAGAACTTCAAATGGAGTGAAACCTAATGAAGTTGTTGTACTGGCCCGATATGACCAAGAAATAGCAGGGATGAGTGTTGACCATGTTTGATATGTGCAGTAAATACGAAGTGATTTCAAGATAATGGAATTTGTGTTTTCAGTGCAAGAATTTGTTTGTGGGTGATAACTGCTAGTGAAGATTTGTTTGACTTTGAAGCCAGCTGGCTTGTTATAATGCTAGCAGGAGGCTAAGTGTCACCAATATTCCCTAGCAAGTCAACGCTGTCAGTTGACTGAGACAAATCTTGCCAAAGTTGTCGTCGACTAGCAGGCATCAGCGGCACCAAATCCTTGATGATCTTGCCCTTTTTCACTGCTTGCAGGCCTTGGTTACTGTTCTTTGATGACGGAACAGCAAGTTTTCCTTGTTTGGCTTTTGCCGTCAGCAAATCACATTCATGGTGCTCTTCTGCAAATCTGGTTTTGTAGAACAGTTTTTTCTCACCTTTGTGAAACTTTAACAACTGTAACGTTTGACAATGACTTAGACATCACTTCATTCATATCCTGCATGTCGTACACTTTCTTTTGTGTCTGATAGCTTTTTCAATATTGCCCTGGACACCATCTGCGCCATATGTGTATGACCAGGCACAAAGTAGCGAAGAGTTATACTCTGGGGACCATCATCTTGGTTAACCAGCACAATCATCATCGAGAACATAACCCAGTTTTTATTCTGGCTGGAGCAGTTGTCTAACCAAAACATAAAATGACATCGTTTCCTTTCCATTATGATTACTTTGTGAAAAGCACTGGGAATATCTGCACTACAGCGACCTGATATGCTCTCATTCCACAGTGCAAGATAATGTTTTCTTCTGGATTGTCATCTTTCAGCAACACATACTGGCAGCACTGACGCAAATGTTTCATTAAACACCGCCACACGAGATGTGAAGATGCACTTCTTATAATCAGCATACTTGGTAATAACATGTTGTAATTTCGCTCTTTTAAAACCATGAAAATGTGAGGAATCTGCAAACCTTGAATGTTCAGAGTTAAACAGTGCCAAGAATGATTAGTGGTTTGCTGTCAGCAGAGGAGTAACATACAGGATGGCCAGGCAGCAACGGTTGAATTTTGACTCATAGGCGTTTGACAAAATGCTCTGAAACACATGTTTTGGTTGTACCTGTATCAAAATGTGCCAGAATTTTTACATTATTGCATTTCAGCCGAGTGAAATTTTGATTTTCTATGGCCTGCACTACTTGTATGTCAGTTTCTCCACTGCCCTCTGAATGGAAGGCAGCGGCGTGCCCTCAGTCACTATACTTAAGACGTCGGCCACTGCGGCAGACAGCCTGAAAGTGACCAACACGTTCACAATTATGACACCTAGCATTTTTACCTATTTTGTTACTTCTCTACACAGCTGTTTGTACTCAAAATGTTTGAGGCACTGAACGGCCTTTTATGTGCTGATGTGCCATTAAGAAACTACTCACTCACTCACTCACCTATCATGCGCTGCTGAACAGAAGTTATTAAGGTGAACGAGACCGCACCTGTTGCATTGTCAGAATTGTAGTGCATGGGTCCCTCACGACGACGTGTTGGGGACTGCTGGCGACTGTTGTTCCAGTTGTGGCTTCGAGGTGATGGTGAATGAGAGCTCGATGGTGTGCTGAAACACACACGCCGACGTTGACCATCATTGTCTGCATTGTTGTTGACTGCCGACACGTGCAGCTTGTCCAGACGTTCCTTCAACTGCTGAAAAGCCGCGTCATGGCGAGCGTGGAGATCGTTGTTGGTTTTCAACTCGGCCAGCACTTGTCACAGTGCTGGGTTGGTCGTCGACGTCAGCGATGCGTGAGGTCTGAATCAGGTCGTCCTGCCCGGAGGTCTGGGACTGGATGACGTGTGTGCACAGTTCTGGCTTCAGACAGTCACCACAGCAGTTGGGAAGTTCTCCACGTCGTCAACGACAATGTCGACTTCCATGACGATGGAAATGTTGTCCGGGTTCACTGGATTGCCGAAGACCGCGATGTAATAATCTTTATCCAAGCCGGTTAGTAATTAATTATTAACTATTGCAGCTACAACTCTTACATTACAACTACCAAATAACTGAAACTAACACCTTGCACATATTTACAACTAATTTACAACTAATTCATAACTTATTGACCAAATACTACATGGAAGAATATTTAATTCAACCGTGGTAAATTATTATGGTAAAAAATAAAGAATGAAAACTCCCCCCACCTAGAATTCTTGACGTCAACTCAATCAATTTAAGTTACATCAATATTTGCTGATGTAACTTTCACTGATTGAGTTAGCCCAGCAGCGTAGTATACTTAACTAGATTAACTTGAGTTACATTTACTGTTCGGGTTTACAGTGCAGTGTGGGAGTTTTCTCTGCTGACAGGTTCTTAGTTGCAGTTTCAAACATGAACGCTCAGTAATAACTTGTTCCACTATATTGTCTTTTAAATCACACAGCACCAATGTAACAAGTTTCTATTCCACTGTCCATCAGATGCCAATGATCTCAGCTGAGTTTTGTTGTCGTTAGCTCAGAATGCTGTTTCAGCGTGTACGTATGCATTGCTTCAGAGTTGACTCGTGATTATGGGTAACACTTGTTCGCTTGGACGGGGTTACCAGATCTTTACTGGTGTTGATTAACGTTGTTACCTAAGTCGGCAGATTTTCATCTTCTAGGCTGACGGCTGCAGAGAAAGTATGAGATTAATAATTGCTGTGGCCAGCATGACTGATCCACATTTCATGGCATTTTTTTAGTAGAATCTTACTGGTGGGGCACATTAGATGGTGTCTCTTCAATGTTCGTAACCAAGGGTGTTTCGAACTTTGGTTGTCATACATTGTCAACAAATTTTGATGATCAATAGCAGCTTTGTAAGATGCTGAACTAAGGTTATCAATGATCAACTTTATTCAATCAGTACTATCAGCTCAAATACCACTAGCAATGAGACAAACACCATTACATGCACACGCAAGTCAGTTGTTGGTAGTCTCACCAAGGGTCATGTGCAGTCGGGACAAGCCTTCAACCCATTCATGGCGAATATCATGCCACGTTGAGAAGTATTCCGTAACCTTGGCTAGGTTCAGATTCAGTAGTCTCTGATGCTGTTGCTCATAACTGACTTCATTCGTCGCATACACCATGTCACTGACAATTGACAGACAGATGTCACGCTGTGCAGCAGATATCGACGTCTTTTCTGTTGTCAGCTCACGGCGAAATGTGCGCAATGTGTGGTAGCGGCATGTGAGCACAGAAACGGATGGAAACAATGTCTGAATGACATCACGCTCAACAAAATCCTTGTCAGTCATGAACGACAACGTCTTCGACCAAGCTGGATTAGTGTCTTTGAAGATTTGCAAAGATTTCGTATTGGTGTCTTTAGTTTCGTCCACTACCAGGAATACGAATACAACTTCAGTCATGCCGTTTCCGTCAATAGCACACAGAATGTAGGCTGGTAACCGCAGATCCACCAGTTTGTATGTGGCATCCATGAGGACTATCTCAGGATAAGTTTCAAACACTTGACGCATGTATGCATCCTGATAGGTTACGCCTCGGAACTCATTTTCTTCATTGGACATGACCGACACGGAAGAGGCCCCATCTGCCGACAGCTCCCTAACAAGGTCACTGATGTTGTTTGGTCTTGTTGACGATTTCATATGCACAACAATATTCGCTAAGTCTTTCAATACTACTGGCTTGCTGTTTGTTTCTTGCATTCGCTGCTGCACCAGTTTCTTGTTCGCTTTACATGACAGCAACAGCTGGGCCTCTGATCGTTCTTCATCGCTGAATTTTCATTGTGATGATGAGTGGATGAATACTTCCTGAAAGTTAACATGAAAACCGGAAAGTGAATACATTACAGTTATGTGCTATCTGTAATGATTTGAGCATTGCGTGAGAGAAGTGGAGGGTAATTCTGCAACAAATTTAGTGAAAATGTGTAAAACATTTCGCAGTGATATTTCAGCACAATATGTTGGCTTTTTAGTGTCGTACATTTATAAGCGGAATAACATTCAGGTTTGATGTTGTCTGTATTTCTGTTATTTTTTGTACTTGTTCTACATCAGAATGTTTACTTGCTTTCTGACATATATTTTTACACAAATGTGAATGCATGAGTGAAAAAGTATGCATTGTGCAAAAGACAATAGTTAATAGAAAGTAAAAACGAAATGTCTGTCACCAGGAAAAGGCAAACAGCAATGGGTAAAATTACAGTAGGTGAGAGAGGGCCTGCTGCGTGGATATTTGAGGAGTTGAGAACCAGAGCCTACTGCCTGTTAAAAGTGAAATTCTTGGAAAACGTGCGACTTTGTACCGATACGTATAATCAAATATAGTAATGGAAAAATACTTCTGTTGTAACTTC
>Ga0056131_1000498_pt1 | contig 10003 bp, 7 predicted proteins | sample WorMetLIZISLAND1_2_FD_67480 | JGI IMG/M metagenome (GOLD analysis project Ga0056131, IMG submission 67480) | Marine gutless worms symbiont microbial communities from Max Planck institute for Marine Microbiology, Germany - Olavius clavatus LIZARD... ...
ACCAGGACTATGGGCCTTTTGGTCCGTGGGTCGTTTTGGTCATTTCCCTTGTGCACTGTGCATTGTTTCGACTTGGCTTGACTTATGGTTTTTTACTCCAAATGGAAAACGACTTGGCTTCACTTGAGGTTTGTTACTCCAAATGGAACACAGTCCACAGGCCACTTGCTTCTATCCAGCTCTGTCTTATGCTGCTGCCTCTATCTTCTTCCAGCTGTACTTCCAATCTGCCATCACATTTCTTTGTTGAGATCTCTTCTACATGTTCTGTGGTCACCCTCTTCCTCTGAGGCCTTGCAGTGTCCACTGGTTGCTGGTTTCATCATCATCATCATCATCATCATCATATCATCTGGATTTGCTAAGGCGCCCCCCCATCCGTAGCTCAGAGGCGCCATACAAAGTAAAATATGGGTTAAATAGTACAACTAACAGATGATATGGTTATAAAATGCAATGTTAAAATAGTGGGTCTTAAGTTTGGCAATGATGTCGTCATTTCTCCACATGTGTCTGAGCCAGTTCTATTTTCTTCTTTGTATCTGATCCAGCGCCACCTAATGGTCAGTTTTCCACAACTTTTCATTAGCTGTTTAATGCATCGATTTGCTTAACAATTAGTACATTTCATTGTTTCCATTAGGTAGATAATTGATATGGCTTGGCTGTCACTGTCAAATTGCAGTAGTTTTTGTTATGGTAACAGAAAGATCTGACGTGTGTCCATGCTTTGTGATTGTGTATTGAATGCAGCATCTGTGCCGACAAGGTCGCAGTGCCATACAAGTCACACACGACCTCGACATCTTCATTGTCGACTGTTTAGACCGAGTGTGTGCGGGTGATGTCACAAGAGATGGTGTTGTCAACCCTGTTGACCTGAAAACACGCCTGACAGGAAGACTTCATCTCCGTCTAGCCAATATCGGCCACATGTCTGACCTTAAGTCGTCAAAACTCAGTAAGTGTGCTTGCCTTTATTACATAAATACATTCTCCCACACATTCTCTGCATTTTGTGTTTTTGTACCAAATATCTTGACATTTTATTCAGATTATTACGATTCATTGGTCTGTATAAATTTTGCATCTTACTGCTTTGTTGTTGTTAGAAACATTGTCAGATGTTATACCACAAAAGACTGTTGTGACTCGGAATAGTTCAGCACCAGATATTCAAAGTAAGCTTCTGTCATTACGTATACCTGCCCTTAATTTACAGTCATATTATTGTTGTTAGCTTTCTTGAAACATTTTAGGTTATGCCTTCAGAATAAACTGCTATAGCCTAAAGTTGGTAGTTTTATTGTGTGTCGTTAATCATACAATTTAAGTCTTACTGTGCTTCTGACTTGTTGGGGCAGTATGGCAAGGTGTTCAAGTACTAATAGTAATTATCAAAGTCAGTCAGATCAAGTCGAATCAAATCACACCTAACATTTGCATAATGCTACTAAACACAGTTTTCAGAGGTGCATGCTGTGAGTGGGCTTCCACAAAGAGCCAAGTTTTAAGGCATCCTGAACTGTTCGTTACTAATGTTAATGTCTTTGAGATTAGACAGCAGTAAGTTCCACATTGCATCTTGGGTACCATGGCACAGAAATGTAATTTTTCTCACTAGAGTTCTAAATAACTGCTGCAATAAAGGGAATGGCAGTGAAATATGCAGACATTGAGATGGTTTAATAGTCATTGCAATGGCATAATAGAGTGCTGAAAGGAAAGTGGACACTAAATTCAGCATACGGATTGGAGATGTAATTAGGGACCACAGTTTTCCATGAAACACAGAATTTTGAGCCGAGCCGCGGAATTTGCCCATATCCGCGGAATTTCTGTATTTTGCCGCAGAAAACTGTGGTCCCTAGATATAATTACTTTTGAATTGCATTTAGTATTTCATTAAAATATCAGTAATGTGATAGTTTGTAGATTATCATTTGGTACATTGGTCACAGGTTGGAATTTACCTTCAGGCAGCTAAAAGTTGAATAAAGTTTGTCTTTTGAGTCTTACTTAAACAGCATTGCAGTTTGTATAATTTGCACCAGTCTGTGAAACTCTGAACATAAACACATATTACTGGTCCATGCTAAGTTTTCTCTGACTGTTTCTCTTCTGCATCTTTGTCTGAAGTTTGCTGCACAGTTTAAAATTTTTTTTAAAGTTATAGAGTTCTAAAAGTTAATCATTTACTGTGAGTGTTGTTGTGTCAGTTGTTGCTTACAATAAGTGTAACAGATGTTAGTGGTGAATTAGTGAATTTTTCGTGTGAATTAATTTCTCAGCAGTTGACGATTTGCCGTGCAGCAATACGCATCTAGTCATCTATCCTACAAACCAGTGTTTCAAGGGCGGCGGCTTGTTTACACTGGGCTGTTGTTGCTGCAGTAAGTGACAAAGCCATTAGTGATTCATGGAAGGTTCTTAACGTCCGTTGCTCAGCTAACATGTTCTGTAATCATTTTACATGCATTTATCTGTGTTTGTTTGAAACATTTCTTATGCGTCGGCATTACTGTTGTACAAGTTTCCTTCATTTATTTCACGTTTGTCTGAGCTTGGTTATGTTCTGCAATTAACATTTATAAGTAGGATCTAATATTGAAATTAGTATGAACTAATTGCTGTGCTGACATGTGCTTGTTATATACTTCTGATAAATTAATATGAGAATCTGTAACTTGGTTTTGGAGTTAGATTTATGTTGAATTAATTGTATGTCATTTGTTGGCAACTCACACTGTAACTGCAGTAGTTTTACTGCACTACTGCAGCTTGTACAGTCAGTCTAACAGATTTCTTTATTTTGATGGTGAATAGTGTACTGAAACTACTTCTTTGGATTTACGTGGCCTCTGTCTGTCTTTGTTGAAAACCTTTTTTTCTGTTGTATATTTTAATGAAGTCTTGATATGTCTCAGATAGCATCTTGATGCAGTTATAGAACAAACTAATGAAGAGTTTGCCTATGACAGCTCGGATTAAAGCAAGACACTATACTTGTTGCATGTATGGTGGCAATAATGGTGCTGAGATCGTACAATTAATGTGTTGAGTAGTCAGTGAATTTAGCATGATGTTAATTAATGGCCATGGTCTCATTCTCAAAGTTGGTTGTTGGTGATAATGCAGCGCTGTTATTAAATGTCATTGCATTGCATTGTATATGAATGCAAAGTCAGTTGTGCTGACTGTAGTCATTCTTCACATTTAGTATTGAGCTTAGCTGAATCTGAACTTTTTGCTAGTTGTATAATGTGTCTTTGCTAAAAAGGCTTTTTTTTCAACAATGGTCATATGATCTGCCTGGCTTTCCATTTGCTGTACGCTGAATGTGCTGAGTGTCTATATGCCTTTCTCGTAGCACTTCATTGCATGTGTTGAATATGATGTAGATTTGGGCAAAGAACGGGTGTGCAAGGCGCATCACTTGGCTGACGTCAGTCAAGAACTGGCAATGTTGATACGCAGTCGACAGAAAATAAAGCCGGACAAAGAAAATGAGGAGCATGCAGATGGAGACCAAATGCCTCCGATGGACAAGGCTCGGAAAATTGCTCGCATGGATAAAATCCGACAGATTGAAGGAATTACGGACACTGCACCAGTTGTGGTAAGCCATTTAACCGTCTAGTTAGTCATGTCCTGCAGTCCTAGGTGACATAATTTGATATAATTATGTTAATCCATTCGCTGCGGATGACGAGACTATCTCATCATGATGTTACTTGCCCCGGGTGTATATATAAACTGTATAATCTTGTTCTACAGTAATGCATTCGCTGCTCACGCAGTATTTCATTATGTCTGCATACAGCGATAGAACATATGTTTGTTCTCATTCCATAGATGACAGTGAAGTCAACTTTCATTCGTAATGACTGAGATATTTAGGCCAATGAATCACGAGACATAGCCTGTTGTGCCAGGTCACTGACACAGAAAGCAATGTGATAGAGTCCCTGTAACTCACATTTGAGCATAATCCTATAACAATAATATTGTACCATATTTAGGCCTATATTGTTTGTATGTCTGTACATGTTCTATGGTTAGCCAGTGGTTGGCAACGAGGATGACGTTATATGTTCTCAATCTCTGTTTTCTGCATTTTCACATGTCGTTTGCTTGTCAGATCTTCTTTCTCTGATACATCTGTCCGTCAATGTGATTGTCTTTCTTTGCTTTTTCTTCGTGGTGTGTAGCAGTGCTTCACTGCAACTGATAAGCCTAACGGTCACCTGCCATTCAATCATTCAATGGCTACATCCTGAACCATTACACATCCATGCCTCATTCCATTTCTTGTCCCAGTTGGTTCTAATGGTTATTCTTTTAGGTGGGACATTATTGCTGTCAGTAATTTCCTCTCGTATTCTTTTGGAAGGCTCCAACAACGTCAGTATAGATGCCACATTGTACGTGCCTTTTAGGCTTTTATGAACTATGTTCGTGGTGGCTGCTAGACACTCACCAGAGTTTAGCACACATACATGAAAGTGTAATTGTACATGCCTACTATGTAGTATAAATAAGTTTTTTACTGAGCCATATGGCTCATTAGATGGTGCACTGGGACTGATCTCTGTCTCTTTTGACCTCAAGTCAGACACCAGCTTACACTTCCAGACCATGGATATGGGGCTATTGCATTGTATGATGAGCCTGTTTATGCTGCAGCTTTCACTGGTACTCATTGCAGTTACCCATGGAGGGATGACCAGGACCAGCAGACTCTACTTGAGTTGCTAGTTGTATGTCGACTGTCGAGATTGTTTAGGCACCTGCAAATGGTTATCCTTTCCAGTAATAACTTGCCATGTTTGCGTCACTAGGTTGGCCACTGCAATAAATGTGGATGCATATATCACTGCGTCAGTATATGCAAAACTAATGGTAAAGCACACAGGATTTACAGTGTGTGTACAGGATTTACAGGTGCTCTACAGTGAAAGGGTTAAGACAAACAGGCAGTCTGAAATGTGTCCAAGGTGTAGACTTTTGCCTGTGCAAGTCCTCCAGACACAGTAGGTCACTGCTAACTTATCGGCATTACAGTTATGTCTCAAAACACTAGGAGGATGGGCTCAACAGAACGGAACTTTTGTGTAGAAATGTAGCAGTAATATTCTTCTGATGTAGTTTGTTTGTTATTTGCCAGTCCAGTGTTGAATGTGTGTCGCTGTCGCTGTAGTCGATGAATCGTGAGAAGGAAGAGCGTATGCGTGACCTCCGGACAATTGAGCTGTTCCGTGCACAGAGCAAACGCGACGGCATTATGAACATGCTGAATGTTGCCATCACGACAGATCATACTTTGTTTGCATCGATGGGAACAACCGAGTTCTTTGAATTTGTTCTGCAGAATCCATACAACGTGGAGCACACAGTTGTTGTCGACTGTCCCGATCATGATCTTATGTAAGATATTATTAGAACTTGCATACACTACAGCTTTTCAGTAACACTGAAAATCACAAAAATCCCACATACATACATACATACACACATACAAAAAAATTGTAATGCGCACAATGTCTGTAGTTGCAGAATCGGAGGTTTGGGCAGTCACTGGTGGCACATGGCAAAAATTAAAAAAACAGCCGCAAAGTAGAATGTTTTTACGTTATGTTTAAATGAACCGATTCATGGTGAGTTGCGGATATTTAGAGGTATGGCATTCCAGATTTGTTGGGAAGTGTAACTCAAAGTGTGACGACCTATTGATATGTAGACTGAAGTTTTTGCTAGTAGGTGGTTATCTCGTGAATGTAGGGAGCAGACAGACTGATAGCTATTTAGCAGTGCCGAATGATGTTTGAACTTTATTCTGTTCGTCAGTGTCACTGTCCTATAACTTTTGCTTGAGTATGCTCAGTGATAGGCTGCTGTGGAGTGGAATAGATGTGTGGTTAGTTTGAAGTCAGAACGAGTGAGATTCAATCATATCATTCCTTACAACAATGTAGCTGTAATTTTTGCTGATTGCAGTGTGATACATGATGCACGAGAATGGCGATACTTCAAAATGTTGAATGGTGTCACAACGCCAGTGGAAGAACAATTGTTCAGTGCAGGCTCAAGTGACAAACCGCAGATCTTTCTGCGACCAAAGGAATCTGTGCACGTTCCATTCCGTTTTCTGACGTTCCATACCGATCACTCAGTTCCAGATCAAGCGCCATCAGACCCTTACCGGCCATTCTGTCAGGATGCTGCAATGTTGTCACACAACAAAAATGTGACTGACAGGCTGGAGTCACACAGGATTAAAGTAAATGCTCAGTTGTTTGTTTTTGACACTATGGCAATACTGTTTTACATAGAAATATTATGTGAGTGTTCTAACACTGTTTGTGTAGGAACACTAGTGGCATCCTGCCTACAAAAAGTCCAATTCCCGCAAACAATTTACTTTTGGCAAGCTAGCCTAGCATTCAGTAATTCCTGAAAAATTGGCTTGTTAGATCAAAATAATAGCAGCAGTGGCAGCAGTATTTCTCAGTCATTCCTTTGTCTGCCTTGCTTTTTCCAGTTGTTCCTATGCTGCATTATTTTGTAAATAAAGATTAAATTATGCATTTAGAAAGCAAAACAGTGACTGTTTCATGCATGCAGTTAATTATAATTTAGCAAATTACTTGAGTACATATTACACAAAAGAAATTTATTAGTGTCTATTTCCGTGTGTGATGTCACGGGACAGAGGATTGATTATGTCATGGCATGTGGTTGCCGTTACATAATCAGTTCTCTGTTCCATGACAGAGCTTATAAATAGGCTACCAGTTGACTTATGTATTGCATGTCTGAACACTGAACACTGACTTTATTAAACACTTGCGGCTTGGATAGCCACAGTAAAGAGTCATGTTGTTTCATTTTGTAAAATGATCTTTCTTCCCATAGCCAGTATGTTAGTTGCTGTTGAATATGCTGGCCAGGTTGCATTTCACACAGCTGATATGAAACCCATTGCAATACTGTCATTACAAGTTGAACTGCAGCCACACACTGTTTCTCAGACGTTCCGTTTTAATCACCCTGAACATTCCATCATGAAGAAGTCAATCAGAATTCCACCTCTGCATTCTCTAGCAGGTCAGTGTGCTTCACGTCTCACAAAATTTTACTTTACTTTTTTTATTAGGGATTTTCATGCATTGATGGAGGTCTTGCTTTGCTTATTATGTTGATAACTTCTAAGTGAAATGTAATCAAGTCCAAATATGGTGGCATTGATAAGGGGGGGATGAAGAAGACTAACTAAAAGCATTGCAGGGATTCATGTATGAGTTTCAGTCATTACTGGTGGGCAGTAATGAGTTCCAGTTGCTAACATTCAACTGACTGGTACCTGTGTTAGTTTGTACTTTGCTACTCATATCGTAGGATTAGTGTTAGGATTAGTCAGGTTTAAGTCGAGGATGCAAGATGACTGGAAGCTGAAGCAGTGGAGCAGGTAAGTGGAGTGCCTTGGAGTCAAAAAAGAAGTTGTGCATGTAACAGGAGGGAAGAATGCATGTTCTGAGTGAATTTGTGGTGCTGACCATCAGAAAGATGTGGTTTGCCAGGACATATGACAGTAGTTGTTAATGTAAATAATTTGGAATCTTACCTGGTACTCTGTGGCCGGTCAGCAAAGGACCTTTTTGTGTGAAGCGGTTATTGAAACTGATCAGTGTTTGCTGGTAACTGATGGAGTGGAGTTTGGTACTTTATTTTAGAAACACTACAGTAGCTGAGGTATCAGGAGCATTGTGCTGTTATGTATGTTTGCTTGAAGGAGCAGATGTCTTAAAGTAAAATACAGACAGTCTTAAAGTGTCCAAAGCAAGGTTCATTTAGTATGGACGCAGGGACCTTGACATAGCTTGTGGTGGAATATGTGTGCTTATGATGTCAGCATATTTTAGAACTGGACATTGATCCATTGGGGCATGCAAAGGTCAAGTTGTTGTGACCTTATTCGATATAGCATCAGATTTTATACATCTGTATTTCACAGTTTTGTCTGTTTGCAGAGATGCCACGTAATGTGCCAGTGCCATCACAAGTATATGTTCGTTGTTCTGATCCAAATGTCATCTGTTCTTCAGATATCGTACAGCATGGTGAACCTCATGATGTAGTATTTAAGGTACATCACTGGGTTGTTTTTGATGGAATTTTGCATTCTAAAATGCAGTATTTGAGTCCATCAGTGGCCTAAAATGCTTTCCATGAATTTTTCAGTATAAATAAAGCATGAAACATGTGATTTTTACATAAAGTTCAGTACATTTTGTCACGTGTGAACTTGTTACATGAGTGAACTGCACAGATATGCATGTAAATGATTCACACTACAACCTGTGAAAACAAGTAAACATTGCTGTACATTTGGACTGAAGTACACCGTGAGTCAAAAAAGTAGACCACCAAGTTTTCCTAATGACTTTGTCAAATATTGGCCGATTTTCAAGATTCTTTCACTGACACACTCACTGGGAATTTTGCAACATGGCAATTATTAGATATCTCACCACACCTTAAATGCGTCACTAAATTACTATGTGAAATATTGATGTTGGAAAACTAGTGTGCAGTGTGCTGGGGCAGACTTGCTTTAAGGTGAACTCATCAAAGTCCTGACTCATAGCAGTTAACAACTGCATTTTTACATAAAATATACATATTACTACTTACAGCCCATCTGCCGTCGTGTCTACAAAGTTGATGAACTTAAACAGCAATTGTTGGAGATTTGGCACAGAATGCAGCAGGCCATCATCGACAGTGCCACTGGGTGGCAAAATCAGCTTTAAGCTTGTCTGTTGGCAAAGGATGGACTTTTTGAACATCAGATGTGATTGTGATTCAGAAAGCAATGACTCAGACTGTTTGTTAAAATATTTTAAACACTTCAGTAACTTATTTCTGCAAAGAATGTGATAAGTTGCATTATTAATAGGTTTAGATTGTTTTCTAACATTAGTATTTCACAATGTAGTGTAATAACAGGTTTAAGATGTGGTGATTTTAAGGATTGCTGTGTTGCAACTTTTCCAGCGAGTATGATGGTGAAAGAATTTTGAAAATTGGTCACTATTTGACGAAGTTAGGAGAAAAGTTCGGTGATCTTTTGACTTATGGTGTAGATAGGCATCCGGTATTATTACTTACCTTACTTATTATTTATCCTGTTATTAAATATTACTTGACTTGACTTGATCTGTACATGCTGTTGAAATATAAATGCTGCAGGTAGCATGTGGCGCCGCTGCTCAGGTGAAGCGTTTCTATATTGTGGTCTTCATGGATGCAGTAATGTCACGACCACTGCTGATCTGGCAGGTGTTTGTCCATGCAATGCAGAGAGTTGACGTTGCTGCTGTGGAGGGTCAGACGACACGGCTAACACTAATGCTGAGGTGACAAACAGTGATGGTGCATTGTGATGCATACTTTGCTTTATTTTTATATGTGTTTGGTTTTGAAATACTCAGTTAATTCTCTCAGCTAGAGCTAGACACTTAATGGATTAATTGTAATAACAGCAGCAAACAGCAAATTTTTTAGAATGCTTTGTGTGAAGCCTCAGAAGTGCTAGAAGCTGTTCTTTATACAGATGTTTGGTTACTGAGTGTGATGTTTTTTTCACTTTACCAGATGCAAATTGCTGCAGTCACTACTGCTCCCATTGTGTGATACAGTACGATCTAGTAGTGAACACTGAACACTGAATTTATTAAGCACACTTGTAGCCAAATGGCTAAATAGCTGAATACGTGAAAGAAGAAGATATATATATGAAAACAGTAACAAACATGGTAATAGTGTTAGAAGTGGAACTTGTGCTATTACAATATACTACTAGACCAACTAACTAATGATAACAATAATCACATTGGCTAGATACACTTAGCAATAAGCAGTGGCGTAGCTACCGGGGGTTCAGGCGGTTCAATGAACCGGGGCCCCCGAGCTCCTGGGGGCCCCGAGCCAGGCCACAAAA
>Ga0056131_1000500_pt1 | contig 10001 bp, 7 predicted proteins | sample WorMetLIZISLAND1_2_FD_67480 | JGI IMG/M metagenome (GOLD analysis project Ga0056131, IMG submission 67480) | Marine gutless worms symbiont microbial communities from Max Planck institute for Marine Microbiology, Germany - Olavius clavatus LIZARD... ...
TAAAGGCAAAAAGGTAAAGGCCGATATAGCTCTTCATGGGAACCCCATCTCAGAGCTACGGGACGTCACTTGCCATATGGGATCACACAGTGTTACCTCAACTTACCTGCCACCCGACACAAGTGAACGCGCCCCGCCTATACCGCAGCCATGCAGGCTGGTACTCGATTTACTGACCCCGAAGGGGTGGAAGGCTGAGTTGATCTAGTTGATTTGATAGCGCCCCGGCCGGGAGTCGAACCAGCGATCTTTCGATCACGAGTCCAACGCTGAACCGCTGCACCACCAAGACAACCATGGATCAGCACAACACAGAAGATGGCAACCAACATGTGTCGTGTCACATGTTGAACAAGCTTTAAAGGAATAACTGCTGAACTGCGATTGCGACCAGGTTCGCGACTGGATAGTCTAATCGATAGAAATCGTCTGCAACAGGTGATACGGATCGATTTCGATGCGGATGTTGATGTGCAGCGTGACGGACACTGTCGAATGTCGATAATCACATCTGGCCTGCAGTCGACACAGCTAGACCCGTTCTTCGTACATCGATGATCTGTCGCAGGACGCTGCACTAAGGTACAGTTTATGATGGTGCGTATATCCTGATACAGATCAATGCAGTGTCATCATCACTCAAACCTCACCGAGATTACTTCAGATTCTCTCCAAAATCATCGTCAAGATCACGACCAGGATTTCTCATGTTTTTCTTTATAACTGATCCGAGCACAAATGAGCCAGAGTTCCATAACAAGAGTGGAGTACAACCGATTTGCATAAAAATAGTGAGTTCTCTCTGCCTATACTGCTAGACAAAATTATGCATAGCGTGACCACCTCACCAGTAGTAGGCCTATGTAATGGCGCTATCGCCAGTATCGCGCTACCCTATGAATGAAGCAATTGAAATTGTGTTATACGCTGATTATGCTCGACAGGGTGCGACTAAATACAATACAGCACTTAAAATGCGTTACTCATTTAGTAAGTAAGTAATAATAAGCGCCGACTTATAATAATAATCGTACCGGGAGATCGTATGGAGCTGCAGAACGCGTCAAGAGTCGAGGGCCTGTGTCGAGGGGTCTGTAGAAGCATCGTAAGTTCCCCAGCGTCCCCGGATACGCCCGCGCTCAGTTTTCTCCCAAATTTTTAAGGGGCTTTTGTTCGCATGGACCCTGTGAATACGCGTGACAAATTTGACGTTCGTAGCTTTACCAGTTCCTGATATAATAGCGGGGGGTACTCAAAAAATTTGGGAAGTCCCTGGATACGCCCACGCTCCCTTTTCTAACAAATTTTTAAGGGGCTTCTGTTCGGATCGACCCTCTGAATATGCCTGCCAAATTTGAAGTTCGTAGCTTTACGCGTTCCTGAGATATTAGGGGGTACTCAAAAAATTTCGCCTGTCCCTGGATACGCCCACGCTTCCTTTTCTCTAAAATTTTTCATGGGCTTGTGTTCGGATGGACCCTGTGAATGTATCGGCCAAATTTGCAGTCTAGCTGTAGCCGTTCCTGAGATAATAGCGATTGCAGTTTTGGGGTGGGGTTGCGAGCCTCCAATCTTGGGAAAGGAGAGGCCGTAGGGGTCGGAGATGGTACCGTTCGAAAGAGCGTTTGTGACTTCCTATAATATAGGCTTTCCATAGTAAATTTTCCTCTATCTTCACGCGTTTCAGAGATATTGCCGCTTTTGTACTCTAGCACGCCACTTTTTTCCACCACAGTCTCCCCGAAATTTCCCACGTTCCCCTAGGAATAGGTGAATGGCCTTTGGGCTACGAAGAGCGAAGTGTTGGGCTAATTGTCCATGCATTTAGTTTCCAAATTTTTACCAAGATATCCAACCTATGTGGTCCTGATCCACGGTCCACCAACGTTCAAACGGACAGTCGGACAGATGGACAGACGACATGCACTATAGTGCATCGCGCGGTAAAAATGAATTAAGATAGACCAATGATACTATCAGAGGCAAATGTAGGCCGATGATTCTAGTTCGTATAGTTTCTAGAAATATAAGGTTGGCTATATGTGGATATTCCTGAGGGTTCCATCGGGAAGGGGCGTCATGTACAATAGGCCTAGGCCTCAGTGTTATAGAGCACGTGTTTATTACTTATAAATAGGCATTGCGCATTTGCGTGCTCATTGCTCACAGTCACAGAGCTAGTGGCTATGTTCAGAATCAAAACATCCGATCAATGCGAATACATCATCCACGCTACGCCGCTGCAGACGGACAGACAGATAGACGTACGACAGGATGCTGCTAACAGCCGATCATACAAAGATAGGCTAAAAGGCTAAAAGTTACGAAGCTGCTACTAAACTACAAATGTAACTTTTATAAAAAGTAAAAATGACATATAAGTGGATAAAAAAGTATAAAATATTAACACGGGCCGAGCAAGAACAGAGCGTACTGACACTCCGTGCGTACGGTACACGGGACGCTGCATGAAGCAGTTCACTTACTTATTTACATACCGTACATCGTTAGAAAGCGGAAATGAATTACCGTACGTGGCTACTTGTTTGACAATAAAATTGTTAAAAGTTCGTATTTTTGAGATTCGCAAAATGATTATAAGTTGGTTACCCGTGTTGTTGACCGCTCTCTCCATTTCTAACGTCTCAGGATATTTTATCGTTGTTGACGCAAAAGGCGAAGAATGTTTCTTCGATCGTGTTTCAGCCGGCACCAAAATGAGTCTCACGTTTGAAGTTGCTGAGGGAGGATTCCTCGACATTGACGTTACAGTACGCACTGCTCTATTTTTGTTGTTGTTGGCGGACATAAAAAACCATGAAATGTAAACTGTTTAACGGGACGATTAGCGTAAGTGATTTACATTTGGCTTTGCTAATGAAGAAATACAATACAATTATCGTACTACATTAAATACCGGAAGCTGGAAGGGTTAGTGTTATTGTCAGTATGGACCTGTACTGACATATCCAGCACTTCTGTTGTCTATTGTCAGTATGGATCTGTACTGCCGAACCTCGCTGCCGTCTGTGCATCCATATACCACACTATCCACACCCTAACTCTGACCCCAACCCTAAACCCCACTCTAACGCCAAATCTTACTCTAATCTCAAGTTATTTAACGAATAAGCACCAATGCACACAGCCCAATATTTCCGCCAATTGATTGACGTCAAGGCTACGCAACCAATCAGCAGCTCGGTGTAAGAACGTGACAGTCACTGACACTCACCCTAACTCTGTCTGACCTGTTGCTCACTCCCATACACCCTGATGTTTATTCTTATACTATTTCTGTGGTAATACAATATTGAATAAACGTCATGTATCCCTGGGGATGGGCTCCATTGCCATCATTGGATCTATTTAGACACTCCTGTGGAGGGTATTTCTAGTACATATTTATTGTCTTCAGATCCTCCTTTTTAAATGATAGGTGGCAGATGTAAGTTCTGCTGGCAGATTGTTCCAAGGCCTGCTGGACCGGCGACCGCGAAATTCCTGTCACCGAGCCGGTGTTCGTCCACTCCGACATACGATGCATGATGTTGATATCAGCTGACCATAGCTTGCGACTACCGGAGTTGGCGACCAGTTGACAGTCATCGCTCATCGGGCATTTGATGTCACTTGGTTGTTGTTTGTTAATGTTAGCCATTTAGTTTTAAAAGTGGTGCTGTATTTGTAGATTACCGGTCCGGATGGCAAAAGTATATATGCTGGTGATCGTGAGACCAGTGGCAGGTACACATTTGCAGCACATTCTGACGGATTGTATAGGTACTGCTTCAACAACAGAATGTCAACAGTGACGCCAAAGGTTCTTATGTTCAACATGGACATTGGTGATCAGCCAAAAGATGATGTCACCAAAGACAAAGAAGGTTTTTTGATTGTTGACAAACTATTTTGCTTTATGATGCAGTAGTTGTCTTATAAATAATGGCAGTTGTGTCTTTAGTAAGCAGAAAATTTGAAGACAAATGTCTTGTGAAGTGCAGTGACAACATACCGGTACTTGGTTTGTGGCCTTATTCAATTAAACCTTTTTTGATCTGGTATCAGATTCATACAAGAAAATGATCAACCAGTCACTCTTTGTTACTAATTTTCTCAAGTTACTTTCAGTGCTGTGTGAATAGTGTTTTTTTTTTCATTTTGAATCAAATATTGGGCCATCATTCGAATTTTTGAATCAAAATCGAATCAAATTAGTTTTTTCCATCCTCAAAGGTCACCATTAGTAAGTACTTGTTAAGTAGTTTCAACAATTTTGTGGCATCCTGTTTGTGGTTTGTGTTGGAGGCGAGCTGTTGTATTCTTCTAGTACTTGGTGGGTCACAGTGGCCCAGTAAAAAGACTTCAAGAAGAGTCAGCTGCACTGCAGATGCCACATATTCTTACTGAGACACAGTCCCTTGTCCCTTCATTGTATATATTACGTTAAAATAAGTATTCGAATATTTCAAATAGTTGGATTGCTTTCAGATCAAATCGAATAGTAGTTGACAATTCGATTTGGTGCAAAATTTTGAATATTTGCGCAGCACAGTAAAAACTTACGTCCATTAATCCTTCAGTGCTTTAATGCTGTTGGTTGGGTGGGTGAGAGGAAGGGCATCCCACCCATAGAAAACTCACTTAAACGTCCTTCTGTATTACGTACTGGAATGTGTGTTAGTGTCTGTTGATAGTAGTAATCATTATTGCTTGCTTCTTAGTAATAACCTTCTGGGCGGCAGTGTAGTGTAGTGGTAAGAGCATTGGCTTCGATCAGTGTAGTTAGTCGACACTGGGCCCGGTTAGTTTTTGGATGGGTGATCACCTGTGGGTGGGTAAACCATCTCAGTATGTAACAAGTCATCTAGCTCAAGTTCTCAACTCAGCCTTCCATCCCTCCGGGGTAGGTCAATCGAGTACCGGCCTGTCTGGCTGGGGTTAAGACGGGGTGTGTTCACTTGTGTCAGGTGGCAGGTAACACTGTGTGCTCCCATATGGCAAGGAAGTGACACTCCGTATCTGTGTCGTGGGGTATGTTCCATTAACAGCTACACACACCTTTACCTTTTACTATGACAGTAGCAGCAGACTGGATTTTGATATCTCATCAACACACACCAGCTGCAATGACACATTGTCTTGTCTCACTAAATCTTACCATCATGACATGCTGTGAAGGTGGAGAGGCGGAGAGCAAGCTGGAGGAGATGATAAATGAACTGTCAACGTCTCTGACTGCCGTCAAACACGAACAAGAGTACATGGAAGTACGGGAACGCGTCCACCGTGCCAGTATGTCAGCATGTCTGATATTCAAATGTTATTACGATAACAATGTATAGATTTATTTGCTGAGGATTATTAGTTATTTTTAGTTTAGGTGATTTCTGGTGTGGCTTCATAGTGTAATGGTTAGGGCATCAGAATTGCGATCTTGTGGTTGCAGGTTTAACTCCCAGCCATTTCACTGTCAGGTAACAACCCTGGGCAAATTGTTCACACACTCTGTCACCAGGCAGTATAATTTGGTACTGGCCTAAACACGGAGCAGGTAATAGCAGTATGTGGGAAAGGTGTGGTATCGCTCACATAACTGAACTGTGTCTGCAGCTTACTGCCAGCTCGGCCTGAAAACGGAGATAAACACCAACCGTACAGTCACAGAGCTATGAGAGAGTGATGCTGACTATGGGATCTTTACCTTACGTTACCCTACCTTTTCTGAACTTTCTCCTTGATGTTTAGTTTCAGTCAGTGTTAAGTAGAAGTTTTATACAGTAATGATATTCAACATTGTTATTTTTAAGCTCAGTGATTATGTTGGTTAAATGCTAGGAATGGCATCTCATTTAAAATGATCATCTACAGACCTATCAGTGGAATTGGCTAGCACACATAAGTGTTCAAAATTTTGCATAATTATGGATAATAATAATGTGTGTAGAACAAATTTTGACCTTTAAGCTCTATGCTGGATTATCAGTTATGGAGACTTAAAACTACCATATCTTTGAGTTTAGTTAATTTACATTCTTAGTAATTATATTTAGTATAGGTTTTGTTTTTTATCGTTGTTTGTAATAATAATATGTTCTTTGGGTCATAAGAAGGATGTCCGGCTCGTGATTAGTCATGCTCAAACAATGTCCAAAAGTTCATTTTTGGGTCACTGCTAACCTGGGAGACACTGGATAAATTTGCTGGTTAAACTGAAACTAAAACTTGTAATATTTGTGGCGATTAAGTTGCAGAATTTTTCCAGTTGAGTTGTCTGTGTTTTTATTCTCAAATTATAATTTATCACTTGCCATAGCTTATACTATATTTTTTATTAAGTTTTTATTTTTAAGATTATACACACACTGTGTCACACAGTCATAGGTCTTGTTTCTGTCGCATAAATGGCAACAGTGCTATTTTGTTCTTTGTTTTATAATCAAGCTAGCTCTGATAGTAACCAGTGTGAACGCAAAATTTTTGTTAATGTTTTATTATTGGAAGACTTAAGACTTACTTATTAAGTCTATCCTTTGTGTAAAGCACCCTTGTAGTAGCTTAAGCCTCTTATAGATTGCTCTAATTTTGTCATATTACATTACAAATGTAATCACACAGCTTTATTCTTACCATATGTCGACTGTTATGTTGCTTGTTCAGTTAATGACAACACTAACTCACGTGTGGTGTTATGGTCGTTCTTCGAGGCCGCCGTTCTACTTGCAATGTCTCTTGGTCAAGTGTACTACCTGCGACGTTTCTTTGAAGTACGACGTGTTGTCTGATAATGATCCAAGCACCCAGTCATATTGGAGCTAAAACTTCTATTTTTGGTTGTGCTTTTACTTTGTGGCAATGAAAGTGTCAGTACTTTTGAATTCTGTTTTATCTGGCTATGTTATTTGTCGCAGTGTTTAGAGATCAGTGTTTCAACCTATTCTTTGAAACGAAATGTTTTGCGGCAATTTTGATTGCTCACGGAACCCATGGGCATAGACAGAAATTTGTCTCGGGGTAGGGGGAGGGACCGTGAAATTCGAGGCTCGGGAAGAGGTTCTTGGAGAGGGGGCAGCGAGCTAGTGGGTCTGGGGGAGTGCCGTAAGCTCCCCCAGTGGGGTTTGTGGGGGAGCCCTGACCGCAAGTGTATTTTGAACGCACTAAGAGCCCAGAAAATGTGTATAGTGGCCGCGATTTAGCCGCACATGTCGTTTAGTTCCTATTTCTTGATTCAATTCGGAGATTTTATTCGACACCATTGGCGGAATCCTTAGGTTCCATGGAACCCCGGTTGAAAAACATTGTTAGACCTATAGATTGACGGAGGTATCTATTGATATTGCTGTATTTATGTCTTTATGGTTGAAGATCTTAGGCAATGATTAGTTGTCCTCTGGAAGCTTGTGCATTGCATATAGAACTCACTGTTTTACGAGGGTCGTTCCATAAATAAGTTCCAAACGGCGCCATTCCATCAGTTCTTAAAATAGGACAAATCCGAAATATACGTTTTGTAGGGAATTTAATTCTGAACACACACACAACTTTTCTCAGTGATGACGTCATTATTGTGACGTCATCTGACAATAGAATACAATCGATCTGTGTGTTATTTTTCTCCATCAGTTTACTATCGTAACTCAGAACTCAGCATACGAACGATAGCCAAATACGAAAAAGCTTAACACATTAATATTACATCATTAAATGCTACAACCCTGGTGTTTCATTTTTCAACATATCGTCCAAGTTCGTTCAAACATTATTTTGTCCCATCATATACCGAGGTGCAATCAGTCGTTTGGCAGTGGCTTGGACAGCAGCCAAGCATCGTTCTTTGCATCGGGCATTCAGAAGCTTGTTGACAGATGGAACAAATGTATGAACAAAGTTGGACAATATGTTGAGACTTGAAACATCAGTGTTATAACATTAACGTGTTAAACTTTTTCTTTTTTTCTGTCGTTCGTATGTTGTTTGTCACTTTTGAGTTACAATAGTAAACTGATGGAGAAAATAACACACAGATCGCCTGTATTCTGTCAGACTGAGAAAAGTTGTGTGTGTGTTCAGAATTAAATTCCCTACAAAACGTATATTTCGGGTTTGTCCTATTTTAAGAACTGATGGAATGGCACCGTTTGGCACTTATTTATGGAACGACCCTCGTACATCCGGTAGTTAATCCACAGTGCTGCCAACCATTGTTTTGAGTGTATATTGATCTAAAGAATAACAGTCACATATAGTACATACTATATATGCAGATAATACATACGTGCAAGTTACACATGCACAGATACCACAGTTACTTCTGCCATAATGCGAAATGATATCATTGTCTAGTATTTGTTTGGTGTGATTTTCATGATGTTGAACAAACATGTCCAATACTAATTTTGTACAAGATGGAATTGAGAAGCATCTATACAGTGTCAAAAGTCTTTCTCAGTACTTTTGGTCTTCTAGGCTACTTTTTTATGAGTGAAACTTATTGGAACTATTTTCTGTGTATTGTGTAGGAATACAGTGCAGTTTTACACATTTGCCGATGACTGGATGGCTGAAATAGTTTATAATATAATATGTTGGATGTTATGATGAGTCGTTTAAAGGTCTAAATTTACTGTCGTATATCGTATGAATGTGTCTTGCACCACATAATTTATTTTTGGTGTATGCACATAGTACATACTTTATGTGAAAGAGAGAGAGTATACTTGTGTTCAAACTCTATTTCCTGCCTTGTGACCACCGGCAATTTGTGTTCAGTTGTGACAGCTGACGTTGCATGCCTTACTACTACTACTACTACTGTTACTTATTAATATTATTATTATTATTGGCCATTAGTTAGTTCAGTTTAGTCATCTGTACTGCACTGAATGTGGCGTTTGTGGGTTTGTTGATGCGTTTATCATCTTGGTCTTGTATATGAAGAGTGGCTGTAGTGTGATAAAAAATTGATGATGATGATGTTGATGATGATGATAATGATGACAACAGTCATGATACCAACATAGTGTGAAGATGGATAGTTGGAGAACAAACTGGAGGAGACGACGATGACGACGACGATGATAGTAATAATCTGTGTGTAATTTATAAAGTGCCATATGATCGTAACTTCAGAGATACTGACAATTTACCGTATATCTGTCATCAGTATTGAACAGTTTAGTACATGGAGTGTGATAGATGGATATGCACCAAAAATACATTATTTCTGTCAAATAATTTTTTTTCACCTCGGGACCAAACAACGGTCTCTATCGCCTATGTAAAATCCTGCCCAACCACCTGATACCAATCCAGCGATAATAGGCATATGCCTGTGATCTTTCTGCGAGTTTTTGTGATTAAACCAGTTCAAAGAGTCTTTTGTTCTTGTATGACTCTACTTTTGCAACTGTTTCATTATTGCTGCCCTGACATGCTTGCATTAAGTATTCTGGCTTTTGCTTGCAAGATGTTTGATAGTTGGGGGCCAGGGCACAATTTTTTCTAGGCTGCAGACAAATCCAATGAAAAACACTGTAAACAAAACAAAATCACAGGGCGAAATGACCATGCTGTTCTGCTAAGATTCTATACTGGCACAGCTGCGTTAATAGCTGAAAACCGATGGAGGATACATCCCCGTGGAATTTATTATCATTCCTTTGAGAGTTATGATTATGCCTTGGTTTTTACAGCGCGTCAGCATAGCTTGCTATGCAGAGCGCTGTATTAGCCATTATAGATTCTGTCTGACCGTCCGTCACACGCTGGTATCATGCCAAAACGACTCCAGCTACGATCATGCGGTCTTCCACTGGAGGATAGCCCCATGATTCTAGTTTTCTCGTGGTTAACTTCACCAAAAAATTCCAAAGGGAACATAAGGAGCGAGGGCGCCGAATGAGAGAGGGGTAGGTAAAATGTAGCAAAAATAGGCAATTTTTAGCCAATAAGTCACCATATCTCAGAAACGGTGCAAGATAGGACCACAGTCACAATGACCG